>Ga0222712_10003599_pt1 | contig 16751 bp, 12 predicted proteins | sample C33_657DmetaG_FD_165043 | JGI IMG/M metagenome (GOLD analysis project Ga0222712, IMG submission 165043) | Estuarine water microbial communities from San Francisco Bay, California, United States - C33_657D | ecosystem: Environmental > Aquatic > Marine > Unclassified | place: USA: California...
GGAGGTGGCAGCGTGCACGGCATCTTCATCGGGTGCGCCGCGGGGGTAGACGTGGGTGACGTCGGCGACGTTTTCGGAGGTGGCAGCGTGCACGGCATCTTCATCGGGTGCGCCGCCGGCGTTGAGGCTTCCTTTGCTGCGACCAGGTCGGTCGGTCTCACATCGGTCGGTCGGTCGGTCTCCGTGAACGACGCCTCGCGCGGCGGACGACGGCGGACGACGGAGGACGACGCGCGTACGTCCACCGATGCGCGCGTGGCGCGTCGTGCGGTCGAATGCGCATGCATTCGACAGATTGATGACGCGATGCGAATGCGTCGTCAATGGGTACGCGCGACAGATGATGTTTTCGACGACGACGACCACGTCGACGACGACCACGACTGATGACGACGATGGGAACGATGATGATGGGAACGATGATGGGAACGATGATGGGAACGTGACGGTGGCGACGTGCGAGCGATTGCGCGAGATATTACGCCCGTACGACCATTTCCCACTGTCTCTGCGATCAAATCGAGCGAGCGTGACGAAAGAATGCGTGAAGATGCGCACGGAATGGATAACTCGCGGGGGCGACGCGCGCGAGCTCACGCGAGCGACGACGACGGCGTTCGCGTACGAATGCGAACGAAGCGCGAGCGCGCTCGCGCTCGCGGAGTGCGTCAACGTGAAAGCGATGTGTGCCGAACACGGCGTGGTGCCGTATCACGCGGTGCGCATGACGTATCACGGCGCGCGCGCGGCGCTGGCGCGCCGAGGCGAGACGGAGGCGGTGGAGGCGTTGGACGCGTACGCCGGGGCGCGCGCGTTCGGCGACGCGCGAGGGCGCGCGTCGAACGTCACCCCTTGGACGCTCACCGCGAACGAACCGTTTTTGGACGCTAAGATCGTCGCCGCGTGCGTCGACGTCAAACAGCGCGGGTTCGCGGTCGTAGACGGCGCGCTCGGCGAAGCGAAAGCCGAGGCGGTTCGCGACGCGCTCGAGCGATACGTCGTCGAGGCGAAATCGACGTTCACGCGGGGCGAGCTCGATCAAGCAGAGCGAAGTATCATCGGTGATGCGATGGTAGATTCGATTCGCGACGACTCCATCGCGTGGCTCACGGGAGACGAACGCGGTTTGGTCGGCGCGTTCGCGCAGTTCATGCGCGTGACGTTGCTCAATCCTCTCCATCTCGCGCTCGGCGGCGACAAAGTGCTCGCCCCCGTGGATTCATACGTGAGTAATGTCATGCTCTCCGTGTATGAAAACGGTGCGCGAGGTTTCGTGCCTCACGTGGACAACATGGGGCCGCACGTCGACCCGCGCGCGCTCACCGCCGTCTATTATCCGACGTCGAGCGCGCCGAGCGAAGGCGGAGCTTTGGTTTTGTTCCCATCCGACCCCGAGCGCGCGATGAAAATAACGCCCACGACGGACAGGTTGGTTTTGTTCGCTTCGGCACGCGTGCCGCACGAGGTGGAGCCGCGAAGCGTGGACGCGCGAAGCCGGCGCATAGCGGCGAGCTTTTGGTACATCGGCGACCCAAACGCCGTCGTCGCGAGCGCGCCGTGACGACGACGACGCGCGTCATATTGATTGATTCTTAGATCATAGCCACAGCACTAGCGTAGTATTATTTCACAATCACCCGCGTTGATTTGATCGCGCGCGCTTTAAGAATCGTTTTCAGGGGTGAAATGACTCGTCGTCGCCGAACGCGAACGCGCGTCTTCGAGGCGAACTCTCGTCGCCGACCGCACTCGCCGCCATCCACCGCCGGTGACGTCGCGATCGGTCCACCGCGAGCGACGCACCGTCGCGCACGCTCTCGTTTGTGATCGTTGCGTGCGCCTTTGAACCGTCGTCGTCGTTGTCGTCGTCGTCGTCGTCGTCTCGCGTCGCCGGCGCTCGCCTTTGGCGCTACGTTGGGTGTTGACGACGCGCGCCCATGGAGGCGTCGATGAAGACGTCGCGATCGAACGCACCGACGTCCTACGGTGCGGCTGAGAACGACCGAAATGCATCAGTCGCACGCGCGGATGACGAGCGTGCGCACGATTCCTCGTCGCCGTCGTCTACGTACGTGGAGAACGCCAAGTACGCGCTCGTCATCGGCGTCGTGTGGACGTACGCGCTGGGAGATTTTTTAGCGCGCGCCGTGGTCGTCGATGCGGAGACGTTGAGCGTGCGAAAGACAAAAGTTGAGGTTTTGACGCCGATTTTACCGTACATACGGGCGTGGTACTTGACGCTGGGTATGTTCACCATGCCGCTGTTCGCTGCGATCGCTGGGTACCAAAGCAAGAGTTGGTTGGACATGGCGCGCTCGTACGACGCCAAGGCGTTCTTGATGCTGAGGAAAATGAGGCAAAGCACGTCGACGTTGATCGGGGGTTGGGTGTTGTGGCAGGCGTTGTACGTGTTAGTTGTTTACCCCACGGTGAGGCCGTTGCAGTGGTGGGCGCCGATCGGCGTGACGTGGTTTTTGCTCGCGTTGTACATTTGGCGGTCTAGCGTGTTATTATTCGGCGGGATGAAAGATAATTACATCTACGCCATCGTACTCGCGGTGGCGATCTTGACTGGGTTCACGGAAACCCCCGTCACCGAGAATGGGTTGAGATTTTTGGACTGGCAACGCGTGTGCACGTATTCTCTCTACTTTTACGCCGGCCTCGTCGCGGTCAAGCGCGCGCACGTCGACGCGGTTTTGGCAAAGTTCTCCACAAAACCATGGTGGTTGCGCGTCGCCGTCGGATGGATCGCGCTGGGTCTCATATTTGGTGCTTTTCTGCTCGTCGACTACCTGGGCGAACCGTTTTCCGAAGTTCAGGAATGGGTGTTTGCGGAGTCGCCGTACGGCTTTTCGGCGTGGTACCACCCGTTCAGAGAAGCTGCGATGCGCATCGTGCTGTATTGGCTCGTCGCCGCAGCGTCGATGGCGTTCATGCTCACCTTGCCCGTGGAGAAATACTGGTTCACCGCATACGGTTCGCGAACCATCACCGCTTACCTCCTGCATCGCGTCTTGTTAAACGTCTACGACGAAGTGTCGAGAACGTTTTGGGACGACGACGACATCTCCGTCGCGTTTCAAATAACCATGGGCGTTTTCGTACTCCCACTCGTGGTTTCGCAGTTAGCCCTCTCCCCACCGGTGTTGAAGCTCCTCGCCCCTCTCGTGGACCCGGCGCCTCGAGCGTCGAAATCCGCCCCGTGGCTCTTCCACGAAAGCGTTTCCCCCGCGGTCGCGCGCGCGCACGACGACGAGCGCGCGCCCGCGTGAGCGATCATTCATTTCCTTGCAATACCATCCCTCTGTACATCACCGTTCCGTTCCGTTCCCTCGCGTCGCCTCCTCCTCGTCCTCGTCGTCGTCCGTGTTCGCCTTCGTCGTCGTCCTCGCCCTCGCCTTCGTCGTCGCGGTCGAGGCTTTTTTTAGCCCACATCGACGCGACGGGCGTTTTCGGTCGTCTCGAGGACGACGACGAGGGTTCACGACTCGCCACTCGACGACCCACGACCGACGACCCACGACCGACGACGACGACGACACACGACGACGCCTCGTCGTCGTCCATCTATTCCTCGCGCGTGCGATGACGACGACGACGGAGGCGAACGATGTCGATGCCGATGTCGCGAACGCGAACGCGAACGCGAACGCGAAACGGAACGCGAACGCGAACGCGAAACGGAACGCGTCGTCGCCGAAGTCGCCCGCGACGCGCGAGCCCGACGTGGACGCGCGATATGAATCCTACGTCGACGCGCGAGGCGGAGGCAAGGCGATTAAAAAGATATTGATCGCAAATAACGGACGTACGTCGATGGATAGAGGCGCGATGGAATGGATGACGAGAGAGGAGACGAGGGAGGCGAGACGCGACGCGCGTCCTCGGCGGCGCGAACGCGCGAGCGAGAGGAGAAGAGAAGAGAGGCGATGCGAGGAGGCGTCGAACGCGCGAATCGGGAATGAAAATGAATGAGTGCGAGTGTGATGACGTGCGCGGACTGACGAGGGGCGAGCGTGGCGCGAGAAAACAGTGGGCGCGGCGAAGGCAATACGCTCGCTTCGGCTTTGGGCGCACGAGACGTTCAAGTCGCGCGATATTTTACATCTCGTGTGCATGGCGACCCCGGAGGATTTGACTGCGAATGCCGAGTGCGTGCGATTTCGTTTCACTCGCGAAAAGCGCCGTTCGCGAGGGCCAAGGCGTCGCTGGAGCGACAGAAGCGGAGGCGAAGTCGACGAGACGCGACGGGAGACGACGGGACGGGAGGCGACGGGACGGGACGACTGACGTTCGACATTCGCGCGCTTCTCGGCGCAGGTACATACGCTTAGCCGATGAATTCATCACCGTTGATGGCGGGAGCAATAGAAACAACTATGCGAACGTGGATTTGATCGTCAAAGTCGCGAGGCGATGCGGCGCCGACGCGGTTTGGCCGGGTTGGGGACACGCGAGCGAGAATCCGCAGCTCCCGTCGCAGTTGGCGTATCACGGAATCGCGTTTTTAGGTCCGCCCGCGAGCGCAATGGATGCCGTTGGGGATAAAATTTGTGCGAATCTGCTCGCGCAATCGTGCGACGTCACCGTCATTCCTTGGTCGGGGACAGGTTTGACCGTACCGGGAATCGCCATTCCGGAGGACGTGTTGGAACAGGCGACTTTGGCAAACGTTGAACAAGCCGAGGCGAGCGCGGCGAAGATTGGATTTCCAGTTATGATTAAAGCCTCTGAGGGCGGGGGCGGGAAAGGAATCCGCAAGGTGAACACCGTCGCCGAGCTACGCGCTGGTTTCGCGCAAGTGCAAGCTGAAGTTCCGGGTTCACCGATTTTCATCCAAAAGCTGAGCATCGATTCGAGGCACTTGGAAGTACAAATGGTCGCTGATGCGCACGGTCAAGCGGTAGCTCTGTACGGTCGCGACTGCTCGGTTCAGCGTCGGCATCAAAAGATCATCGAAGAGGGGCCGATTACCGTCGCGCCGAGAGCGTTGTGCGAAGAGCTCGAGCGAGGCGCGGTGCGCTTGGCTAAGAAAGTCAGCTACTGCGGTGTCGGTACGGTGGAGTACTTGTACAACATCAAGACTGGGGAATATTCATTCCTCGAGGTAAATCCGCGTTTGCAAGTCGAGCATCCGGTGACGGAACAGATCACCGGGGTGAATCTTCCGGCGGTGCAGTTACAGTTGGCCATGGGGATCCCTTTGCACAAAATTCCCGACATTCGTCGCTTCTTCGGGCAAGACGACATTCTGGGAGTGTCGCCGATTGATTTCGACAACACTGCGCCGATTGCGCCTCTGGGACACTGCGTGGCTGGCCGCATTACCGCCGAAGATCCCGATAGCGGCTTCAAACCCACGTCTGGCGCCATTCACGAGCTTCACTTCCGTTCTCTTCCGGGCGTGAACGGGTCGTTTTCCATCGGAACCTCGGGTGGCGTGCATCAATTCGCTGATTCACAATTTGGCCATATCTTCGCGTTCAAACCGACGCGAAACGAAGCGATCACGCTTCTTTCCCACGCGTTGAGCGAGTTGAGCGTGCGCGGAGAGATTCATTGCAACAAGACGTACTTGACGAAACTGTTAGAAAAACCTCGGTTCGTCGCTGACGAGCACGACACGGCTTGGCTTGATGGGTTAATCGCACAGAGCGATCGCGCCGAGAAGCTTTCAGAGCACATCGTCGTCGCGTGCGGCGCGGTGCTTCGCTCGTCGACGAGACATCAAATGCTAGAGACTGAAGTGGTGGCGTATTTAACTCGCGGTGTGCCTCCTGAAACTTGGATGACGAATTTAAGCGAGCACACTTTTGAGCTCATCTATAACGACGTCAAGTACTCTTTACGCGTCACTATGGGGAGCGAGACGTTGTTCTATTTGCATATCAACGGCGCGCTCATCGAAGCGGAGGTTTTAGTGTTGTTTGACGGCGGATTGAAGGTCTTGCTCGACGGCCGCGCGTATTTGGTGCATTCTGAAGATACGAAGGTAGGGATGCGAATTCACGTAAACGGCGTCCCGTGTTTTTTCCCGGATGATTTTGACGCCACAAAACTCGTCGCGCACGGTCCTGGTAAACTTCTCAAATTCTTAATCGCCGACGGCGAGCACGTTGAGATAAACAAGCCGTATTGCGAAATCGAAGTGATGAAGACTGTCATGCCTTTGCTCGCTACGAGCACTGGGATAATTCATCACGTCGCCGGCATCGGTGCCATTCTTCAAGCCGGCGATGTGCTATGTAACGTCAACGTTGAGGACAGTTCGGGAGTGCGACAATCGGAACCGTTCACTGGTCAGTTTCAAAAAATGCATTCGCGCTCGCTCACGGGGATGCTTCCCGATGACTCTCCGCTCGTACGGTTTGCGAGAAACAGCACGGGTGTCTTGCAAATATTAGCTGGCTACGATTTCAACGGTGACCCCACGGAGGTTCTGTTCGACGTTCTGGGCACTCTTCCTCTCGTCGTGGACGATTTCATGGAGTCTAGAGAAGCGGTGATTTCGCGCGCGCGAGAAAAAGCGAGACGCGAGTTGCGAGAGATAGCTGAAGCGATGTCGGCGTCGATCATTGGAGACGCCGTCGCGGATAATACGACGGATGCGGTGTCGTCCGCTGTCATTCGAGTTCGCGCTTTAATCGCCGAATACGGGGTCGATTTCGCGCCGCTCGCCGCTTTTTGTGAACGGCACGAGGGCGGCCTGTCGCAAAGTCGAGCGAGAGTACTGACGCGATATTTGGAATCTTTCTTGGAGATTGAAGAGCCGTTTTCGAATTACGCTTCGACGGAGGATGCGATTATGTTTTTACGGGATCGATATCGCAACGACGTCACAGTTGTCGCCAAATACGCGCACGCAAACGCCAAACTGAAGCGCCGCTCGGAGCTGGTGCTGAAGATTCTCGAGCAAATTTCGTTGTATGACATGATTGATATTCCTGCGTGCCACGCTGTCGTGGTTCGATGCATGAACTTATCCGGACGAGATTACGATGTGGTGTCTCAAAAGGCTCGAGAGATTATCGTCCGAAAGCAAGAAATCACTCGCAAGACGAGGCGCGAACGCATGGCTGTCGCCTCTAGAGCTTCTAGAATGAGCCGAGACGAATCCTTCTCCGCTTTCGCGCAGCTTTCCATGGATGACAAAGGGTCGCAAAACTTCAAACGTTCGGCTTCGCGCTCAAAGAATACGAGCGTCGGAAGCGAGTCTGAAATCTCAAACACGATGAGCGAGGAAACGGATGAAGATCGTTTGGGATCGTCACCATTCAAGCGCCACGTCGGCAACATATTCTTAGACCGGCACAACTCTATCGCGCGCTATCAGTCGTACAGCAATATAAGCGAGGCTGAGGATGAATTTTTTGAAGCGCACACTTGGGAGAATTTGTTTGACGGAGCGTCGGAAACGTCCAAAGTCACCGCAATTGAAACTTTATTCGGTGCGGCAGGAGTGAATCTGTACTCAAAAAAGAATGCGCAACCGGCGCCGTGCGCGTGCGAGCCAGAGGTCGTTCGAGTCTGGCTCAACGACACTATTCATCTTTTTGCACCTTCGCTCGGGCACGCCGTCGCGGCGCTTCCGGACGCCACCGCGGGCAATCCGAAAAAGTTGCACTTTGTGATTTCGTATCATCGATTGGTGGGAAGAAACGACGCAGACATTCGCGCTGCCGCAGAAGCTTTCGTGACTGGTCAGTACCTCGCCGGTGCGTTGAAGTGCAGCAGTCTTGAGCGCGTCGTCGTCACTTTGCTCGCCCTCGATGCCAAGCCGCATCACTTTGCGTTCAAGCGCGCCGAAGAAGAGTCGTCGAGTGAAGGATTTTTGGAAATGCCGAGCGCGCGCGGTTTCTGGCCACATGTTGCGGATCAAATGGAAGTCGAGCGTCTCGCGCCTTTCCGAGTTGAGTGTGTCGGCGTTCTGAATTCCCGTACTCATCACAGACACACGAATTTCGTTACGCCCTCCGAGTACACGATAGGCGTCTTCCTCGCCGAAGAACCAAATTTGAAGCCAGGACACAAACAACCACAGCGAGATCGTCGCGTGTTCTTGCGCGCGGCGGTGTACAACAAAGAGCTGCTGTTCGAAACAAGATCGCCCGCTGATGGCACGCCTCGTCGTAGCGCGTCTGGAAGCGTGACGCTCGATTTCGCTCGTCAACGCGCCGACGAATCCGTAGGCTTGGGCGGCGGCGGTGGCGTGCATGACGATAGCGTCTTCGCCGACGTCTTAGGTTCACTCGAACTCGCCGTCGGTCGTCATCGGACCGCGTGGAATCACGTCTTCATCAATCTCGTCGGAGCGGATGCAAACGATGACTTGCCCATCGTTGAAGCCGCGATTGCTTCGTTCATACATCTCGCGTTTGATGATTTGCGTCGTCTCAAGGTGGCGTGCATCGAGGTTCGCGTCGGTAAAGGCGCCGTGATTGCGGTCAATACGAGTGGATTGAAGTTCAAAATCACGAAAACGCTCGAGTGCGTGGAGAGCTCGGAGGTGCATCCGTTATTAAACAAGATTCAGCGCAAACGAATGGCGTGCCAAAACCTATCGTCGACGTACGTGTATGACATCCCCGAAGTGTTTTCGAACGTCTTGGCTGATATTAATCCGGGTGTCGGCGACATTCTGAACTTGAGTGAGTTGGTCATCGAACCGAGCTCAGGAAAGCTCGTTTCCACCGATCGACAGCCCGGTTCAAACGCCGTAGGTATCGTGTGCTGGCTGATGACGATCGCCACGAATGAGTACCCTGCCCCGCGCGGACGTCAGATCGTATTGGTTGCGAATGACATCACGCACATGTCGGGGTCGCTCTCGCCACCGGAAGACACCGTCTATCGCGCGGCATTTGATCTGGCCGTCGCTGAAGGGTTGCCTTGCGTGTACATTAGCTCTAACAGCGGCGCGAGAATCGGCCTCGATGAAGCCGTAAAAGCTGCGTTCCGAGTTCGATGGGTCGACGACGCCGACATCAGCAAAGGCTTCAAGTACATCTACCTTTCCGAAGACGATTACGAGATTTTGTCAGCCAAGGGTCGCGTCAAGGCTGACCGCGTTGTGCATCAGGACGAAATTCAATACGCCCTCACTGACGTGTGCGGTGGTCAAAGCGTCGAGTGCTTGCAAGGGTCAGGCGAAATCGCGGCGGCTACGAGCAGGGCGTACAAGCACACCGTCACTATCGCGTACGTCACGGGCCGTAGCGTTGGCATCGGTGCCTACTGCTCTCGTTTGTGCCAGCGCGTGATTCAGCACGTTGATGCGCCATTAATTTTGACCGGCGCGAGCGCTCTGAACAAAGTTCTCGGCCGAGAGGTGTACACGAGTAACGCTCAAATCGGAGGTCCAAAGGTGATGGGTGCCAACGGCGTGTCGCACGTCCTCGTTCCCGACGATGTGTTTGGTGTACGAAGCATCTTGCAGTGGTTGTCTTACGTTCCGTGCTCGCGCGGTTCGCCGTTGCCGTGCATTTCATGCGTCGACCCCATTCGACGCTACGTAGCGTTTGATGCGCCGTCATCGCCGTACGACCCTCGACATTTGCTAAACGCTTTCTTCGATGCGGATTCTTTCATGGAGGTCATGGCAGACTGGGGGCGAACGGTCGTCACTGGTCGAGCGCGTCTCGGAGGGATTCCGATTGGCACTGTGGCTGTCGAAACGCGAACGGTGGAGAAAACAATTCCTGCGGATCCTGCTTTCGCTAGCGCTCAAATCACTGAAGAATCGCAGGCTGGTCAAGTGTGGTTCCCAGACAGCGCATTCAAGACTGCTCAAGCGATCGGAGATATGAATCGCGAAGGCTTGCCGTTGATCATTTTCGCCAACTGGCGCGGATTCGCCGGAGGTTTGCGAGATATGTATGGCGAGGTGCTGAAATACGGCGCGTACATCGTAGACGCACTTCGCGAATACAATCAGCCTGTGTTCGTGTACATTCCTCAAGGTGGCGAACTTCGAGGCGGAGCATGGGTCGTGATAGACAGCTCGATCAATCCAGAACAAATGGAATTCTATGCCTCCGAGGGCGCACGCGGTGGCGTGCTCGAACCGGAAGGCATCGTGGACATAAAATTCCGACGGGAAGATTTATTGCTGACGATGAAGCGAACTGTTCCAGGCGGTCTTGGCGACTCACAAGAAGATGATGCGAGGAAAAAGACGATGATGCCGATGTTCAAGCAACTCGCCGTCCATTTCGCCGGCCTGCACGACACCCCTGGGGTGATGTTGCACAAGAAGGCTATCAAGGGTGTCGTGCCGTGGAATACGTCGCGCGAATTTTTTGCATTGCGTCTTCGTTTGCGGTTGGCCGAGGAAAGAATCAAATCGGCTATTATCGCTCGATCTCCGAAAGCGGATGCGAACGCGTTGCTCGCCACTGTGTCGCACGTCGTGAATGAAATCGTGAGCGCGGAGTTCGGTGCCATTGAACCAGAATCGCACGTCGACGTTCAGAAAATGTTGGCGGCGCTGGTTTGAAACACGTGAGCGACGATCGAGCGTCCGACGGCGGCGGCTTTTGTAATATATTTATGTAAAAGTGCTTACTTAAAGGTTAAAGTTCCTCAGGTTCGGCCTCAACGTCGAGCACGCCCGAATCTGCGATGAGTACCTTCTTCGAAGGCGGCGTTCCATCCAGAGCTTCGATCGCTGTGACGACATCCATACCTTCCAACACGCGCCCGAAGACGACGTGACGGCCGTCCAGCCACGACGTCTTGACGGTGCAAATGAAGAACTGGCTGCCGTTCGTGTCAGCTCCAGCGTTCGCCATGGACAGCGTCCCCGGCCCTTCGTGTTTCAATTTGAAGTTTTCATCGGGAAATTTCGCGCCGTACACTGATTTTCCGCCCGTACCGTCGTGGTTGGTGAAATCACCGCCTTGAATCATGAAGTTCTTGATCACGCGATGGAACGATGAGCCTTTGTAGCCGTAGCCGTGTTCGCCCGTGGCTAATTGCTTGAAATTCTGCGCCGTCTTCGGAACCGTTTTTCCGTACAACCCCATGACGATGCGCCCCGCGGGCTCGCCACCGATCGTTATGTCAAAGAACACTTTATCCGTCACTTTCGGTCCGCGCGTCGCCGCGTGTACGCCGTGCGTCGCGGCGCACGCCGCGATGAGCGCGAGCGCCGCGAGCGCGCAGCGTCGCGGAGAGAACATCATCGACGCTCGTCGACGGGTTTCGGCGGGCATGATTTACTGCGCGATCTCTCTAGCGACTTGCGTGACGTTCTCGATCGTCGACGTTCGATGTCGGTATCGTCACCAGCACTTGTGCGTCGACGACTGACGATCTCGCCCGGGCGTCACACGTTCGCGCGAACGAACGATCGATCGATCGATCGGTCGATCGCGCGTCGTCGATGCCGCGAAGCGTGACGACAATCGCGCGCACGATCACGCGCGCGACGAATCGAGGGCGACACAACGACGGTCGACGACGTCTCGGTGGGAGCGCGTGGACGATTCAACCGTTCGCGACGCGTTGGATTGGGATGATCGCGCGCGGAAAAAAGTCATCAACCGACGACGACGACTCGGGAAAGGCGAGCGAGAAGAAGTCCAAGAAAGGCAAAGAAACGGACTCGGTGGATCGGTCGTCGAAATCCGCGTCAAAAGTGGCGAAGCCGTACCCGGAATCGCGTCTCGTCGAAGTGAACGGCGAGAAGTATAGGCTGTGCGCCGCCGCTTTGGTATTTAACGATCGCGGCGAGGTCTTAGTAGGCGAAAGAAGCGATCGGCCTGGGTCGTGGAACATGCCGCAAGGCGGTGTAGAGGCCGGGGAGACGACGCGCGAAGCCGCGACGCGCGAGCTGTTCGAGGAAACCGGCGTACGCACCTTTGAAGAGGACGCCTCGCGCGGCGTCGTGCGCGTCATCGGCGAACTTCCAAAAGACGATGGATATTGCTATAAAGTCGAAGGCGAAAGTTGGTTATCGAAGCGTGGATTAGCGGGCCAGCGTTTGGAATTTTGCGTGTTTCATTGGAGCGGCGCCAGGGACGACCCTATGGAGCACGAGTGCGTCGATTTAGGCGGTTTGAGCGGCGAGCCCAAAGAGTTCGCGCGGCTCAAATGGATGGATTTCGACGACCTCGTTCGCGATGTTTGGGGGACGAAAAAAGCGCCATACTCGCTGGCGCGAGAATCGTCGAGGACGCTTATCGGCGAAGTGCTCAAGAAGAAGTGAATGACCTTGAACGATGAGAAGCGCTCAAACGGACGCGCCGTGCGAATGGTTGACGAATGGATGTTTTCAATTTGAGGTTGTTCAAATCGTGGAGGATAGCGTCCGAGAACCGCGCTGAAAACACGATACAATAAGCGCGTCTTTGAGGCGATTGATTGTAATCCGTACGCTATTCTAGGTCGCGTGGCGACGTAGCATAGCGTACGGAGTTGAGTCGAGGGACGCGCATCGCTCCACAAAAAAGCTCGAAAAACGAGGTAAACGCTCGAAAAACGCTCGAAAAACGAGGTCAACGCTCGAAAAACGAGGTCAACGTGAGAGACGCGCGCGGTGGGGCATCAAGCGCTATTTCGCGACTCTTTCGCGCGAGTCGAGGCGAGGTGGAAATCGGGTTTTCGATATCGAGAGTTCGGGAGACTCGGACGCGCGCGACGGGTCGACGAGCGGGGGCATTTTAAGATTCACGTCGGGCGTCGCGCGCGCGTCGGCGACGCGAAGGGACGATGACTCGATGCGAGTATGACTACGGCAGAAAATACTTGGGAGAGAATGATCGCACAATCGTGGGAAATGCGAGACGCGCAGGGCACGTGATGCCTGAAACCCCGCAAGAGCGCGTTGGTTGGGTCGTAGAGAATGTTTGCGGGGAAGTGTCATTCATCAAATCCTATGAAGCGAGTGAAGTCACCGCGCGCGCGCAGTATGTGATGTTGCATCTCCGTTGGGAACTCTTCGGGTTTAGCGCTGGACATGTTGATGAAATCTACACCGAGGAAGATATACAAGAAAGTAAAGCTTGGCTGATTCCGCCGCACCGAGACCGAGGGCGATGTACCCGCCTCCACGACGCAATTTTTTGCGGCCATGAGGCGTGCGTTCGTGCGCTCGCGCCGACGTATGATGGTGATGTTCGGCTGAAGGAGGCGTGCGTTGTTGATGCAGCGGCATACGGGCATCTCGATGTGCTGCGTTGCCTCGTTGTGGACATGCGCTGGCCGATGGATGGAGCATCCATGTGGGCCGCGGCCCGAACAGGGCGACTCGATTGTTTGAAGTTCGCGATCGATAACCGGACTTCGATGAGCTTCCATGATGCCTACGTTCGCGATTTGGGTGATTTCCTCGACATGGTACACGATGAGTGGTTTCTTTCGGATTCGGAGCCGCGATGCTACGATGTCCTCACGACGCTGCAAACAGTGGATGGCTTCTTGCGCGACGTCGCGCCTCTTCTCGACTATCCCGAAGATGCGGCGAAGATGTGCGAGCTCGACAAGTCCGTATTGCGCTTGATGCGGACCAAGTTTTACACCGATTACCCTGCTCTCGACGGTCGTCCAGCGCGGTTGCCAAGGATATTGCGACGCAGTCCGCGATTGCGACGGAAACGAAATCGAGCGTAGGATAGGCGCGCGTCGCTCGTTGTGAATTCCATGAATGGTGTTCTCGACGCCAAGAGTATCGTTCGCGCGTCATCGTCGCGCGCTCGATGTCACTGAAAGAAGTGCTCGGCGCGTCGACGTCGATGTCGCGAAACGACGACGCGATGACCGGCGAACGACGGCGTTCCGCTCGCGCTTTACCGCGTCGCGCGTCTCGACCGACCGCGGTTGGTTGACTCGTCGAGCGCCTCGCCGCGCTTCAGTCGTCGTCATTCGTCGACAGGCGTCACCACGTCGTCGCGTCGAGCGATGACGATCGCGTCGGCATCGATCGCATCATTCGACGACGCTAAGACGTTAGCGCGCGAGGCGAACGGGTGCGAAGTTTCCGTGCGCGTCGTCGCGCGCGTGCGAACGTACGACGCGGCGACGAGACGAGGGACGTTGGGACGCGTCGACGCGCGCGCGAGACGCGCGACAACGAAAGGCAACAACGAGAGGTGTGCGAACGACGTTAAGGACTTTGAGGACGACGACGAAGAGGACGACGACGAGGAGGACGACGCGATGGATTGCGATTTCAGCGCGGTACAAGAACGAGACGGGGCGAACGCGCGCGCGGGGGCGCCGCGAGCGGGGACGCGCGCGTGCGTCGTCGTCGGCGAAGCGAGGTACAGAGGGGAAGATCACGGCGTGGAGATTCGCGCGAGAATCGCGCGCGCCGTCGGTGGGTTGGACGTACGCGCGTACGAATTAGCGCTGAAAACGCGTCGAGCGTATTTAGGAGAAGACGAACGAGCGGGCGACGCGAGGCGAGGACGCGACGCCGGATGACGCGCGACGAGAGAGGATGAGAAATCGTGTAAACTACTAGTCCGAGCTTCGCTAACGCCCTCACGCTTTCGCCGCGCGTTCGGTGATGACGACGTATGCGTACGCGCACGCCGCGCACGCGGCGACGCCCGAAGCGAATCCGCTCGCGAAGGCGACGCGCGTTTTCATTCGCGCTCTCGCCGCCGCCTCCACCATCGCCGTCTCGCGCTCGCGCGCTTCGCGTTCGAGCTTCGCCACGCGTTCGACTCTCCCAGAGTCTTTCGCCGCTCGGCTCTTCTCCCTGCGCAACGCCTCTTTCGACGCGTCGAGCGCGCCTTTGATCTCCGCGAGCTCCGAAGCCATGGTATTCGGCGCGCTCGGTGACGCCAATTCCCCTTCGAGCGCGATCACGCGACGCTCCAACGCGACGACTTGTCGTTGTAACTCTTCCGCTTCATCTTTATACTGCGCGCGTTCGCATCGAATGACGGTGCGTTTAGTCCTCGCGTCAACGCCAACGCGATCGACAGCTCGCGCGTTTAAATCCATCACTTCATTCGTCCATTCATTCGTCACCCTTCCCGCGCGAGAGCGTGGGATCGCTCGCCATACCGTCGCTTCGATCGTCTTTCGTCAACGCACTTTGTTTCGCGAGCGATACAATTGATCGTACTTCGCTTTCAACCCTTTCGCGCTGTGTTGGACGTTCGTGTCGTTTTCCTTCATTCCACGACGTCGACGTATGGCGTCGTTCAAAGACCCGTCGTCCAAAGACCTTGGACGAGGACGTGCGCGATCGCGCGATCGACGTCGAACGCGTCGCGAGTCGCGAGTCGCGAACGGTCGATCGTGGACGGTGGACGGTTTGTTGCGTCACAACTCACGACTGCACAAACGAACGAACGACGACCCGAAGGACGACCGACGCGCCCGTGCGAAGCGATGGAGGGGCGAAGCGCGCGCACACATGGCGACGCCTCGCGCGAAGTCCACGAGCGCGCGCGCCCCCGAACGCGGAGTGTTCGCCCTCGATCACTTTGGCGAGTGCGCGCGCGAAGGCGAGACGTACGTGACGTGCGTGAAGACGAGCGAGGACGCGCGCGCGCGATGTCGCGCGTTAGCGGAGACGTACTTGCGCTGTCGAATGGATGCGGAACTCATGGCGCGATCGACGATGGAAGAGCTCGGATTGCGGCGAATGAACGCACGAATGGAAGAGAAAGCGAACACGAGTGATGGGACGACGACGACGATGTCGAATGAACGCGGGGAAAGGAAGAATACGCGGGACGGGTGATGAGACCGCGAGCGGTCGCGCGCGAGGAGACATTAGAGTAGATTAGATACAGTACTGTACAAGAGGTAGAATACAATTAGAAGTACACATGAGAACGAACGGGTGAGGTCGCGATCGCGAGGCGATGGTGAAATCCCGCGAGCTATGGGGCGTCGAGGAGGGCGTCGAGCCAGTCGTCGTCGTCGGCGCGTCGCGTCGCGCTCGGCGTCGGCGTCGCACTCGCGCGCGTTCGCATCGCGCGCTCGTCCTCGTCTTTATTTTCGTCTTTATTTTCGCGCGTTCTCGCGCGCGAGAGCTCATCGACGCCGCGCGTCGCCCCGTCGCGCCCGCACTCGCTCGCGTACTCGTCGCTCAAATCGAGCAGCGCGGCGAGACTCGCGCTCGCCAAGTGCCTCGCCAGCGCCTCGCCGTCGATCTCGAGCGCCTTCGCGACGTCGACGTTCGACGACGTCGTCCCAATGTTTCGCTCGATCGCCTTCAACGCATCGATCGTCCACTCGACGTCGAAATACGACGCGTTCCCCGGCGCTCGCGGCGCTCGCGCTAACGACGCGTCATTCAACAATCGTTCGAGATCGTTCTCATTCCTCCACTCGCGTTCGATCTCCTCGACGTCGTTTTTCCCATGCATTCCTCTGTTTTCGTCGTCCTCTTCCTCGACGTCGTTTTCCCTCCCGTCGTCGTTCGTTTCGTCGTCGTTTTCGCGTCGTCGTCCTCGTCCTCGTCCACGAAACTCGCGCGCGCGCCCTCGCGTTCGCCTTCGCGCGCGTTCGCGAGCGACGACGTCGTCGACGTCGAACGCACGCATATCTTTCGCTTCAACGCTTTTCTACGCTTTTCCAACGCCCTCTCACGCCCGCGCGCCGCCGTCCGTCGTCGTCATCGTTCGTCGCCCATCCATCCATCGCTCCATCGGTCGTCGTCGTCTAGGTTGTCCTAAGTTCTGTAACAGCACCCCGTAACAGCGCGTCGTGCTGTTACGTAACAGTTCTGTAACAGTTCTGTAACAGTTGACCCCCCCTTATAATTCCTTAAATATGTGCACACT
>Ga0222712_10003603_pt1 | contig 16726 bp, 7 predicted proteins | sample C33_657DmetaG_FD_165043 | JGI IMG/M metagenome (GOLD analysis project Ga0222712, IMG submission 165043) | Estuarine water microbial communities from San Francisco Bay, California, United States - C33_657D | ecosystem: Environmental > Aquatic > Marine > Unclassified | place: USA: California...
GTTTGTAGGATGGCACATGGTTAATTGGTTACAAACTTACTTTAGAAATACAGAGAGAGTAACATTTGATTGTTCTCCTAAGTATAGAAAGTACATAAGCTATGGTAGATCAGCATTGATGTTTAATCATGGAGATGCTATTAAGCCTGCAAAGCTTGCTGCATTGTTTCCAATAGAATATAGAGCAGGATGGTCTTTCCATCAAAACTTCTATATCTTCACAGGAGACAAACATCATGAAGTGAGTCATGATTTCAATGGTATTAAGTTTTATCAAATCCCAGCATTCTCTAATGCTAAGAGTCTATGGGATGACAAGAATGGTCACACTATGTCCAAAGCAGAAGTGACAGGCTTCCTAATAGATGGGGAAGATGGAATAACAAATATATTCAAACAGTATTTATAATGGCTACATTACGTAAAATGGTTTCAGATGTTCGTGCAATGCACAAACTATTAACAACAGATAACCTTATCACTGATAGGGTTGTTGCGTCTGAGATCAGGAACAATACATTTTTATTGGTAAAGAGGGAAACAAACCTTAGAAAGCTTTGGGCTACTGATACAGTATTCCAGACACTTTCTTGTTTAAGTATGATAGAGGTTCCCATCTCTGATTGCTGTGAATATTTAGATCCTTGCAATGTAGCAAGAAGCCAATATAAACTTCCTCGCATCAGTGAAGGAAACTATCAATACTTAATCCAAGGTGTTTATTCTATCAACGCTATGGGTGGTAAAGGAAGAAGATTTAAAGAGATCACAATTAACAGATACTTAAATTTATTAAAGCTGCCTATCATTAAGAAAGAGCAATACTACTGGATAGCAAATGGTGGATATTTATATGTTAATAATCCTAGTTTACAATCAGTAAGAATTGCTGCATTCTTTGAAGAAGATATTCCTAATGATATATTATATCCATCAGACTGTGCATGTGGTCCTACTCCTCCAGTAAGCGATGAAGATTACTGTTTAAATCCTTTAGATAAAGAGTTTGGATGTCCTGGTTATTTAGAGAAACAAGTATTGGAGTTAACATCTCAAAAACTATTATCTACTTACTTTAGCATTAAAACAGACATGACATTTGATGGTATAGATGGTCAAGCTCCTAATGCTAAACCAACTAGTTAATGCGAACCAAGATTGATTGGAGAAGCTCCAGTAAAGAAAACTACAACAACTTCTGCAAAAAAAACCCCACTGTAAAAATTACATTTGATCAGTGGAAAAACATTATATATCAATATAATGAACATTTCAAAAACTACATTCTAGAAACAGGAGAAAGAGCAAGACTTCCTTTTGGCTTTGGTGAGTTCTCTATTAATAAAAAGAAGAGAAAGAAGATGAAAACAGTTGATGGTAAGGAGATGGTTAACTTACCAGTTGATTGGAAAAGAAGCAGAGAAAAAGGCAAGATCATCTACAACTTCAACTACCATACAGAAGGTTACTTCTTTGGTTGGATGTGGTTTAAAGAGTCTGCTAGAATTAGAAATATAAATCTTTGGTATTTCAAACCTTCTCGTACAACTTCTAGATTGTTGTCACATTACATAAACACAGACGAAAAATACCAACACCTCTACAGGGAATGGAAAAATTAAAACAATATGGCATATTATTACAAATACAACTTTGTCTCTCCTGAGCCAATTTACTCTATTGTTAAAGAAGAGTTAAAATCTTATTTTGACACAGGAGCTGTTGATGATTTGATGTTTCCAACTTATTTAGACAAGTGTCTACAAAAGATGGGTAGGTCAAGTTATGTCATTGCTGAACAAACATTAGATATTTCTGGATATGAAGCTAGACTTCCTGACAACTTCTTTGCTGTTAGAGAAGCTTGGATGTGTACAGAGATTCCTCAACGTCCATATCAAACAGCTAACTCATTTTATGCTCAGGCTGCTTCTCAGACCACTATTCAAGTCTCTCCTGTAATTAGTGGTGGAGTTCCTTGTGTAGAGCCTAATTGCACAACAGGATGTCCTACGTGTATGCCTGATATCATCCAAGCAGTATATAAAACCAACCAACAAGTAGCTAGAGGCATAAGAAAAGAATATCTATTAAAACCAGGCAATATATCTTGTCAAAGTAAGTGTGATGTAAGTTATACAGATGCTTGGCAATTCTATTCAACTGCTCCTCCTGTACACGAGTTTACTCCAGGAAGTGCTGGTTATGATAGCTTTGATATTAGAGACAATAAGTTTGTTACTAACTTTAGCTGTGCTATAGTTCACATGATATTTTATGCTACAGACTATGATGCTATAGGTAATCAATTGATTCCTGATAACTATCGTGTTAGAGAATATATAGAAGCGTTTCTTAAATATAAAGTTTTTGAAACCTTATCTAATCAAATTAATGATGAGACATTCAATCAAATACAAGCCAAGTTAGCTTACTATAAGCAACTTTCAGAAGAAGCCTTTATCATGGCTTACACTGAAATTAAGAAGCAAGATCCATGGACTAAGCAAAGAAGAATAAGAAATGACTTACAACGCTTTGCACAATATGAATTACCAAATAGAAGCTCAAGATATGGCAGATAACCAAGAAGGACAATCTAACATAAAACAAGAATTTAATCTTGGAAGAATTGGACTAGATATGGACTCTTCTGTAAATCAAGTACAGAAGGGAAAACTTTCCTATGCACTAAATGCAGCACTAGAAAACTTTGATGCTAACTCTGTAAATTATCAGAACGAACCTAGTAATGAAGCTTGTCTAGAGTTTCCTGAAGGATACCAACTTATTGGAACATATTTTATACAAGAGAAAAATAAACACATATTCTTCTTAGCAAATCCTGAAACAGGAGGAAGTGAGATAGGATATATGGAAAACAATGACTGTGTATATCGCACACTTTGTACTCCTATTCCTAATACAGAATTAACAGTTTGTGCTAATTCTCCTTGCTTAAACTTTGATATTAACTATCCAATACATAAGGCTGTACATAAGATTACTAACTGTTCTACAGAAGTATATTGGACAGATGGTCTTAATCCAAGAAGATATATCAACATTGATCAAGTTCCTTATATTACAACATATCTTACTGATGACCTTTGTGATCCAGTTATCCAAGCAACATTAGATTGTAATAAATTAAAAGTGCAACCTAACTTTCAAATCCCTAATGTAGATGTCACTGATATTGTTGTAGGAGGAGATTTAAGAGCAGGCAATTATCAATTTGCTGTTCAATATTGTAATGCATCAGGAGATGCTTACACTTCATATTATTCTGTAACTAATCCTACATCTATTGCTAATACAGAAGTAACAACACCTGATTTTCAATACTCTGTAGGAAATTCTATTGTATTGAATATCAGTAACTTAGATATTACAGGATACTTTCAATACTTTAACTTGGCTGTTATTAGAACTATTAACAATGGTACTAATGTAGAATTAGTGGGAACCTATAATATTCAAGAAAAGTCTACATTTATTACTTATACAGGTCAGAACGTAACTCAGATTCCTTTGAGTCTTAATGACATACTTGAAAAGTTTCCTTACTATGAGATTGCTCAAGACGTAACAAACGTACAAGATTATATAGTTTGGGACAATCTAACTTCTATAGATAGAGTCAACTATCAAAGCATTGCTAATCAAATAAACTTACAATGGGAGACATACAAATTACCAGCTGGTAATACATATGCTGATGGTTTCTACACTGCTAATTTGAGAGGTTATTTGAGAGATGAGGTGTATGCCTTTGAGATTGTATTTTTATTAGATAATGGTAAACAAACTGATGGGTTTCACATTCCTGGTAGAGCTAAGAACTTCAATGAGCTATCAGAGCCAGATGTAACAACAGCTAACAATGATTATATTGGTGATGGTGCACCTCAACCATATTGGAAAATATACAACACTGCTAGTGTCACTAGTACGTTTACTCCTCCTGTAGCAAATGAAGGTAAGATAGGAGAAGCATACCCATATCAACTAGGAGAATTTGCATATTGGGAGTCTACAGAAACTTATCCTTGTAATACAGATGTATGGGGAGATCTTGCTGGTGAACCTATTAGACACCACAAGTTTCCAGATGTATTAGTGAGTCCTGTGTTTGAAACAACATCAGCAGACTTTGGTGCTCCTGTTATGCAAAACAGAGCAACCTTTCCAATAGGTGTTAAAATAGATGTACAACAATTGACATTTATTATTCAAAGTTCTAGTTTAACAAATGAAGAGAAAGCAGCAATTGTTGGATTTAAAATAGTGAGAGGTAATAGAAGTACAAATAAGTCTATTATTGCTAAAGGTATTCTTAGAAACGTTGGTAAGTATGAAAGAGAAGGGACTTTTTTTTACTATCCTAACTATCCTTATAATGACTTAAGTAAAGATCCATTCTTACTTGAAGAAAATAATGCATATAATTCTCAATGTGATACATACAGTATGTCAGTTACTGCTCCTGGTATTTTACAATATACAAATTGTAACACAGGAGAACCAGACACATTAATCTTTACTTCATCTACCACTGAGATTTGTTCTATTACACTTCCTGTAGTTAATAGTGGAGCAGCTACATTTGTTAATGTTACAAACACTACTTATACAATTACAAATAACTCCTTTTTTACTTCTGTTACATTTAATTATACAGATCCAGTTACAGGAACATTACAAAGTATAACAATAAATGGTCGTATATTTGGTGGTCAAAATTCTAGAACAATTAATTCTATCACTGTACCTGTGCGTACAGGAGGATCAACTAATTATACAATGGTGGCTAGTAATACAGGTATAAATGTAAATTGCTATCCTAATGAACTAGATGGATTTAATAATTCTGATTCTCTATATAGACAAGTATTTAATTCACCAGAAACTTCTTTTGGACAACCTACATTAGGTAATGTTCTTAAACTAGAAAGTGTATTGTATGGTGGAGGTAGAGCTCATTTTGTAGAAGTGCAAAAGCATGCTATGTATAAGTTGATTACACAGCAAACACAAATAGATGCTTTAGCTTCCAGTAAAAAAATAGCTGACATTGGATCATTTAGTGCTGTAGCTTTCTTCACAGCATATCAGACTTACTTACAGATTTATATTAATGGTATTAGTAGAAAGAACTTTGCATATTCTTTCAATTCTGTATCTAGCTATGACTATAGTGCAGATATACAGAATGCTGCTACTAATCCTATAACTGGTACGCTAGGTGTTAAACAAAGACAACTTGATAAATCTCAATATGTATTCCCTGGTGTACAGAATGTAGGTGATAAACATGATCTTAATAACTGGAACAGAGAATCATCTGTTTACACTAAAAGTATTGAAAATAGAAATAGTACACCTGTAGCATCTTTACCATTTCCTAATCAGACACCTTCACTTGTAGTTGCAGGTGTAAGTCAAATATCTGATGATTCAAGATTTACACTTGGTGAATCAGGTAACTGTGGAAGTCCTGAATTTCAAGAAGAGATTAAAGTGGTATCTTATTATGGTTCTATAAAGACTATTAACAATGGTCAATATGGACAAATTTATTCATATCAAACAATTGATACAGGATTCCAAAGAATACTTGGAGCATTACCTGATCCTGATCCTGAAGTAATATTTGGTGGTGATACATATATTGGTAAGTTTGGTTTCAAAACTAAACTGCCTTTCTTTATTGATAATAGAGTAAATGCTCCTGATGATAGTGATGTTTACTATGATGAAATTGGTAATGTAGCATATCCACAATATTGGTATTCAGCTAGATCTATCTTGTCTGATTTTACTGTAGGCTCTACTGTAATGAAGAATATAATATCTACCAAAGCACATTATTTTGATTGTCCTAATGATGCTATTGTAGATAATACAACAACAACATCTTCATCTACTACACCTCCTCCTGGAACAGTGACAGCTGGTTCTTTTAATTATAGTTATGATGGTAAGATTTATTTATTTGCATATGGTATACCTTACTATTATGTAGAAAGTTCTATTAATGTAGACTTACGTCAAGCATTCAATAACTTAGAAGGTGACTTCTATCCACACGTAAGTTCTGGTATTCCTGATACTTGGTTCCAAGAAAGTAGAGTGCCTATCGTACTTGATAATACATACTATTACAATACAACCTTCTCTAAGCAGAATACAGAAAACTTTTTCTCTCATTTGCCTACAGATTGGAAACAACAATTATGTTATACATACTTTCCATTCAGAGCAATATATTCTGATAAACAAGAAAGTTATTCTGATAATAGAATAAATAGCTGGTTAATATATCGTCCAATAAGTTTCTTTGACTTCCCTCAAAACTATGGCAGTCTAGTATCTTTAGATGGTATTCAAAACAGAGCTACATTAGCTAGATTTGAGAATAAGACATTACTATATGGTAACTTATTAACAATTGATACAAGCAATCCTCAGGCTGCATATGTAGGAAACCCTTATTTGTTTGGTGGTCCTGGTGGAAGTCCTCCTATTGATTATGCTGAGACAGATCTTGGATATGTGGGTAGTCAGAATAAGTTCTTACTAAAGATTCCTCAAGGACAAATAACTGTTGACGCTAAGAGAGGACAAATATTCTTAATCCAAGGAACACAGGCACAAGATCTTTCTGCATTTGGTTCTGGAATGAATAGATTCTTTACAGACCATTTAGCATTTGAAATCTTAAGATACTTTCCAACAGTAGACATAGATAATAACTTTAAGAATATTGGTATACATGGTGTATATGATAGTAAGTTTGATAGAATTATTATAACTAAATTAGACTACATTCCTCAACCAAATAAAGATGTTTTTTATGATGATGTGGCTAAAGAGTTTTATGTAAATCAACCAATAGCTGGTGATTTAGTAGTTAAGAAGTATGTTCAGACAACAGACTTAGAATACTTCTGTAACAAATCATGGACTGTATCGTTCAATTTCATTACAAAAAGCTGGGTAAGTTTTCATACATATATACCTAACTTCTATATAGGAGAAAATGGTTTCTACTATTCTGGATTAAATGAAGGTTGTGATGTCACAGCAATAGCAGTAACAGAAATACCTTCTCCAACTACAACAACTACAACAACAGTAATTTTATATTGTAACCTGACTGGTACAGCTGTATATGTACCTCCACCTACTACAACCACCACTTCTACAAGTTCAACAAGTACCACAAGTACCACTAGTTCTACCACTAGTACCACCACTACAACTTATTGTCAATCAATTGGTGCAGGAGCTGGTTGTTTTGCTTGGTACTTTACAGCAGGTTCAGCAGGTGCAATAGTACAGTGGACAGATTGTAATGGTGATAATCAAAGTTCAGTATTAAGCGAAGATGAATCAGGAAGTGCATGTTTATGTGATGGTGAATCACCTAATGTTTTAGAAGGTAGTTTACCTATTATAAGTCAAGTTGGTCAATGTAGTAATATAACAACTACTAGTACAACTACTCCATCTCCTGTTTACAATTACTATACATTTACATCTTGTACTAGTGGTGGTAGTGGAACTGATTACAGAAGTATATTATCATTAGCATTAAATGACGTATATGCATTCTTACCACCTGGTGGACCTCCAAGAGCTTGTTATGAAATTACTTCAATAACAGCAGCAGTAAATAGTAATGATTTACCAACATTATATGGACCTAAAACAGGTTGTGAGGATGGTGATTGTACACAACTTTAAGGATGTATATTAGTTAAAAACAATATGTAAAAGAATGTCTAAAATAGTAATAATAAGATTAACATGTGCAGGTGGCAGAACAGGACCCTTTGATATCTCAGATAACTTAGGGACAGTCTTGGGTACTGACATCACTAAGCAAAACCTTATTGATGGCTACACTGTTAGTGTTGCTGATTCTGTTACTAAGATTATTATAACATCTGTAGGTAAGTGTCATACAGTTTTAGAAGTTACAATTGGTACTGCCACTATAGAACAACTTGCTGCATTAACCTACACTGTATGTAATACAGGATCTATATGGAGACACTTAACTGATGTAGTTAACTACAATAAATACTATGATAATGTAGAACCTTACATTATAGAGTATCCATTCTCTTATCAGAGCTATGATGAAATACTTCAGAACGTTAAGGACTACAGTAAGGTATATAATTATCTACCTATTACAGATGGTGTGTTTAACGACAATGCTCAGATACAGGTTGATAATCAATGGTTTAACAAAGCTGTTCTATACAATGGACAACAGTCTACAGGTATACTAGAGTTAGTACCTAAGCCAATGCACAACCTACAACAATACTTAGCCTACCCAATCTATAATACTGAAAGTAAAACTATCACTTATACTAAGTCAGATAATTTCTATCAATATAATACATTCTGGGGATTAGTTAAAAATAAAGCATTACCTTTGTTTAGAACAAGTTGTGAGTCTTTATCAATAGATAAGATTGTAAATCAAGTGAATATGGATTATGGAAAAAGATCATTTAAGAAAGAACCATTAAGAGCTAAAGACTTGAAGGTAAGACACATCCTTGACAACAGTTCTACAGCTCACATTGTTTCTCAATTCATTATTACACCAGCTCAAATCTCTTATAAGTAATGGCAAAGTGGTTAGATAAATATGAACAAGGAGGCTTAGTCTTAAAGAAAAAGACTAAGGATAACTATGGGAAGAAGCCTAACGTTAATGACGTCAAAGTATCTGCAGGTCCTGGATTTGAAGGAGATGGCTACACAGCTCAAAACTGGAAGTCTCCTGCATGGGGAGGACAGTTTGCTATGGGTGGTGCTTTACCAGGTGCTGTAGGATTCACGTACGCACGTACAGCAGGCTCAGCTCCTGCTAATGGTAAGTATACTAAGAAGACAAAAGCTAGTGCTCAGGATGGTAAGGCTTTATCTCCAGATGCAAATGATCGTTCAACATTAGGTTTTAATACTGATGATCCAGCATTTCAAAATATTAAAGCAAATTCTTTTGTTCCATTTGATAAGAAAGACTTTGAAGGCATAAGACAAAATATGGCAGGGTATATGAGCTCTCCTTTATATATGGATAGACTTTCTAAAAGTATACCTGATGCAGAAAATGCTAAAGAGATACAAAAAAGAAGGCTTGATAACTTATTAAGTATTAAACTTAATCCTAAGACTGTAAATGAAGGTACTAACTATAGTTCTAATAGTATAAATCTTGGTGCCACTGATTTTGTTGATAATGCAATGGTAAGTCATGAAATTGCACATGGAACAGTTCCAAATCTTACAACTAGTTATGGAAAGCAAAACATATTTGGCAAAGCTGCTAATGTTGTAGGTGATTTATTTCAACCATATGAACAATTTAGTAATAGTGAATTAGAAAAAATAAACAGACCTTTAAGTGGTGAAGTCACTACTCCAGGTTTTATTAATATGTTGGCTCGTAGAGAGGAGCATTATAAACCACAAGGAACCAAAGCTTCAGCAAAAACTGCAGCTAATGAGACTTATGGAGATTTAACAGGTATGAGACAACTCCTACTTGACAATGGTGTAACCACTGAGTTTGGACAAGAACTAACTCCTGAGCTATTTAAGAAGGCTACAGAAAATAAAAGAGTTATAAATAGTCCTGCATTTAAAAGAATGAAACTTAGGTTTAAGGATGATGATATTATTAAGATGAATAATGAGGTGGCAATGAATGATAATAAGAAAGATATTTCACAAGCTCAGCTTGGTATTCAACTTATGCCATATCTACTTTCATCTGCAGCTAGTGTAGCTGCATCTATTCCTACAATGGAGGAAGTTAAAAAGAAAGCTATAAATGTAATAAAGGATTCACCAAAATTAAGATCAGCTTTAAACAGTGGTTTGTCTTATATAGCTAATACAGATTGGGGAAAAGAGAAATTAAAAAACCTTGCTAATAATATAGATCCACATGGTTATGGATTAGGATATGAACGTGCAGCTGGAAAATCTCCAGTTGAGAGAATTTATTCAGCTGCTATATTAAACAAAAAGGAAGACTCAAGAAAAGTAATGGATAGTCTTCTTACAGCAGGTCAAGCTTATCCAGATGATTCTTTAAGAGTAGATTTAATGAATCAATACGCTGGTCTTCCTCAAAAATATAATACATTAAAACCATCTTCATATAAACCAACAATGGGAGATAAAAATCAAAAGTATTTTAATTCTCCAATATTAGACAAACATGTATTAGATGACATTGATGTTATTTCAAAAGGTAATAAAGTAAAACCAGAATTTAAAACAAAGAAAGACCTTGAAAACTTTGTTGCAAATTATTTAGGTGGACAAAAACAAGATCCAAAATATCCAGATGATCCAACTAAAAGAATTCCAGATAAAGGTAAAGGAAGTAATTATGTATCAATACTTTCAGGATTAGGAGAGATGACTTATGGAGTTGGTGAAGATGAGAAAGGTCATTATTTATCATACTATGATAACTGGGATTTAAATCCATATGCTGGATCATATTCTTTACCTGAGGATTCTTATTACACAGATATAAATACTACAAATGATAATTTAGCACGTTCTATAATAGGAAATAACAAAGAAAATGTAGCAACTAAACGTATAGGTACTCCTACAAATGTATATAATAGAATATACTTTGATAAGAAAACAGGAAAACCTAAGATGAAGAAAGGTGGGGTTATCAAAGATGACATGGGTCAATGGGCTCACCCAGGTGAGGTGACAGAGATAGGCTCCAATGACATAACAATGCAGGGAGTTGACTATCCTGTTCTTGGCATATCTGATACAGGTGATACACAGATGATGTATCCTGATCAAGATTATAAGTTTGATGGTGAAAAGGTTACAGAATACCCAATGGCTAAAAATGGTGGATGGTTAGATAAGTTTGATGACAAAGCTCAGGAGGGTAAAGATATTCCAAAAGGATATACATTACCTACAGTTACTGTCACTTCTAGACGTTTCAATAAATATCCATATATTAGTAATGATAATATACTTAGTTCAAAACAACTTGTAAGTGAGTTTACAAAACGTGCTCAAGGTCAAGCAGAAATTGCTAAAAGAAAAGAATTAGCTAATAGGGAAACAGTTAGATCTTATGATCCAGAGAAAGAAGATGAATCTTTATTATCTAGAGCATATCATATAGCAGTTAATCCTATGACAGCATTATCATATAAAGTTAAAGGTAAAGATATACCAGATCATTTTGAAAGAAGTCCAGATCGTAATATATTAGAATATGCTACTAACGTAATTAATCCATTTAGTTTAGTTGATGCTGCTGCAAGTATACCTGGTAATATTAAACGTGGTGAGTTTTTACAAGCAGCTTTGAATACTGCTACAGTATTACCAGCAGCTGCTGAATTTAGAGGAGCAAGTTATAAAAATATTTATAATTATAATCCTTATGCAGAAAAGTTAATTGGAAAAACACGGAGACAAATATTTGGAGATCCTGCTTATAAATCATTTTTAGAAAGTGGTCCTACACCAACACCTAATGTAAATCAAGCTGCTCAATTAGAAGATTGGAGGAGATTAAAAGGAGAAGCATCTCCTGTAACTGTTACAGCAACTGGTGAAACTATGCAAGTTGCAGGAACTACTCGTTTTGATAATAGTGGTATGAGAATAGATGCTGACTATCCTTATGCTTATTTTTCAGAAGGTAGTCCATGGTATCAAGGTAAAGGTAGAGAAGTATTAACAAGAGATAATGGTGTTGAAAGAATTCTTGTACCTAAAGAAGGAGCTAATTTAGAGTTTTATCCTGCTGGTGAATCAAGTATTGTAATGAATCCACAACAGCTTTCTCAAGAAACAATCCAAACATATGCTGGAAGAAGAAGAGTACTTTCTCCACAAGGAGATGCATTTAATCCTCAAGCATTTGATGTATATAAAGGAAAACCACATTGGTTGAAGGGATATCAAAAAGAAGCCCCACCTATAAATAAAAATAAAATAGCTGGTAGTGTTATTAAAGGTGATCGAAAGATATTTTATAATGAGTTAGGTGATGAGGTTGGTTCTATAGAAAGTTTTCCAGATATAGATGCACAAAGAAATATTAATTGGGGTACTACAAATGAAAAAATACCAGAACCTAGAACAATAGTTAATCCTGATTATACAGATGTTGGAAATAAATATTTACAAAATAATGATCCATTTGCAGCTAAACGAAGTACATTAAAAGATATTCCAATCTCTGGAGGAAGTACTACTAAACGTCCTAAGAAAGAAAATGGTGGCTGGTTAAACAAATATAAATAAATCATACAAACGTTCAATATGAAAGATCAAATCTTAAAGATTGCTAAAGTTAAATCTGAGAAGGAGTTCTACAAGAAGTATCCTACAGAAGAAGCATTTATGAAAGCTCATAAGAAAGAGTTTAAGAAAGCTGCTATGGGTAGTAAGATGGTTAATGACCAGTTACATCAACTTACAGATTGGGAAGGTGCTCCTAAATTTAATGTTGGTGGTGCAGCACCAGCGTTTCAATTTAATAAATTTGGTGCCACTGCAGATAATCCTCAAGGAAGTTTTAAGGCAGGTGCAGGACAAGTTGGTATGGCAGCCATACAAGCATTGCCAGCAATAATAGGAGGTATCGAAGCAATTGGTGCACAGAAGAAAGCACAGAAGAAAGCTCAACAAGCAACTCAATTATCAGGACTTTCTTTGCAAGCTCAACAAACAATGGAAAAACCTAAGCGTGACTATGTTAGACCAGAAGATGCATTAGTACAACCTGGACAGATGGGTAACCCTTATGGAACAGGTACAAACTATTTACAAGCTGAGGATGGTGCAATGATAGGTGGCAATCCTACAGAGATTCAGAACATGTACAATCCTGGTGATATGTATGATGATCTTGGATTTGAACCATTAGAAGAAACATACAAACAATACAGACATGGTGGTGAAATGCCTAAAGCAGAGTTTGGAGAATACTTCCAAGATTCTGGTCAGGCACAAATTGGTAGTGGTGTAGGTAGTGCTATAGGTTCAGCATTTGGTCCTGCAGGAGCAATGGTAGGTGGTTTGCTTGGAAAGGGAATTGGTAATTTGTTAGGTGGTGCTAAAGCTGCTAGAAAGTTAAAAGCAGAACAAGATAAGACTGCAATGAATACTCAACAAGCTGCATTTGCACAAACTCAACAAAATCAGTTTGGTGCATATATGAAAGATGGTGGATGGGTTAGTCATGATTGGCAACCACAAGTGATTGCTAAGTTTGGTGAGTATAGTGCTAAAGATCTTTTAAGACCTCCACATGATGCAGACATGTTAAGATCTGGTGGTCATCTTGCACAAGTGGGCTATACAGCTCCTAGTGAAGAAGCGTTATACACTGGTAGACCAAACATGCCTAATGCTCAAAATGGTGTACAGATGGCAATGGGTGGTGATCTTGAAATAGGAGAGGGTGGACGTCTTGAAACCTTATCATACAATCCTAACTTACCTGGTGGTGAAATAGGAATGTTCAGAGGAGCATCTCATGACAATGGTGGTATCAAAACTAAGTATGGTGAGAACGAAGTGGAAGTAGAAGGTAATGAACCAGTGGTTAAATTAAAAGATGGTGGGTCTTCTGAGAACTTAGTGGTGTTTGGTAACATTAAAATTAATAAAGAAATAGCAGATCTTATGGGAGATCCAAAAGCAAAAGGTAAGAAGTTTAAAACATACATAGCTGATGTTGCTAAGAATGATGCAAAGCAATTGAAGAAAATTAATAAAGGTCTTGAGTTAATTGAAGGTGCTAATGAGAATAGTGCGTTTGATCATTTGACATTAAACACAGGAAAAGCAATATTACAAGGTGCCAAAGCTTGGCAAAAGATCAATGCTGATAAGATTAAAGAAGCAGGTATTGTACAAGACTCTATTCATCAAACAGCTAATGAGTTAGGTGTTAAGAGTGATAAGTTAGCTGAAGGTAAATTAGAAAAAGAAACAGATCCAAGCATGATGGGAAGAAATGGTAAGAATATAAAGAAAGCTCAAACTGGTAATAAGATTAATTTAAAAGATCTTTTAATGACTCCAGATCGAGCAAGCTCAACATTTGTAGGTACTGTTCCAGATTCTATTGATGATTTTTTATCTTTAGATTCTATAACTCAAGAACAAATAAGAAGAGGTATACCAATACAAGCAGGTCTTCCTGGTTCTGGTACTGCAAATAACTTGGAAGAAGTTGTGGTTACAGGTAATCGTGCTAAATCAAAACGTTTACCTGAAGCAATTATACCATATGAAAGAAAACAAATTCCTTCTTCAGAACTGAAGATGTTTACTGGAGAAATGCCTAATATAGAAATGGCATCTCAACAAGGTGGAGGTGAAGATGTAAGTGAAGGTGGAGGTGGAAAATTTGGAGATATATTAAAGAAATATGGTCCTGCTCTTCTATCTACTCTAGCACCATTTTTAAGACCTAGTAATGCTAATGAAGATTTATCTCCAGAACAATTATATCCTGAATACTTTGCATTGGCTACCAATCAGTTAGATCCTGTACAGGCTCAACAGTTTCAACCAATGTTAGATAATCCATATGACATTTCTTTAAATGATCAGCTAAATGCTATTGATTCTCAATCTAGAGCTGCTATTAGAGCTGCTGGTCAAAATCCAGCTGCACAGGCAATGATTATGTCTCAGTCTTTAGAAGCTAAGAATAGAGTATTAGGAGAACAAAGTAGAATCAACCAGTCAAACAAAATGCAGGTTTATGATAAGAACAGAGCTGTATTAAATGATGCTCAGCTTAAGAACTTGGCAATCCTTGATCAACAATACGTTAGACAGTCTCAAGCTAAGTCTAATACCAAAGCTCAAACCCTAGCTGCTTTAAGTTCTATAGCTGCTAAGACTGCACAACAAAGAGCTGCTAATAGAAAGCTAGGTGTTATGGAGAACATGTATAACTATAGATTCACTCCAAATGGTACAGCTATTAATGTTAATGCACCTGCTCAGTTTAATACATCAGGAAATCCATTTGGTAGATCATCAGGGGGTAGTGGGCAACTAGCAGAAGGATATGAAGATATATACAATAGTGCTCAACAAAGAATAGGATCTAGAAGAATTCCAAAAAGTACACCTTATACGTCAGAAATAGATAGCTACTTAGATACTTATAAGAAGGGTGGTAAGACACCAAAGACAAAGGCTAGGAATAGCTCTATTGTAAAAGCATTAAAGAGCCTCTAACTATTTCAGTTAGAGTAAATTAACAAAAATCATTATCGCTCTTGGTAGATCCAAATTTTTAAATTACATTTGCTAACATTATTATTATGGCATCGTTTACAGATCAAATATCACAGTTTAACCCTTACATCCAGGAACTCCCAGTTGAGGCCATGGTACAGGTTGGTATGGCCAAACAGGCCCAATACAATCAAGGTGTAGAAAAGGTTCAGAACTATGTTGACAGAGTGGCTGGTCTAGAAATAGCTAAGCCTCAACATAAGCAATATCTTCAGTCAAAGCTAGATGAACTAGGAAGTAGACTAAAGATAGTAGCTGCTGGAGACTTCTCCAATCAGCAACTAGTTAACTCTGTTAGTGGTATGACAGGTCAAATTATTAAAGATCCTATTGTTCAGACTGCTGTATATTCTACTCAGGTACTTAAAAAGGGAGAGAGTGATAGAGAGATTGCTACTAAGGCAGGTAAAACTTCTCCTGCTAATGATGATCTTTGGAATGATACAAAGTCTGCATGGTTTAATGATGCAGATCTTAATACTCCATTTAGTGGTAAGTTTATAGAACGTTGGGATGTAGATAAAAAACTTAAAGAGAGGGCTGAGATGATATTAAAGAACCCAGACGTTCTCACTCAAGAACAACGTTTTAAACATGATGAAAAAGGTAATACGTTATACTTTGGAACTGAGCCAGTTAAAGATGCACAGGGTAAACCAGTAATAGATCCTAAAACTAAAAAGCCTGTACTTCGTGAAACTGTTTCTTTAGACCCTTCTAAAGGACAACCAGTAGAAGATGATGCAATTCTTAAAATAAGTGTAAAAGGGGTATCTCCTGAAAAGTTATATAATACCTTTCTAGATAGCTTAGATAGCAAAGACGCTCAACAATTAAAGATTGACGCTAGATATAAATATAAGAATGCCACAGCAGAATCATTTGCCCCAGACATTGCTAAATTCTATGGTGATAAGAAAGCTTTACAAAGTCAAGAGATAGTTAGTTTAACTGGAGCATTAGCAGAACCAAATTTAACATCTGAACAAAAGGCTGCAATTACAGCTAAGATAACAGATCTTCAACAACAGGAGAAAGATGGGGTGATAGAGAAAGAATTCTTGTCTACAATGGAGGCACTTAAAGATCCTAGAAAATTAGATAAATATAAAGAAGACATATATACACAACAACATTTAGTGGATATGGCAAAAGACATGTCCTTTAGAAGTTATGAGCAAGAGATAAAGAACAACCCATACATGCAGATGTTTATGCAGAAGCAAAACTACAACCTTGATGTTATGAAGTTCAAGGATGATAGTCGTATTAAATGGGCAAACCAAGATTTAGCTAGAGATAAATTTGCTTGGGATAAGTATGTATTTTCAGAAGAGTTTAGATTTAAAACAGAAAAAGAAAA
>Ga0222712_10003604_pt1 | contig 16721 bp, 19 predicted proteins | sample C33_657DmetaG_FD_165043 | JGI IMG/M metagenome (GOLD analysis project Ga0222712, IMG submission 165043) | Estuarine water microbial communities from San Francisco Bay, California, United States - C33_657D | ecosystem: Environmental > Aquatic > Marine > Unclassified | place: USA: California...
TTGCAACTCTAAATGTTGTTGATACTCCACGATTAGCAACTACGAGTGTTGATGCCACTGTACTTGTTGCTGCTGGAACTGTATAGAGTGTTGTATTTGTGGTTGCACTTGGAGCACTTTGCCCAAGCACTTTATATGTTGTTGCCATTTGTTTATGCTCCTATTAATAAGAAAGGACTGATGGTTTCTCCACCACCAGTGGAGCCACCACCAGTGGAGCCACCACCAGTGGAGGTAATTGTTACATTACCAGTACTTTGATTTATTGAAATACCAGAACCAGCAGTAATTGAAGTTACAATACCAGTTAAATTGGATCCAGAACCAGAGAATGAAGTGGCATTCAACGTAGTTCCATTAAAAGTGAGATTGGCGGAACCTGTTGGATTATTTGACCCATCTTTATAAACAACTTGATTTGCAGAACCTGCTACTGGGCTTATCTGCCCTTGAACTCCCTGAGTTCCTGTAGTTCCTTGAGTTCCTGTAATACCCTGAGTTCCTTGAGTTCCTGTAGTTCCTTGACTTCCTTCAATACCTTGAACTCCTTGAATACCTTGAGTTCCCGTAGTTCCTTGACTTCCTGTAGTTCCCTGAGATCCTGTAGTTCCTTGACTTCCTTCAATACCTTGAACTCCTTGACTTCCTGTAGTTCCCTGAGATCCTGTAGTTCCTTGACTTCCTTCAATACCTTGAACTCCTTGAATACCTTGAGTTCCCGTAGTTCCTTGACTTCCTGTAGTTCCCTGAGATCCTGTAGTTCCTTGACTTCCTTCAATACCTTGAACTCCTTGACTTCCTGTAGTTCCCTGAGATCCTGTAGTTCCTTGACTTCCTTCAATACCTTGAACTCCTTGAATTCCCTGAGCACCAGTACCTGGAGAACCTTGAACACCTTGAATACCTTGAGCACCTAAAACACCACCTGTGTAAGCAATAATATCTACAACATCACCTACAGAAGCTTCTACATCTAAAATAACTGAAGTGCCATTAGATGCATCGTATTCAGATTCGGAAAGTCTGATACCATTCAAGAATACATCAATAAATCCAACAGTATATGTTGCTTGGAAAGTAGTTTGTCCTGATGTTGCTGTATATGATAAATTTGATTTGTTGTAACTAACTCCCGAAATACCTTGGATACCTAAGGTTCCTTGGATACCTTGAGTTCCTTGGACCCCTTGAATACCTTGAATACCTTGAGATCCTTCAATACCTTGAATACCTTGAATACCTAGAGTTCCTTGGATACCTAAGGTTCCTTGGATACCTTGAGTGCCCTGAGTTCCTGTAATACCTTGAGCACCTGTGGTTCCTTGAGCACCAAGAACACCACCAGTATAAGCAATAATATCTACAACATCCCCAACAGAAGCTCCAGTATTTAAAACAACCGAAGTACCATTAGATGCTGTATATTCTAAATCAGAAAGTCTGATACCATTCAAGAATACATCAATAAATCCAACAGTATATGTTGCTTGGAAAGTAGTTTGTCCTGCTGTTGCTGTATACGATAAATTAAATCTATCATAACTAACTCCAGAAATACCTTGGATACCTTGAGCTGCTGGACCTATCTGAACTACGGATTCATTATTGCCATCATCTTTTTTTAGATATAAAACGCCATCATGAGTATTAACAGCTATTTCACCTAAAGGAAGTTGCTCGACTGTAGGTATTTTTCCTGGTACTGCAGATCTTCTCAGTTTTACTGATGGTGTTGTCATTTATCTTATCCTATCTAGGTTCAATAAGTGCCAGCATCCTGATCTGTATCTACAGATTTTTTACGTGATACTGGTTTTTTAATCTCAGGAGCATTATTTAATGCTTCCGTTAGTGCTTTATCGTATGCTTTAACCTTTGCTTCAAGGGCAACAATCTGGTTGAGTTGAGAAGAAATTTTTTCTTGCATCGCCTCAACCAGAAGTGCATAATCTACTTGTACTTGATTCATAAAAACAAATTACCATTTTCAGTATTTATTTAAGTAAATACTGAATAATATTATCAATAAGTGCCGCAGTCAACTGTGATATTTTGTAGATATCTTCCAGCTGCAGATCCAGTGTAAAGAATGTTAGCAGATAGATAGCCGATAACCGACTGGTTAGTTCCCGCAGTATCAGTTACATTGTAACCAAGTGCTAAAAATGCAATAGGAGATGGAGAAACATCTGTTGCTGTTCCATCAGAAGTTGTTGTGCCAACTACAAAAATATCAGCACCTTCGTCAAATCCAATAAAAACGTTCGATTGATCTCCACGCTCAATAATTAAACCAGCATCATTTGCAGGAGCACCAGTAGTGCCATTAGCTAATTGAAGTAAACTATCAGTTACAGTAGTATTGGTTGTATTAACAGTAGTTGTATTACCATTAACAGTTAAGTTACCACTAATTGTAACTGTGGTTCCATCATCAGCAATTGAAGTATTAACAAGTTGGTTATTGGTATTATCCCATTTCAAAACTGTATTTGCACTTAAGTTATCAGCATTCTTTAGTGCAATATCTGGAGTTGAACCTTCGGAAGCAGCAGCACCACCAGTAAGACCACCAGTTGCTGAAGTAGAAACAGAAGCAACATAATTGCCAGTTGTATCGGTGCCAAGTGCAACAGAGTTTGCAGTAATTGTAGCAACACCAGAAGCATCAATTGTGATATCTCCTGATACACCACCGAGAACATAATCTCTTACAGTGTCAGCACTTGCCTTTCCATGAGTAGATCCAGAAGCATCATAGAAAGCAAACTGATCGGCATCAGCAATAGCAGTCGTTGTTAATGAATTAAAGTCTATATTTACACTACCACCTTCTGGACCCGAACCAACACTAATACCAGTTCCAGCACCAACTGCTAAACCAACTATTTGACCTTCGCCAGCAGATGTAGATTTGATTAAACCAGCGCCAGGATTTACATCTTGAACGTAGTTACCAGTTGTATCGGTGCCAAGTGCAACGGAATTAGCAGCAATAGTCGCAGTTAAGGTTGCATTAGCAAGATCCGTAATAGTAACGCTTCCAGTTAAATCGCCACCTAATGTAATAGTAAAATCATTTACATTAAAACTTAATCCGCCATTAACATCACTATAAGTAACAGCAATACCAGATTGAGCACCAGATGCAATCATACCTCCAACAGTATCTTGCACATACTCATCATTAATAGATACAGCACCCGACGTTACAGAAAAGTTTGTTTCGTTAAAAGAAGCAATACCTTTATTGCTAGTAGTTGCATCTTCTGCAGAAATTGTGATTGTGTTATTTGATACTGAAGTATCAATACCTTCTCCACCAGATACAGTTAATGTTTCTCCTGTATTAAAAGTATCTGCTGTGCCACTATCAGCAGCAAGAGTGAAGGAAGATGATGCTGGGGCAGAAAATGAAAGGTTACCATCTCCATCAGTTACTAAAACATTACCCGCAGAACCATCTGCTGTTGGTAGAGTTAAAGTATATGAATTTGCTAGAGAGTCTGGAGATTTAATAGAAACAGAATTATTTCCATTTGAAATCGCTTCACCCAGAACTAGAGCTGATGCGAAATTAGCAGATGCGGAAACTAAGAATTCATCGACTCTGCTAGTATAACTAGCACCACCGATATGAACGAATGAAGATGCTCCATCTGCGACCCATAGATTATCGCCAGATGTATCGAAAAAAGGTTCACCTGCTAATGCTGTAGTAACTTGAGCTGCTACTGGAGACTGTGTTCCCCTACGTAGCTGTAAGCGTGGTGTTGCCATGGCGGTAGTAAAACTAGATAATCACTACTATTTATTATAATTAATAATTTCCGTAATCAATTGCTCCATCATCTATTCCATCAGATAAGTCTAAAAGTTTTTGAGGCGTTATATACTCATGTTTCTTAGTAGATTCATTCCATACTAAAATTGAATTATTTTGTCTATTTGAAATATCAACATCTGCTGAGTTATTGATGGTATTTGGTCGATTGACTACAGTGGAAATAATTCTTGGATTTGATTTTATAGTTACTTTGTATGTCATAATACTGATGGGTTAACTGTAATTATTCCTTCTATAATTTTTTCTGTTGTATTATAATTATCTGTTACAAAAATATTATACACATACCTACCTTGTTTTAAATCTTGAGTCTTAGTAACTAAACTTCCTCCATTATTTGGAATAGATATTTTCACTAATCCAGTTTCTTCGTCAACAATTTGTGGATTTAATGAATACTTTATAGAAGATGTATGACTTTTGGACATTTTAGCATCAATAGTATATCCACTAAGATCTACATAATCTCCAACATCTGTTTGTAAATTGAAAAATACTTCCCAATCTTCACCTTGTTCAATATACAAATTTATATATTTGGTATTCATGGGTAAAAAAAAATCCCTATACTTATTTAGTATAGGGAAAATATTAAGAATTATTCTTGAACTTCATCGTTTATACTTTCTGAAGTATTTGTAGATTCTAAAAGTCCTAATGTTTCAAGTCCTCCTAGCAATTTTAATTTATATTCTTTTGCTTTATCTAAATCAGTTTCTAATGATTTGATTTGCATCTCAGCTGATTTTAACTGCTCGTTAAAATTTTTTCTCAATTCTTCAAAATTCATTTTTATATACAGTATAAAAATAATATTTATTCAGTATCGAAGAAGAACATTTGCCAAAGTCTTGCATTTTCTTTGACAGTTCCAAAATATTTGGATGCTGAATGAATTGCGCTTGCGTCAAAAATAACTAAACGGTTATAAACATTTCCAAGAACATCAACTGGTTCAAATGGTGTTCCATCTAAATGACAATCTCCAGGAACATCTTTCCAAGAAGCATCCCATCCTTCATCAAAATAAGTTCTTGCTCGTGTTTTCTTGTGGGCATATAGTGTAGTCCCACATTCATACGGAGCATCTGGAGTAAGATATATCATCCCTCCCCATTTTTGACTATCGCAGTGATATACTAATGGTTCGCCAGACCAAGCAATTTGAAAACGACCATTCATTCCATAGTCTTCCCACTTAATAATTTTTCTTCCCATAATTTCTTCAAATCTTTCTTTGAGACCTGGAAATAAGAATTGCTGTTCTGTGCGCCTACCAATAAATCCTCTGCCAAATCCACCTTCAACATAATCTTGGTTAAGTGCAAACTCTCTTACTTGATATGGATCTTCGTAAAAATTATCTACGATCCAAGATGTTGGTTTTGAATTTTGAGATAATAAAACTTCAGATTCTTTACTACAAGATTCGTTAGAAATATAAATCATAAATTCACAATTATAATTATCAATAAAATAATCATCAAATATATCAGATTTTATATCTAAAGAATTCCCCCAACTTATATTTTGTCTAGTGCAAGACATTACTTTATAATTCTTGAATTTAGTAAGAAAATTGTCTCTAAATTGTTTAAATTTATCTCTAAACCCATCTCCTTTCAGGTGAATTTCTATAGCAATAAATTTTACATGATTTATAATAAAATCTAAATTTTGCTCGGTGAATATACTATACTCACCCCCCTCACAATCAACCTTCATGAAGTCGATATTTTTTATAGCGTATTTGTGTATTAACTCACTAAAAGTAATGGGTGTGAAAAATTTATCGCTACCAAATACATTTACTTGATCGTCACGATCATTTACTATAGCGTTATTGATATATGTAATTGATGTATTTGTATTTGATCTATCACCTAAGTAAGAAGTGCAATTTTTTTCAAGTAAATTTATTAATGATTTTGAAGGTTCAACACAATAAATTTGTTTTGGATTCTTATCTAAAATCGAAATAGTATACGCACCAACACTCGCACCAATATCTAAAACTACATCATTTTCTTTTACATCATTCCAAAATCTATATACTTGTTCCTCAATAACTTCTCTTTCTATTGTGGAAACATCTTCATACGGCAAATCTCCCCAGTCAAAAGTTTCGGGGTAAGTAAATTTATCTATATTTTTCCCCTGTATATTAGCCAAATTATTAGTCACAGAATTTTGATGTTTCGTGTCCATCTCATTCCAGTAATCATCTACTAGAGAGTTTAGAAGTTTTCTAGATTCAAAACTTTTTCCCCACCACCAAGCAGAAATTGCCTTTTGAAATATTAGTTGATATTTACCACAGAATTCTGAAATATCAATAGAAGTAATTTGCTCGTGGTTATATTGTTGCAATCCTAAATTTGCATAAGTATACGCATTTTGCCATTCTTGCTTTCTTTCATATAACAAAGAAAGAAAATAATATGCTTCTGGTCTTTGTGGAAGAAGGTTTAGTGCGTTCTCAAGAAGAACTAGTTCTGTGCCATCTCTTGATCCCTGAGACTTATAACAGAATGACGCTCTAATTAATGCTTGATATGCAAGATTATTATCCTTTGCTCTTTCTGCTGCTCTTAGGTAATAACTATGTGCTGGAGCTGTATGTCTTTGATTTTCATACCACTTTGCAAGATTATAATTTTTTTCCGCATTTTCGGTATCTAAACTAAATTCAAGTAATTCATTCATTAATAAAATCCTCAACTAAAGATTGTGAAACTTTTAGAATATATGCTGCGTTATCCTGTGCCCCAAATGTAATCAAGAAATCATCTTGGTATGCTGCAAGACCACAACAGAATTCTATTTTCATATTTAAAAATGAAAACAGTTTTGAAAACTTTTGAGTTTTAAATTCTTTATCCCAATAAACAAATCTATGGCGATATGTTGCATTCTTTTTTCCCTGTTCACTAGAATAAAGATTTGTTTCATGAATTAAAGTTAGGTATCCATCTTTCCACCTAATAACTTGAGAACCTCCTCTCATGTCATTAATTCCTTCAATTCTTGAATTAGTCTCAAACACTTCAGTTTCGCCACCATTAGGATCAAACTTCATTAAACATGTTGGATTAGTCCATTTCAACAAATGGAATGGTTTGCCCTCGATAGGAGTGCAATTTTTCATACAATATTCATTATCTGGTGGTGGTCCTGGAATACGGTATCTTGAAATTTCCTTGATGTTATTCCCATCAACTTGAAATTCTGACATCTCCATTCTGCCAGTTCCCTTTGTGTCTAAATCTCTCCTGACACCAATACCATATAATTTATTATTCCATTCAATCAATCTGACATCTTCCAACCCAACAAAATCCCACTGGGGTTGATAAGTATCAAATGATGATGTATCTATCTTAGAATACCATTTGCAATTTAAATTTTCATCTAATTCTGTAATATAATTAGTGGTCCTCAGATGCATGTCATTTTCTGGATGCACATACACTAGAGGACCATATGTGTGCTCAAATTTATTCAATTCAGAATGATATAAGGTATAATTTACATTACGAAGATTAACCAATATTTTTTCTTTAAAAACAAAAACTGAAGGATTTGTTATTGCAGGACCATTTAAATCTCCATGATTTATTAATAATGGCTTTATTTGACCGCCATTATTGATTGCATGTTTTGCAAAATTCATAATTTTATTATCAATCATATAACATATTTATTTTAGATTTAAATGACCCACAATTCACCTTTTATTGTTACTTTATTTTATCGCCTTATCACTCTGCAGCAGTCCAAATATCTTCAGCAAGTTTTGCTTCGCCAGTTGTAATTGCAGATTGTAGATCTGAAATATCTTCTCCAGAATTAACAATTTCTTCATCAGAAACAACAAGTTTCAGATGCCCAACATTACGTTCAATATTAGATTTTAATTCTTTAGAAGGTGTTTTTTCTCCATCTAATTTTGCAATAGTATCTTCAATCACCCAAACACTATCTCTAGCTGCAGTAATTGTTTGTAAAATTTCTTCTTGAGTTCTTGCCATTTTAGGATCCTATAAAGTTACTAGACTCTTCTGAGTCTTGATTGTTTGTATTTATATTAACTTCGCCATTTTCATCTTTATTTAATTCAAGATCTCTCCAAAATTCAAGACCTTTACATCTTGATAAAATACTTTCCGAGAGTACTTCTTCTGGAGGTAAAGAAGTTTTTTTCAATTCTTTTCTGACTTGATGCATATCACTCAAACCATAAGTAGCAGCATCATTCTCATTATTAATATTAATGAGATTATTGAATTCGTGTTCATAATATTCTTCATCGAGAAACTCATAAATTTCTTTCATCGTTTCTTCTGGAGAATTAACAAGATTATCGTATTCAACAAAATGTAAATATTTTTCTTGTCCTTTCATTAATACATTTCTAATTCCCAAATAACTTTGTCCAAGAATTCCAGATTCACTGACAAGAAATTCACATCGCTTATCATCTGTTAATGGAATATTGGATTTAATCAACATCTCATCCATAAAATTTATTTTTCCATTTACTTCATATGGATTGCGATGATGTATCGAAATAAAAGACGCTAAAATTTCATCAATATTTCTAACGGGGCAAATAATCTTTGGTGTAATTCCTAAGTAACCTTCGATATAATGAATTCGATTGACCCAAGATCTATTTTTATCAAAAATTACTGGTTTTTCTACATCATAATAATACTGATGAATGATATTGGAAATAATCATCGATGCTTGTTCTGGTTTTGGATATGCCAAAAACAATTCATCCTGAGACAATTGTTGTTCTAGCATCGCCATTAACCCAGTTACAGGAGAACTGGGTCCAGAATAAAATCTTGGATTTTGATTTAAAATACTAGATAAAATTGTGCTTCCCGAACGAGGAAGTCCTGCCATAAAATAATATGTTTTTTGCATGGGTTCTGTCATGGTGTTAATTTACTGAGCATCAACGGATTTAACAATTTCATGGAAATCAAATAGTTCTGTCCCTTCTTCATAGGGATACTCAACTTCATTACCATTAAAATCAAAATCAAAAAGATAACTTCCTGGCAATTTAAAATCATATGGTACTGTTGTGCAGATATTGTCGTGAATATCATATCCAAATACTTTTGGACTGGTCCCATTCCACAAAACTGTCGATGTTTTATTTAGGGCAGCAGCTGCATGTTGCACACAGGAATCAATTAAGATTCTTTTTTTTGCATGGAGGACAATACTAAAATACTCCATTAAACTTAATGAGTTTTCTGGTGTTGCAAAAATATGCTCTGCGCCCTCCAACTTTGGAGAATTAATTTTTGTAAGTTGAATAATATGATATTCTGATTTGTAATAATCCGTAAGTCTTTCTGCGAGATCAAATGGCATATCTCTTGTCCAGGAATATGGCTTTGCATCAGCAGTCATGAGTCCGCCATTAGTGTGGATAATCATGACTGGTTTTTTTCTCTGCCAAAATTCCTTTGATATACTATGTTGAAGTTTATTAAATCTTATTTCTGGTTTTTCTCCAGAATATTTGATGCCATACAAATCACACCAATTCTCGATTAAACGTTTGCGTTTGTGAATATGGTTAGTTGTATAATATGGTTCATTATGGAATAAAATAGAATCTTTATCTTGAATATATTCTTGATAAAAATATTGCGTCGCTCCTAGAGTATAAACTCTATGAACATACGGAAGATTTATAAAAATATCCGCATATGCACAGACTACAACTAGTTTTCTATCTGGATGGTTTGCTTTAATTGCTTTTGCTACTGCAGTTGCTGCAATGTGCTTACCAATGCCACCTTGAACATGAAAAATACTATACTTTGATTTCATACCGAATAATCAATTTATCTAAACTATGTATAACGATATTATGATCGATTAAATTAAAGCATCTCTCTTTAAAATTGTTAATCCATTATTGTTTGTTTTATACTTATAAAATTTCCAATGAGGATTCATCATTACAAACTCAATAACTGCAGACAATAATCCTCTATTGTCCTTTCCATCTTCTCCTTTGAGACCAAATGTGTGTGTATCATGAAATGCAATATACTTTTGTGCCTTGTTTCCGTGGAGATTTAATTCTTGTTTGAGTTGATTATATACGTGAAAAGTATCGATAAACAACAAATCAACCTCTTCAATTTCTATATCAAGAACATCTGCTTGAATATATTCAACAGATTTTCCTTGTTGTTTAGCAATATCAAAAAGTTTTTTGACATTTGAATCCAACACAATATCAAAAGAAAGGAGTTTGACATCTGTATTCAAAAATGCTCTAGTACTAACTCCTGTTCTTACTCCCATTTCCACTACAGTCTTACATTCCTTTGCTAATTCATAAAGTTCATGAACGTTTTCGTTGATATCACTTGTTATTTTTCTTGCTCTTTGATATTCTAAATCAAATATATCAGTCTTTACACTTTTATTTTTACGTTGTTGTGCATAAAAATTTATCATATTATGTGGGATGTCCCAATTTTTTCCGTCGATAAAATGATCATACGATATCAAATTCTTTGAATCTAATTCAATCCGTTTTGAAATATCACTATCAGGATCTTTAAACTTTGTAAGAGTTTCTGAAATAGTCCCTTTGATTTTATTTGAATTGATTGCGTAAATATTTTTTGCAGACTGTGCAAAGAAATCATCACCATACCAGACTTGATATAAAGATGGTATTATTTTATATGATTCTCTTAGCATAAACATACAGATTCCGAATGCCCACGACTGAGATCCAATAGGTCTTTTGGGATCATAATTTAATTTTACAATCTCTTCCTTTGTATCAATATAGTCATCAATTTTATAATTATTTTGCCTTCCCTGTAAATTTACACCAATTAATTCTCCATCCGAAAGATTAAAATCAATAATCATATCAAATACTTCAGAAGATACTTCAATATCGTCGTTTAATATACCTATAATTTTAGATTTTGATCTATAATATCCTTCATTCCAAGCAGGATTTACGAAAATATTTTTGCCATATGAAATGATATCAATTTTTGGGTGATTTAAAATCTCGTATGATGGTCTTTTTGATTGGTTGTTATCAATAATAATAATTTTATTAATTGATTTGTGGTCGGCATAAATTTGCAGAGATTCTTTGAAGTTATTTGCAAACCACATAGTTGGAATAATAATATCAATCATAGATTATAACTCTTTTCAAAATTTCCTTTATACATTTTATTACCAATATGAGATACTGTGTGCTTTGGGTTTAACCAAATATCGTATCCCAACTCAGTTATTTTTTTAGTTAATGCAATATCTTCTCCAACAAAACTTCCGTTTTCAAAGGTATACTCACAAATATTTTTTAAAGGCTTGTTGCGAAACAGTAATTCTGTGTTTGTATTCCACAAATCAACAATAACTTTACGAGTCAATTTGAGAAATCCTGTCCCGCATTTTTTAATTTTGATGTATCCATCAACATCTTTTTGTATATCATCATTTAACCACACGTTATATTCAATTTTTTTATCTCCCTTATTTACGACAGGGACCGTTATAACATCTTTTTCTGATTGGATAATTTCAATTAATGCTCTTTCATCCCAATATTCATCATCATCGATGAATACCATTACATCATAATTTTCGTCATAAGCAAGTTTAAAAAGTTCATTCCTAGCCATCGGAAGAATACTTTCATTTGCTAGAAAAACACATTTAATATCTAAATTGTTTTTAAGTCCTAATTTAATAGATTCACATAAACTATGGACGAAATAAGCATCAACTTTTTGATCAAGACACGGTGTAGCAATTAAAACTTTTTTCATATAGTCTCATACATCATATACTATGTATGAGACTATAATATCAAGAGTTTTCTAGTAAATCTAATCTAGTTTTTAATATATCAACTTCTTCTGATAATTCCTTCACTGCATTTACAAGAACTGGAATCATATGATCTGATGTCAGTTTTAGATTTTCTGGATCTTTTGAATCCACAATAACAGGATTTTCTCCTTCTGCTTCTAAAACATTCTGAGCACTGAATCCATATCTGCGTTTTCCTTCATCATCTTTTAATTCACCAGTTTCACGGTTTTTGAATGCATATTCAATAGGAGTAATATTTTGAAGGAATCCTCTACCGTGAGGAACAGGTCCAAAAATACACTTATCACGACAGTCAGAAACTACTGTCCAAGCAACTTGAATAAGAGCATTTGTATGAGCATTATTTCCCATAATAATGTGATTGTTTTGTGTTGTGACATTACACAATCCACCCACTCCAACTCCAGAATTCCATCCAAAGAAGATATTATTGGATCCAGTGGTGTTGTTGCGACCAGCAGCAGTTCCAAAGAAGTTGTTGTAGCATCCAGTGGTGTTGCAGCAACCAGCATTATTTCCAATAAAGGTGTTGTTGGCTCCAGTGGTGTTGGAGTAACCAGCATATCTTCCAATAAAGGTGTTGTAGCATCCAGTGGTGTTGGAGGCACCAGCACTTATTCCAAAGAAGTTGTTGTCACGTCCAGTGGTGTTTCTGAAACCAGCACTTTCTCCAAAGAAGTTGTTGCTGGTTCCAGTGGTGTTGCAGTAACCAGCACTACTTCCAAAGAAGTTGTTGTTGCATCCAGAGGTGTTAAATCGACCAGCACTACATCCAAAGAAGTTGTTGTTGATTCCAGTGGTGTTGCAGTAACCAGCACTATTTCCAATAAAGGTGTTGTAACGTCCAGTGGTGTTGTATCGACCAGCACTACTTCCAATGAAGGTGTTATTGGATCCAGTGGTGTTGGAGTAACCAGCACATCTTCCAATAAAGGTGTTAGCGACTCCAAGGGTGTTGCATCGACCAGCACTCTCTCCAAAGAAGTTGTTGAAGTTTCCAGTGGTGTTGCTGGATCCAGCAAATGGTCCAAAGAAGTTGTTGTTGATTCCAGTGGTGTTGGAGAAACCAGCACTATTTCCAAAGAAGTTGTTATTGTCTCCAAAGGTGTTGCATCGACCAGCATATCTTCCAATAAAGGTGTTGCTGTTTCCAGAGGTGTTGGAGCAACCAGCACTTTCTCCAAAGAAGTTGTTGCTGGTTCCAGTGGTGTTGCAGTAACCAGCACTACTTCCAAAGAAGTTGTTGTTGCATCCAGAGGTGTTAAATCGACCAGCACTACATCCAAAGAAGTTGTTGTTGATTCCAGTGGTGTTGCAGTAACCAGCACTATTTCCAATAAAGGTGTTGTAACGTCCAGTGGTGTTGTATCGACCAGCACTACTTCCAATAAAGGTGTTAGCGACTCCAAGGGTGTTGCATCGACCAGCATACAATCCAATAAAGGTGTTGAAGGCTCCAGTGGTGTTGGAGAAACCAGCATTAAATCCAATAAAGGTGTTATTGGATCCAGTGGTGTTGGAGAAACCAGCACTATTTCCAAAGAAGTTGTTGTTGGATGCATTGGTGTTGCAGTAACCAGCCTTACATCCAAAGAAGTTGTTGGAGGATCCACCGATGTTGCAGTAACCAGCACTATTTCCAAAGAAGGTGTTGTTGGATCCAGTGGTGTTGCAGAAACCAGCACATAATCCAGCAAAGAAATTATAGGATCCAGTGGTGTTGTATCGACCAGCATTAAATCCATTAAAGGTGTTGCTGGTTCCAGTGGTGTTGCAGTAACCAGCACTACTTCCAATGAAGGTGTTGTTGCATCCAAAGTTGTTGGAGAAACCAGCACTACATCCAAAGAAGGTGTTGTTGGTTCCAGTGGTGTTGTTGAGACCAGCATTACTTCCAATAAAGGTGTTGCTGGTTCCAGTGGTGTTGTATCGACCAGCACATAATCCAGCAAAGAAATTATAGGATCCAGTGGTGTTGCTTCGACCAGCATTAAATCCAATAAAGGTGTTGTGGCATCCAGAGATGTTTTTGCATCCAGCACTATTTCCAATAAAGGTGTTGCTGGATCCAGTGGTGTTGGATTGACCAGCACTACATCCAAAGAAGGTGTTGTTGGTTCCAGTGGTGTTGCTTCGACCAGCATTAAATCCAATAAAGGTGTTGTAGGATCCACTGATGTTAAAGAGACCAGCAAAACATCCAATAAAAGTGTTGCTGGATCCAGTGGTGTTGGAGAAACCAGCACTACATCCAAAGAAGGTGTTGTTGGTTCCAGTGGTGTTGTTTCGACCAGCACTAGATCCAATAAAGGTGTTGTGGGATCCAGTGGTGTTGCACATCCCAGCAAAACATCCAATAAAAGTGTTGTGACATCCAGTGGTGTTGCACATTCCAGCATAACATCCAAAGAAGTTGTTGTTGGATCCAGTGTCGTTGTTGCGACCAGCCCTACATCCAAAGAAGTTGTTGTTGGATCCAGTGGTGTTGTTGAGACCAGCACAATAACCAGCAAAGAAGTTGTTGGTTCCAGTTCCACCAGTACCTGCTTCTGAACTATAGATGGTTCCACAAGAACCACTTAAAGTGAATTCTCCACCACCACTAAATGCAGATCCATTAATAAAAAGACCACTATCATTAACCTTAAGTCTTTCACAAGTACCAGCAGCAAGAACTACAGTATCTGAAAGTCCAGAAGTTCCATTATAAGAACCAATAATAAGATTATTAGATCCTGATGTTACGGAGCAACCAGCATTACATCCAAAGAAGGTGTTGTTGGATCCAGAGGTGTTGGAGAAACCAGCACTTTGTCCAAAGAAGTTGTTGTTGGCTCCAATGGTGTTGGAGGCACCAGCAAATTGTCCAAAGAAGTTGTTGTAGGATCCAGTGGTGTTGAAGAAACCAGCAGTATTTCCAAAGAAGTTGTTGTTGGCTCCAATGGTGTTTAAGGCACCAGCACTTTGTCCAATAAAGTTGTTGTAGGATCCAGTGGTGTTGGAGGAACCAGCACCTTGTCCAAAGAAGTTGTTGTTGCATCCAATGGTGTTGGAGGAACCAGCACTATTTCCAAAGAAGTTGTTGTTGAATCCAGAGGTGTTTTGGTTACCAGCCCAGCCTCCAAAGAAGTTGTTATTGGTTCCAGTGGTGTTGTTTTCACCAGCAGCACGTCCAATAAAGGTGTTGTAGGATCCAGTGGTGTTGCATCGACCAGCACAATAACCAGCAAAGAAGTTGCTGCCTCCATAACCACCAGTCCCTCCAGTCCCTGCTTCTGAACTATAGATGGTTCCACAAGAACCACTTAAAGTGAATTCTCCACCTGCACTAATATTTCCCCAAGAAAGAGATCCAGATGCATCAGCAATAATAGTTTGCCCTGTTGTGCCACAACTACCGCTGAGAGCAATTTTGCTGGGATAAATTACAGTACTATCATCAATTACTGTATTGTTATTAATTTTTATGGCCATCTTCGTTCAACAACTCGGCTGGATCTATACTATTTATGAAAATTAATTTATTTTATCACTCAAATTTTTTAATTCTGCTTGTAAAGAAGTTATTTGCAACTGTTGACTTTTTACTGCTTCAATTAGAACAGCAATTAATCCGTTATAATTAACTGTTTTGTGCTTTTCTATATCTGTAACAAGAGATGGAAATACTTTTTCAACATCTTGTGCTATCACACCAATTGAAGATTTTTTACTTTCTTTCCAATCAAACTCTACTCCATTTAGTTGTAATAATTTTTCAATTGAATTTTCTACTGGTTTGATATTAGTCTTTAAGTTAATATCAGAAGCACTATTAATATCAGTACAAGTAATGTTGCCAGAAACATCTAACGTTGTTCCTGGTGTGGTTGTTTTTATACCAATTCTACCATTTGTTATATCTGTAAATATGCTATCGCTTGATACCAAATTTGCAGATTGTCTAGTTTTTCCCATTTTTTTATTGGTTTAGAATTGACTTCAATAATGCAATTTCATTTTCATGCTGTTTAATAGCATCTATCAATAATGCTATGAGCGGAGTATAACTAACTGATTTGCCATTAATTCCATCTCTAACTAATTCTGGTAAAATAGTTTCAATTTCTTGTGCGATAACACCATAACTAGATAATCCAGAATCTTTCCATGTAAATTTAACTGGATTGATATCATTTAAAATATTTATAGAATTTGATATATTTTCTATATTTTCTTTTAAATTTTTATCAGAAGTGGAATTGAAATTTACCGCTGTCAATTCTCCAGTTGATGGGTTATATGTCAGTTTGGATGAAGAAACATTAACAGTTGATATAGATCCACTAGTAGCAGATTGGAATAGTGGATAGGAAGCAGAGCCGCTTAAAATATCATCTACAATTACAACAGCACCAGATATACCTTGAGATCCTTCTAAACCTTGAATACCAAGAATTCCTTGAATACCAAGAATTCCTTGGATTCCAATAGTTCCTTGAATTCCTTGTGGTCCCTGAATACCTTGAATACCTTGAATACCTTGAGATCCTTGATCTCCTTGCGGACCTACAATCGTTCCGACATTAGACCAGATAGAATTGCCATATACCCAAAGATCACCAGAAGCTTCATCGATAACACCATTTCCTGAAGATGCTGAAGGAAATGCGGTATCGAGAGTTTGTTGTGGATCATTTGGGGGATCTACATATACATCAGTAACTGAACCAATAATAGTTACCGAAGTACCTGATATTCCTTGAGTTCCTTGGGCTCCTATTGTACCTTGAGTGCCATCTAAACCCTGAGTCCCTTCGATACCCTGAGTTCCTTGAACTCCTTGAGTTCCTTGAACTCCTTGGATTCCCTGAGTTCCTTGAACTCCTTGAGTTCCTTGAACTCCTTGGATTCCCTGAGTTCCTTGAACTCCTTGGATTCCCTGAGTTCCTTGAACTCCTTGGATTCCCTGAGTTCCTTGAAC
>Ga0222712_10003608_pt1 | contig 16706 bp, 17 predicted proteins | sample C33_657DmetaG_FD_165043 | JGI IMG/M metagenome (GOLD analysis project Ga0222712, IMG submission 165043) | Estuarine water microbial communities from San Francisco Bay, California, United States - C33_657D | ecosystem: Environmental > Aquatic > Marine > Unclassified | place: USA: California...
CTGGCACGAAAAGCCGGCGCTAAGGGTGGAAGAATTAGCAAGCGAGGCAAGGCCGCAATAAAAGAGATGCCGCAATTCGAAGGTACATTACAAGCATTGAATAAACTAACAATAACAACCAAAGAAAGAGAGCAATAGTATGAAAAAACTAATAACACTAACTCTGTTCTTAACTGCCCTAGCAATCGTAGTGATTGCTGGAGCAGCCAAAGCAACACCACAACCAAAGGTATTTGTATGCAAGTATGTTGGTACACCCAATGTAGATGAAAGACTACAAACTGGACAGAACCCAATCAGTGTAAGCCAGAACGCCATACCAGACTTTCAGGGCGTGTATAGCTACTTTGCTGATGCTCAAGGGCGCAGCTATGTAGTAGCATTTGACACCGGTCAAGACGAACCTGCTTGCCCAGAGCCACAAAATGAAATCCCAAAGGAAGACCCTACTGGTTGCCCTTACGGCGATAGCATTCCACTAGACGACCCGAAGTGTGTCGCACCAAAAGAAACACCAAAGGAAACACCAAAACAAACACCAGAAGTGCCAGAACCTACATACGAACTTTGGGGTAAATAACTAAAATAATTAAAAGGAGGGTGAAGTGTATAAAGTAATATGGATTACATTAGCGGTACTAGCAGTGGTTACATTACTATGGTTCTGTTGGTTGGTTTTTCAATTAGCTGACTTGGTAGCGTGTAGCAATATGCCATTCAATGAGCTAACAACGCACTGTGCTGAGATACTACGATGACTTTTGAAACCAAAGACTCTGGCAAGCGTATTAACTACGACAGCGGTATGGTCAGGGACACGACAGACGGCAAAGCCCGTTACGACCTAATACCACTACCAATGCTCAAAAGGCTGGCAGAGCTATACGCTCGTGGTGCTGAGAAGTACGATAAAGACCTACCAATTAACATAGATAACTGGTATAATGTATGCACGACAATATGCAAGAAAAACCACTTAACCGATATAGAATACCAGACTGCCACCCCAAAAAAATACACGCAGGCAGGGGTTTGTGTTTTGAGTGCTATAGAAAAGAATATCCGCAATCAAAACGAGCCAATTGCCATAAGGCTAAAATCGCCATCGCATCTGGACTTTGTAAATCTTGCTATGACAGAGAACTCAAAAAACGAAACCCAGAATATGCTAAAAAGCAAAGAGAAAATAACGAAAAATGGGTTAAAAACAACCTTGAAAAATATAAAAAGCAACGAAGCATACACGGTAAAAAGCTTGATAACAGAATTAGAAAATCTATTCTTGAACGTGAACGAACATTATTATCGTTTGGACTTGCTACAGCAGATGAAACAAAACTTCTTGAAATACAAAAAAATGGTTGTGGAATATGCGGTGGACAGCCAGGCAGATTATTCTTTGACATCGACCATATACACGGAACGTCAATTGTTAGAGGCTTGTTATGTGGAAAATGTAATAAAGGACTTGGAATGTTGGGTGATGATATTGAAGGACTTAGAAAATCACTCGAATACCTGCAAAACACTCCAATGTCTAAAATTAAACGAAACAACGATAGTACTGCCTAACTGGGTTGCAAGCAACTGGACCCTAGCTAACAGCGAGCAAGAGCTACAACGCTTTAAGGGCAGTGCCTTTAGACACTTCGTGCAGTGGCAGGCTGGCGAGTTAGACGAGGACCACGCAGCAGGGGCGACCTGGAACATCTTTGCTTATGAAATAATAAAGGAGAAACTGAATGAGATACTTTAGTATGTTCTCAGGAATAGGAGGATTTGAACTTGGAATACAACAAGCCAGTAGTAATAGGACATTGGGGGACAGGCAACAGCCAACAGAGAAGACTAATATACGACAAGATGGCGATAGCACCAACAGTACAAGCAGCGTGGGGAATGGGCGGTGGGAATTGCCCGAGTGTGTTGGTTACTCCGAAATCGACAAGTACGCAATTAAAGTCTACGAAAGGAACTTCAATGGACACAAAAACTATGGAAACGCCACAACAATCAACGCAAAAGAACTCCCAGACTTCGACCTACTTGTCGGAGGCTTCCCTTGCCAAGCATTTAGTATTGCTGGAAAGCGAGCTGGATTTGACGACACCAGAGGGACACTCTTTTTTGATATCGCAAGGATACTCAAAGAAAAACAACCAAGACATTTGGTACTCGAAAATGTCAAAGGTTTACTTAGTCACGACGGCGGCAGGACTTTCACGACAATCATTGGGGTTCTCTCCGACTTGGGGTATTTTGTGGAATGGCAGGTACTTAACAGCAAAGACTTCGGAGTTCCCCAAAACCGAGAGAGAGTGTTCATTGTCGGACATCTTGGAGGACAACCCAGACGAAAAGTATTTCCTATCACAGGAAGTACAGGCAAAAATCTTAAACAACTTGTAGGTGGCTCACAGGGCAATAGGGTTTATGATACCAATGGAATAAGCAGCACAATAGCAAGTCAGGCAGGTGGGTTAGGGGCAAAAACTGGTTTGTATGATGTAACTCCAGTACTCACACCTAATAGAGCAGAAAAGCGACAGAACGGTAGACGCTTCAAAGAAGCTGGTGACCCTAGCTTTACACTTACTGGTCAAGACATACACGGTGTGGCAATAGATTTAACTCGTAGAGCTGATGGCAATCATCGGGTTAGAAAAGACGGCAGGGTTGGCACTCTTGACGCTAATTACTATAAAGGATTAGCTAATCAAGAACGACCAGGCGTTAAAGAGGGTACTAGAATACGCAGACTTACACCTAAAGAGTGCGAACGATTACAAGGCTTCCCAGACAACTGGACAGCACTTGGCGTAGGTGATGAACCAATAAGCGACACACAACGCTACAAGATGTGTGGTAACGCAGTAACAACTAATGTAGTAACAGCAGTAATAGGAGGACTTTATGGCAAGTAAAACTAATAAGGTACATATCAAAAAAGATATGACAAGCGTCAAGTGGGTAAAGCGTGCGAAGATGTGGGCAAAAACAACGGTCAAAGACGGCAAGCAGACCATTGAGTGGAGTCAGGAAAAGCCGGTTGCGTAGAATGGAAATGCTAGACTTCCTGATCATAATAGTAGGTCTGGTATTTTGTTTGATTGTAGTTTTATTCTATGGCCGGGAAGTACCAAAGCTAACCAAGCTAGATGATGTATTTATAAACCGCCGCACTAAAAAGCATAAGTAGCTTGACAATATCATACTGCTTGTGCTATACTGTACTTACATTAAATAAAAGAAGGGTGAACAAATGAAAAAACAGAACGTCAAAGTCATACTATTAACATCGATTGTTTGGTTGATCGTGATTGCCGGTGTCATAGCCGTAGTCAAGTACGGTGAATACCAAAAAACACAAGGAATGTTAGATGGTTTCACAAAAGCCAAAGAAATACTTATCCAAAAGTAAATTAAGTATAATGTCTAGTACATTAAACAAAGGAGAGCCTATTAGTAGGAACCAAAGGGCAATAGTAGTAATACTATGTGCAATGGTGATTACAATCGCCACCGTCGCAACTGTCAGAATGATTAACACTCAGAGAAACAACCAACACAAGTTGGAACAGCTCATTAAGAATGGTGATCAGATACAGTTGCAGAAACAAAACGATTCAGTGTTAAAGCTCCAAGAACAAATAGACGAACTCAAAAAACAAGTCCAGATCAAGAAGCAATCAAAGATTGCACAGGTCATTGAAAAAACAATACCAAGAGCGCAAGCCGCCGGCTCTTGCCAGGAATGGATGAACCAGGCTGGTATAACCGACACAGCCAACGCCTACGAGCTTATTATGCGGGAGAGTGGGTGTAACCCCAACGCAGTCAATAAAAGCTCTGGAGCGTGCGGTATTGGCCAGCAACTACCTTGTGGTAAGTGGTCGCATACTTGGAACGAGCCAGTAGGGGCTATGATAGATATGCAGGGCTATGTTATGGCTCGGTATGGCTCATGGGCTAATGCAGTAGCGTTCCATAATCGAATGAACTGGTACTAATGAAAAAGCCGTCACGAAAGTCTCTTGTAAAGAAACTAGATGTGGCGGTTTCGTTGTATATCCGAGAAAGAGATCAGGCTTGCGTTGTCTGTGGTTCTGTTGAAAAGCTAACCAACGGCCACGTCTTTAGCCGGGTAGCTTACTCTACAAGGTGGGATACCACCATAGATGGTAACTGTCACGCACAATGCTGGAGCTGTAACTTTAGACACGAGCACGACGCATATCATTATAATAATTGGTATATCATAAAGTTTGGTAAAGACAAGTGGGACGAGTTGCATTTACGCTACGCAACACCACGAAAGTATAAAGATTTCGAACTTACGGACTTATTAAATAACATAAAGGGACTAAACTAAAAGAGTACCCACCGGGGTACGATAGTTCCTTTACAATGGAGGGTGAACCATGGATCCAAACGAGTACATTAAAGCTAACATAGAAAGCTCAGACGCAGAGATTGGTGCTGCTCTCGGTATATCACCGGCGGCAGTCCGCACTCGACGCAGACGCATGGGCTTGAATAAAACCAATAATGGTAGTGTTCGAGAAGACGGTCAGTGGCGAGGTGTCGCTGACAAGCTAATCGACGCACTCAAAAAGAACAATGTCAGTCCTGAGCTGATTGGTACTGTTAAGGGTATCAGGGTAAGCACCTGGACTACCACTATTAAGAACGCTGATGGACAGGCAGAGTCGCACGACAATCAGGGCGTGCAGCTAATCCTCGACCCAGCATTTAGTGAAGGTCCTAAGTGGCCTGTAATCCAACAGGCAGCACAAGTGCCTATCAAACTACTCAAGCCTAAAGTTAATAAGAACACTGTAAAGACTGCTATCATCTTGCCCGACCCGCAGATTGGGTTTCGTCGAGATTTAGTAGAGGACACACTTGACCCGTTTCACGACGAAAGAGCTATGTCGATTGCTTTACAGATAATTGCTGATGTTGCTCCAGACCAGATAATCAACCTAGGTGACTTTCTGGACTTCCCTAGCTTCTCTAGGTTTATCCAAGAACCAACCTTTGCTCTGACTACACAAAAGGCTATCAATCGTGGCTATCGTTTCCTTGTTGAACAACGGAGTTCAGCACCAAATGCGAAAGTTACACTAATAGCTGGTAATCACGATATTCGAATCAACAAGTCGATTATCACTAACGCCTCAGCGGCGTTCGGATTACACCGAGCAGAGAAACCAGATAACTGGCCTGTGCTATCAGTACCGTTCCTGCTTAGACTAGATGAACTTAGTGTCGAGTACATCGATGGCTATCCTGCTGGCGAATACTGGATTAATGATAATCTAAAATGTATTCACGGCGTTAAGGTTCGTTCTAATGGTTCAACAGCGATGGCTGTGGTAGCTGATGATAGGGTTTCAACTATCTTCGGTCACGTACATCGTATGGAACTCCAATACAAGACCGTTAATGTTAAAAACGGTTTTAAGACACGTCTTGCTTTTACTCCAGGTACTCTAGCCAGAATTGATGGTGCAGTACCATCTACTAATGGTGGAACCGACGAGTGGGGTAAGCCTGTCACAAGGTATGAGAACTGGCAACAAGGAATAGGTATTGTCCACTACGAAGAGGGCAATGGTGACTTCCACGTCTACGGGGTTCATATCCACAACGGTAAAGCTATGTACGGCGGCAAGCTGTACACCGCATAATACCTGACTATGTATTAAAACTAGTCAAACACCGGGCTGTGGTGTAGTAGAACACGATGTAGTTGTCTACAAATTGTAGATAACTCGCATAGTAGCAAGTGCAACTCTTGCCAGCTCGACAATGTACCTTCAAAACTAGGAGCTAAGATGAATAACAAACGCCAAACCATAATCCTCACGGCATACGTGACTTATGTATATTGTCGGCTTGCTGATATTCGAGATGCTCGCAAAGATCTTGATAAGCAGCAGCTTTACTTTCAAGGAGAGTTGTTCGACGCTGAGTGTCGAATTAAAGAAATTGAAGATACGGTAGAAGCGGCGATGTCTGCAGTTGTATCAGGGCTAGACCTACCAGAGGGGTGGGTTGAGTAATATGGGACATCGCAACAGACATCACATTTGGTGGCCTAAGAAGCAATATACCGGCAGCACCGATAAGCGGTTTCGTAATCTTCCGTGCAACATTGTATGGATTGACGAGATGGCTCACAGGCTGCTGCACGCTTACTCACTGCCACCCAATAAGCCAAGTCATTCCTATATGTCTCAAGCTATCAACAACCACGACAAAGGGTTCTGCTCGTGTGGTACATAATCAACGCAATTCTGGCTCGGTTTGATTTAGAGATAGTCCAACTTGAGGAGGAGGAAGATGAGATGTTGCCAGAAACTAACCAGATTACCTGTCGGAATTGTGATAGGCTCGTATTTTACACTCCAAGCAACACTACGATATATTGGTGGTCAGACTACGCTTGGTACTCGCTTGCTACGACGCAGTGTTACGACTGCGATTACAAGCAGGGTTTTTTCCTCTTTGAACGGCTTGACTGGGAACTCCAATGGGCGAAAGACAACGGATTAGATATCGTTGTCCTGCCTGGCATTCCGCCAAAGCACATCATAAAAGCCTTCCACGAAACTTTCCCAGAGTTTATGGAATGTCGGGAACTTACCAAAATGGAAGAAGCCGACATACTATTCTTTGGCTACTTGCTCGAAACAACCGATGATAAAGATTGGTTTGAGTAACTAACGTTTTGAGTAACCAAAAACCCCCTTACTATTTGTAGGGGGGTTCTTATTTTACTGGCAGGCTTCGCACTCAGCGAGCTCTTTGGGGTCGATTGGGCAAGTCAGTGGCTTTTCCCAGTCGTCTAATACGGTCGGGGATTTGATTTTTTTTTCCTGCATATCATACTAGACCTTACCGATGCCGGCTCGTAATGCGCCGAGACCTAAAGCACTTAATACGATATTCACATACTGAGCATAGCTAGGGTCTACATAACCGTACTGCACCATTGTATTGAAGATAATCGCTACGATTACCACGATGTAAGTTTTTTTGCCTTGAAGTTCGCTTAATACTTTTTTCATAATTAGCCTTTCTTATTAAATAATTGTTTAATCCAGTTTATCACATAAAGTATAAGTTGGATTATCGGGTTTGGAACAACCGGCACTTCCACTAAGGGTTGTCCGCCAGGATTGGTAACATCAGCAGGGTCAGTCGTTACAGGTTTAGGTGGTACTGCTGGGGCTGGTGTTACATATTTAGCAGTCAGAACAGATGTTACATCTACGCCATTGGCTGTAATTACTTGTCCGCCCTCTGCGATGTATTTATTCCAAGCATTGGCTTCCTCGTTGTAAGCACCTATCTGTTTGCCATCTTTGAAGACCTTATACTTCGGTGCTACTGATGGTGGGATTGGTACATCGGCTGGCTTAGGAGTTGGAGTCGATGGTTGTATCTCTGGCCAGTCGAAAGGCACATTAGGTATTACTGGGTTGCCGTTGGTGTTGCGGTATTCTTGTACGAAGCCAATTAGAGTATTACCACAGCAAGCTGTATAGGCGTCAGATACTTCTCGGTGAGCAAAGACATCGCTTTGTACTGCTGGAAAGCTAGGGTTCTGAGTACATAGCCAGTCTAGAAGTTGCTTGAGAGCTTCATACTGCTCCCTTGTAGGGATTTGATTAACATCTGGGTGGAAATACCCGTCTAGGCAGATAGACACGCTCTGGCGGTTCACAGGGTAGTTGCCAGCGTGGTAGGTAGCTTGAGTAAAGGGTCTAATCCAGAATATCTCACCGATGTTATCTATCTTGAAATGGTATTGTAAGCCTGGTCCTAGTCGTTGGTAGTGGGCTGCTGCTTCGCTTCGGTAGCGTGCCATTGAGTCGTAATCGTGCTGTCGCACTACTGCGTCGTGGTGTACGATAATTTTAGTTATTGAGTTCTCACTGCGAGCTTCTTCTGGCCAAGCTGGGTTTAGGTAGCTATCGCCTCGAACATCGGTCATTGGGTAAGTTTTCATTTGTCCTCCTTTATTTATTTAAGAATGCTATTAGCAGGTAAGTTACGGTTGCAGTTAGTACACTGGCAATAATTGGATTGACTACATTCATTAGGCTTTTCTTTTTTAATTCGCCTGATACCATTTGCTTGAAGTCCTCAAACTCTTCTTTAGTAACATAGTTTCTAGTTACATTGTCGAGCTTCTTGTCTATTTGGTCTAGACGGTAGAGTACCAGCTCGTAGTTTTCTTTTTTAGGGGCAGTCATACTATGCCTTATGTTTGACTCACAAGGAAACCAGTGAACCAAGCTGATGTCGCAGCAACGGCGATGGCTTTAGTGCTGGTTGCATAGACATATATTTCCCAAGTATCGCTGGCAGCAGATTGAACCAGTACAGAGCCTCCACTTCCAATCCCGCCAGTACCAGAAGAAGCTTCTACCCCAAATCGTTTATGAGATGCGCCATTTTTATACACTTCGACAGCAACCTGTATTTGGTCAGCAGTGGGGGTGATTTCTATAAATGAGGAAAGCTGGTAAAAGCCAGCTACAGGAGCTGTATAAGTACCAGTAGCAAAGTTACTATTCGTGTCAAATACTTCGGTATCAAAAGTTACCTTTGCAAAGGCATTGTTGCCAGTATTAGCAGCGGCATTTCTATACACACTAAACTTATACGGATTAGATATAGCAGTGGTATTGGTAGCTATGTTTGCTATTTTGGCAGCAGTAATAGCTGTGTTAGAGATAGCTGTACCGTCTTGTAAGGCCTCAAAGTGTTCGGCAACAACGTTCATCTGGGCAGTTACGCCAGAGCTGTGCGATTGTGCAGTAGTAGCACCAACACCACGACCGGCAGCAGCTGACGGCAAGGTTACGAAGTTAGCACCTTTAGAGGTGTAGTAGATTATCTCTCTTTGGGTAGAGCTATCTGGTTCAATTACAATATAACCCTCTGTTGCAGTTGGTAGAGCGTTTAGGTAGATCGTGGTATCGGAAGCAGTAATACCAGCCGATAGTGTTGATGTATAGAAGTTATCGAAACCGAGTGATGGGGTAGCCATTATTTAATTCTCCGTATTATTATCATGACTTAATCTTAATAGTTTTACGAGCAGACTTGGTAGGGCGAAGTTTAGCAAAACTTGCTTGTTTAACTTTTCGTACACGTGGGCCTTTAGTAACGGTTACCTTGCGGAACTTTGGTCTGGCTACTGCACGACCCTTGCGACCTTTACGTGCTTTGGGTAGTTTACCCCTAGCGCCAAGTTTGATCTTGGCTGGTTTCTTGGCTGATAGTGAATCTTTAACTCTCTCAACAAACTTAATATCTTCTTCATACTGCCCGGTTTCTTTGATTGATTGTAATTGATTTTTGGGTAAGTTGAATAATGCTATTTGTGTTGGTGTCATATCTTTTTTTGCTTTATCTTCAGCTACAGCTCTTATTATGCTTGCGGCTTTCGTTTTATCTAAGCCTTCTAATACTGATGTGTCACCTTTTTCTAAAGCTTGTTTAATTCTAATGGTTTCTTTAGTTTTTTCACGAGATTCTTCCTTTGAAAATTCAGCTATTTTTTGTGACCCAACGTCAGCTTCAGCTTCTTTTTTAAATGGTAGTAACCTATTTTTTATAGGTGTACCCACTACTGGTATTTGCTGTAAACCAAATCGTGCTAAAGAAGTTAAATCTGTGTAAGTATTATCATTTTTTGCTACGGCAAGTTTGCCTTCAAGTCTTGATAAATCTGCGGGCGTATTTTTACGCTGTAAAGCTTCAGATACTGCACCAATTCCTTGCGCAGCTAGACCTGCTGCTGGTCCACCAAATGCACCTATCGACATACTAATTCTACGATCTGGCGGTATGTATTTACTGTTTAAAGGGTTAAGTGACTGATAAAGGTCAAATACAAGCCCAGCACCACCAATGTTCTGAAATGAAGCTAAAGCTACTTTTGTTTTATCTTTTTCTTCTGGTCTTCCACCTATAACTCTTTTTGTTTCGTATAAAGCATAACCTACAGGAAGTGCGGCCATAAGTCTTCCAAGGGGCGCAAGATTACCCTTAGAGGCGGGCTGTAACACTTGTTCATAAATAAACTTTCCCTGCATGTATGAAAATGTTCTAAACTGAGCTACTAATTTACCGCCTGGACTGTCTGCCCATCCTGGTAAATCTTGTGGGTCTACTTTAAATTGTGTTTTTTCGACTACTTTTCGAGCAGCTTGTATTTGTTGTGCTTCAGTTAAGTTCTTGCCTATTTTACCAGTTACACCTAGTTTTTGTAGTGTTGCAATATCACCTTTTTGTGCCAACCGCAATGCGTAATCTCTTCCCGCTGTTGCTGCAACCGATCGATTAAACTTTTCTACAGTTCCAAATAACGGTGCAGTTATTTTATTTATAACCTTACCTAAAACTTTAGAAGAGAATGAACTATAACCAACTTGAGTTTTTAAATCGTTTAATAGTGCATCTGATATAACAGCTGTATCTGCAACCTGTTGTCTAACTTTAGGACTAAATTGTTTAGCCATTGCTGTCAAAGTTCTAATGTGACCAGTTACTACTCCTGTGTTTACATTCTGACCTATATTAGTTAATGCCCCTAAACCTAATCGTGTTGTAGTAATGTATTTGCGAATACCACCAGATATTTTAGATGCGTTGGGGTTATAGCGTTTAGCACCTACGGCTACATCGAAAGCATTTTTCATAACTTCGGTGTCATAGCCTTCTTGGCCTGCGTCTGCAATTAACTTGAGTGCTTTTGCATCGCCGGCACCAAATGTTTCGACTTGAGATATTCTTTTAGTTGAGCCGTTTAGATAACTAATTAAACTGTTTGGGGTTTTGTCATAGAATGGTAAATCAACTAAACGAGAAGCCTCAAGGTTTCCAAACTCTCTATTGCGTGAGACGTTTCTTGCGTAACCTAGTAATTTTATAGCGGCCTCTGGAGTTTCAGCCTGATTTGTTTTTATTAGGTGATTTATAGCTTCGTTGTATGTGTTCTTATCTTTAAATACTTTTTCATAGTCAATGAAATGTGGGTAGTAAGTTTGCCCTAAATCTCCCACGTCAAGTCCTGCGTTTAGCGCACGTTGTCTAATTCCAGGATGAGTTGCTTGCCACTCTGCAACAGCCTGCGCAACTTGACTGTTCTTTGGTTTTGCTAGACCCTGTGTTGCATCTACAAAGTTTTCAAAGTCTTTATTCACTAATGCGTTTTTACCTTTTCGTGCAATCGTTGTAAGTGTGGGCATCTTTTGCTGTAATTCGGATAGGTAAATCTCTTTAGTATCCCTAGCAATTTGTAAATCATCAGCAAGTTTTTTACCGCTTTCGCCTTGTCTTTCAATTATTGAACGTGTTGATCTAAATGCTTTGTCTAGGTTACTTGTACGCTTTGTACTATAAATGGGTAACAGCGTTTCATCTGCCGCCTTAATCGGCACCTTTGGTGCAACGGGTGGGCTTACGGGTGCTTGTGCTTTTATTGGTACTGTCTTACCTACTTGTGCAACGGGGGTGGCTATAGTAGGCTTATAGACAAACTCGCCATCTGCATATCCAGTTGCGTTATCGGCCGTGTATCTAATATCGCCAGCATTTACTTTTTGGGCCAGTATTTTTGAGCCGTCTTTATGCTGTCTTGCGAATACTCGTGCCAGTTCTTTATCATGGGTAACCCAATCGCCAGCAGTAATCTTACCCTTGGCATTCTCTGATACGCCTCTATATATAGTTATTTTACTATCTGGTGCAACATTAAACTTCTCTGCATAAGATTGTCCAGTAGCTTGTTCTATGCGTAAACTGCGGTTCTGCTCAAGCATAGTTGGGTTATAGTCATAAATGTTAGTAGGTGTCTTACCTACTTGTGGGGGTACATTCTTGGTAGAGACAGTTTGGCTTTTATATAGCTGTTCTACTGTTGGTAGTTGAACATCGTAACTTTTAGCCATCTTTAATTGCCTGTCTGTAAAATACAGTTGCTTAAACTGTTCAAGAGTAATTTTATTGCTATCAAGCTTACCAAGTGCATCGAGCTTGCCTTGAATACTGTCAAATGGGTATGAGAGTTGTCTAATAACTGACTGAGCACTACCTGAACTTTTAGTCCTAGTTTCATAACTAGCAGGGGTATCGGTTAGTTTTATATCCCAACCCTTATCTACCTTACCTACTTGTGGGACTTTAGGTTTCAGGTAACTACTTGGTACATCTTGACCGATGAAACCCTTAGCGTACATTGAGGGTAGGTCTGTCTTACCTACTTGTGGGGCTGAAATATTGGCTTTTGCTGCTGGCGTGAGTGCGTTCTTGTTCAGTGCCATATAGCTAACACCCTTGTCTATTACCTTGCTGCCAAATTGGGGGTCGAGTCCACCACCGCCCTCGTCTAGCTTGATAGCGTCAAATGGAAGTTTATTCTTATCTATCCACTCTGCTAGGTTTTCTCCTTCTGTCCAGTCGATATGACCGTTCTTACCTACCGTTGGTTCATAAGACATACTGTACTTACCGAAGTATTGTTCTTCTAGTAGCTTGCGATGTGCAGGGTTAGTTATGTCTAACACTCTAGCTTTGGTGTTCACTTGGAACTCATGCACCATCGGAGCATCATTCAGCTTCTTACCAGATTTACTAATAGAAGACGCCGATGTGCTACCTGCAAAAACTTGTGCATAGTCCTTACTCGGTGTCGTGTACAGCGGGTATCTAAAATCACCATCTATCTTTTCCGTTGTACCGTGATAGACACTGTCTGTCTTACCTACTTGTGGGGGTTTGGGTTTCAAATAACTACTTGGTACATCTTGACCGATGAAACCCTTAGCGTACATTGAGGGTGCTGGTGGTTGGACTTTACCAAATAACTTAGATGTTATTGCTCCTGCACCACGAGTAGCACCTGGAATACCAACGCCCAAACCAGTGTAAAGAGCGGCAGCGGCAGCTATTTGTTTAGGGTCTATTTCATTTATTTTTTTACCTTCAGATAATTGTAGTAATATGTTTTGTCCAGCACCTGATGCGGCAAGACGTGGAGCAAGTTTAAGGGCAGTTGGCAAGAAAGAAACACCTTTAGTAGCTAATTGTTTAGAAAGACCACCCGTATAAAGCAACGAAAGTACGTTAGTTAGATCTACACCAAACTCACCTGCTCCTTTTAAGCCCTTGCTATACTGTTCTTGATTTTGTAGTACATCCGTACCTCTTGCTAAACTCATTACTATTGGTTTGACAACATCACTGACTACACCAGCACCCGGTATGTTTTTAAGTGGGGTATTAGCAAGGTAACCAGAAGTATCTTGTACAATTTTTGTTGTATCTAATTTTGGAACGATGTCTCTGCCTGAATATACTTTAGAAGCATCACTCGCTTGAGTTGCAATATTTAATGGACCAAGAAAGTTTTGTGCTACGAAAGTAGCGGGGTTTTCTTTCATTTGTCGTAATCTCTGTTGTTGTATATCACGACCACGCAGTGAAGCATCATTTATAAACTTAGGTATCTGAGCTAATGGTTTTCCAAGTGATAAGGCCTGATTTAGCTGTGGGTTTTGTCGTACCATCTGTTGTTGATTGGGTGCTAGTTGTTGTCCAGTAATAGTTCGGTAGGCCATATTAGCACCAGTAGCAGCACCCTGCCCTTGTTGGTTAATAGCCCGCAAGAAGTCGTTTAGGTTTATCTTGGGTGCTTGTGGCAACTGAAACTGTGGTATCTGTACTTTAGGTAACTGAAACTGTGGGCGTGGTGGTTGTCGTGGTGGAACGAATTGGTTTATTACTCGTTGAACAGGTTGTTGAAAAGTACGCTGTGCCTGTTGTACAGCACGATTAGCACCACCAGCGATACCACCAATAGTTCTACTAGCTTGATTGCTTACGCCGCCTAGAAAGCCGCCTAGCTTTTTTAGCCAGTCCATTTTAAGCTCCTGGTGTTTGTTGTCTTAGTCTGTCGAAGTAGTCAGTATAGTAAGTCTGGTCTTGTCCAGATTTTTTTATTTCGTTTTGAGCAATAGTTTGTTTGGCGAAGTCTGGTATAGAACTGCCCGATAGCTCACCAAGCATTTTTCTAAGTTGAGCAGCACCGGTGTTCTGAGATGGTGCGATAGCAGATAGTCCAGCGATATTCTGGCCCTGGGTCTGAAGACCTGTTCTAGCTTGACCTAGTTGGTTGAGTTGAGTATCTAGGGCGGCTGCGTCAGCTTGTGTGCCAACCCCACCATAACCAGCTAGGGCAGCTTGTTGTCCCTGGAAGTTACCTAGGTTGGTTTGATAAAACCTGCCCAATTCGGCTAGGCTTTGAGTTTGTGCGTCTTGTAAGGCTTTAGTATTCTGATTGTAAGCGTCTTCAGCACGACCAGCGGCTTTAGCGTAGTAACTTGATTGGCCAATACCTTGAGCGCCATATTGCATTGGTAACTGAGCTGATACATCTTGGTAAGTGTCTTGTAGGTTTTTAGTCTGATCGCCATAGCTACTTTCTAGCGAAGCACGTTTCTCTTTAGTAAGGTTAGCAAGGTCGTTGTAGATTACACCATACAGGTCGTTAAGAGCTTGTATCTTACCAGATAAGTCGGTTGTTACTTGGCCAGTGCCCCCACCACCCCCACCAACACTAGCAATAGCAGATTCCTGTGCAGCCCGTTGAGCCATCTCTGCATTGATTATTGCTGCTGCTTCTTCTTGTTGCTGTTTTAAGTTGTAAATCCTCTGTGCTTCAGCGGCATTAGCACCAACAACACCCCTAGGGTCACCAAGGTAGGCTTGTTGTAAGCGAGCGGTATTTGTATCTCCATAACCAGGAAGACCAACCGTTCTTCGTACCGGGTTTACTATGTTTTGATTCCACCAATTTTCCATTATGTATTGTCTTTCATATTGTTATTATACACTTTTATATTACTGTATCTTTAGGGTTGATGGCCACGATTGTCTGTTGTATGGAACATACGCTATCACGAACCCTAGAACGATAAAGTTCTCGTTATTATTACTATTACTGATTTTTATTTTAAGTGTTCTCGATTTGGTGTTTATCTTAAACCTGTAAGGTACGTTATTAGTAGCGCTGGTACTCGACGCTGTACCTGTACCACCCAAGATTGGCGAGCCTATTACGACAGTACCCATCGAACCAGATGTATCAGTATTAGAACTCACGCTGGTGGCTTTAACCTCAGCGTTGTTATCGGCATAAAAGGTAACAGTAACCGTACCAGATATCTGTCTAAATAGAATAGTTACATCTAGCCAGCGTTTATAATAGTCAAAGTTATTAGCGTCAAAGGCTTTAGATGTCCATTGACTTGACATAGCATCACCGTCAATCGAGTAGTTTCCATCAACTACTTCATACACGTTAGCGCTGTTATCGTCAGCGAAGTAAAGATGTTTGGCTCCGGTGGAGTCGATAAACTCAGCCCACGAGTTAGCAGTCATATAATCTACCTTTGACCAAGCCAGATAGCGTCTATCGTAAATTAGCGTTTGGTTATTATACGAGTTACCACCAGTAGCAAAAGTGGTGTAGAACTTAAAGTCACTGAAGATTGAGGCAGCGTTACTGGCTTCACCCATATTTATAGTGTCTATAACGGGTTTTACTCTTGACGATAGTTCGTTAGTACGTATGGCAGTGTTGAAGTTTGGTTCGTTTCCTAGTACATAATAACCCTTGCGTGATAAGTAGAACAGGTCGTTCTCGACATTATCTATCGACTTGTGAGATACGCACCCAGTACCAGACGATATGTTGGTTACGGTTGGAAGACCCGTAGTAGACGCTAGTGTCAACTGGTAAATAGAGCGTTCCTTAAAGATAATAACAACACCCTGAAACTTAGCCAAACCCGTAATCTTATCACCATCACCAACGGCGACATCGATATAGTTAGCACCAGAGCCAGCGTAGGGCGCTACTGATCCGGGGTGAGTTGTACCGTCATAAACCGAGTATTGTCCAGTACCGGTTGGGTTAGCGTTAGTAAAATCGCTTGGGTCTGGCGTGCTTCCGTCAGATACATACAGTCGGTTGGGTTGGCTTGAAACACCAGAAGCTATTTGAAAGCCGTTATACCAAAGAGCAAAAGAAGCCGAGATGGTGGTGTTTGGTCGTGTCAAAGTCAGTGCCGAGTCTAGTTTAGCTCCAGCTTGGTCACCGTTCCAGATGTAGAGAGCATTATTACACTGCGTAAAAGTAACTTCTTTATCAGCTGTAAAACTTACACCAGATATAGCGGTCCAAGTAGAGCCGTTTAAGTATTTGAGTGATGTGCCGTCTACGGTCAGCAGACGCTTTGTAAGCCCTGTTGGGTAAAAGGTGCCTAAACCATGGGGGTTGTTGCTTAAACCCGTTCCTACGGCCTGTATACCGCTAGATTTAGATATACAACCAGACTCTACGAACTGTATGTTATTAAGGTCACTAGCTTCAGCGTCGTTGATGAGATTTTCAGATATAAGGGTATTTAAGCCCTTACCGGGGTTATTGACTGTTATCTCTGGTATTTGGGCTGGTGCTCGGCGGGCAGGTATTCTAACAGCCATGTTATCGTGCCTCTACTGAACCAGTGAAGGTATCGTTTAACTCCATTATAGATTTAGCACGCCCGGTTGGTCGGTTACGATTCTGGCGAGCTACTACTTCTTCTAGTTCTCGTTGAAATAGTGCTTCGTCTTGA
>Ga0222712_10003609_pt1 | contig 16704 bp, 13 predicted proteins | sample C33_657DmetaG_FD_165043 | JGI IMG/M metagenome (GOLD analysis project Ga0222712, IMG submission 165043) | Estuarine water microbial communities from San Francisco Bay, California, United States - C33_657D | ecosystem: Environmental > Aquatic > Marine > Unclassified | place: USA: California...
GTCAGCACATTGCTGAAGAATCCTCGCGAGCTGGTGCGCTCTATTGAACAGCACCTGGAAGAGTTATCAACACTAAAAAAGCAACTTGAGCAAACAGAGGTTAGACTGTTGGGATACCTGAAAACTGATCTGGTGAAAAAAGCAGAAGTGGTCAATGGTATAAACTTTATTGGCGTCATCACCGAAGCATCATCATCTGATTCCTTGAAAAAATTGTGCAATGACCTCAGGACGACCTATTCCTACACCATTGTAGTACTTGCTGCCAACGTTAGCGGGAAGCCTGCTGTTGCAGTGGGGCTTTCAGACAACCTGGTAACTGAAAAAGGCCTGGATGCAGTGGCGCTTATCAAGACCCATGTTGCTGGACATATCAAAGGTGGTGGTGGAGGACAAAAATCCCTGGCATCAGCAGGAGGGCAAGAGGTGAGTGGTTTAGAGGCTGCTATTGCTGCCATCAAAAATGCACTGGTCTGATGCGATGGTCATTTATGTATTGCTCATTCGAAATCAACAAAGACAATGTCGCAAGACCTGACAATAAAATATGAAGCAGTAATTGGACTTGAAGTGCATGCACAATTGCAAACAAAAAGCAAGTTGTTTGCAGGGGATGCTACCGCTTTTGGTGCAGGTCCCAACACCCATGTAAGTCCTATTACACTTGGCCATCCAGGCACATTGCCCATGATGAACAAGACTGCCATTGCGCATGCCATCAGCATGGGATTGGTCTGTCATTGCACCATTGAGAAAAACAATTACTTCGCAAGGAAAAATTATTTTTATCCTGACCTTCCCAAAGGTTATCAGATCTCACAGCATACCACGCCCATCTGCAGTGGTGGATTTGTGAGCATCACTACTGCAACAGGTCGTCGTGATATTCAGCTCACGAGAATTCACATGGAGGAAGATGCAGGTAAAAGCATTCATGACCAGCATGATGGCTTGACATTGCTGGACTATAACCGCGCAGGTGTTCCCTTGATTGAAATTGTTACCGATCCAGTCTTGCATACGGCTGAAGAGGCTTCTGCCTACCTGACACAGATCAGAAAGCTGGTAAGGTGGATAGGCATTTGTGACGGAAACATGGAAGAGGGTAGCCTGCGTTGTGATGCAAATATCTCTGTAAGGCCAAGAGGAAGCCAATTGCTCGGCACAAGGGTAGAGGTGAAAAACCTCAACTCGATCAGGCACCTAAGGCATGCGATTGACATCGAGATCAACCGTTTGTCTGCCATGTGTGAAAAAGGGGAGACCATTGTGCAGGAAACCAGGAGCTATGATGCAGACAGGGGCATCACTTTCTCTATCAGAACAAAAGAGGATGCAGATGATTACCGCTATTTTCCTGAGCCTGATCTTGCTCCCTTTGAATTTACTGATGCATTTATTGATGGCATAAGGGATGCTCTTCCTTCTCTTCCTGATGAGAGGGCGCGCCAATACGTTGAAGCGTATGGTCTTTCTCAATATGATGCTGAACAATTGACAGAAGACAAGGACTTGAGTGATCTTTTTGAAAAAATTGCCAGTTCGACCCCTCATAAAAAAAACCTGGCCAATTTTCTGATAGGCCCACTGCGCGCACATCTTCATCTGGTTGATGGTTCCTGGAATGATATTGCCATCACTTCAAAGAACTGGCATCATTTGCTGAACCTGGTTGCGGATGGCAAACTTGGGTTCTCGATTGCTGCGCAAAAACTTTTGCCAGTCATGCTGGAAGATAGCAATGCCGATCCTTTGGAACTCGCTGCTGCAATGAATTTAATCCAGGATGCGGGGGATGATGAAATTGGTGCTTGGGTGCAGCAGGTATTGGATGCCATGCCTGATAAAGTAGAAGAATTCAGAAAAGGGAAAAAAGGATTGATGGGCTTGTTTGTAGGTGAAGTAAAAAAGATATCAAAGGGGAAGGCAGATCCCAAAACAACAACGGAACTACTCAGTGCACATTTAAATAAAAAACAATAGCATGAAACAATTCTTGAGGGCATTCACACTCCTGGTTTTCCTTGCCGTAGCATCCTGCAAGCAGACAGAAAAAAATGTCAGCTTCAATTTTACAGTGTTGGGGAATATCGAAAAACAGGCTGTTTACCTTGACTTGATTGAGCTGGAAGGGGAACCCATTACCATGGATACTGCAGTTGCTGAAATGGGTAAGGCTGTTTTTGCACTGAAGGGTGGAGCAGTTGATCCTGAAGTATTGTATAGGGTGAGGTTTGAAAAAACACAGGCATATTTTTTGGTGATACCAGACAAGTCATCCATCAATGTAACAGCAGATCTCAAAAGCCCCGACCTCTTCTCAACCAATTCTGAAGGAAGCAATTCTTTCAGAATCCTCCTTGCGGGCTTTAATGCACGCCTTCAGGAAATTGATTCGATCCGCAATGCCATTGTAGCGAAAGGTGATGTGATGGACAGCAGCAGGGTGGTGCTTGAAACTGGTTTTCGTGATAAAATTACAGCGGCAGGTTCCTATCTCCTGAATTATGCTGATACAACACAAACCCCCGCTGTTGCCATTTACGCATTGGGCATGTCAAGAAATCTCGTATCACCTGATCAAGTCAAGCCTGCGCTCAATGCCATTGCAAAGCGTTTTCCCAAGTCGAAAAAAATAGCAAAATTGGCAGGCGACCTCAACAACCAAACCGAGCCAAAGCAAACAGAAGAACTTGTCGGTAAAGAGGCACCTTTGTTTGAAATGCCTGATGTGAATGGTCGAAATATTTCTTTGGCATCCTTTCGCGGCAAATATGTATTGGTTGATTTTTGGGCCAGCTGGTGCAAACCATGCCGCATGGAAAATCCCAATGTGGTGGCTGCTTTCCAACAATTCAAGAACAAAAATTTTACTGTCCTGGGTGTTTCGCTAGACAAGGAAAAAGAAGCCTGGCTCGAAGCCATCACAGCCGATGGACTTGCCTGGACACATATCAGCGACCTGAAACAATGGGAGAGTTCAGTGGTACCTTTGTACCAGATCGAGGGAATACCATTCAATGTATTGCTTGATCCTCAGGGAAAGATCATTGCCAAGGGGTTAAGGGGAGAAGAACTTCTGGCAAAGTTAGCTGAGGTCTTAAAATAGTTTTAGTTCAAGGGCTTAACTCTTTTTCTTAGCTGCCAGCAACAGCAACACTGGAAGGAGAATCAAGTTGGTCAGGGTAGCCACCAGCAGCGTGAAGGAAGTAAGCCATCCCAGGGCCTGTGTACTGCCGAATCCACTGAATACGAAAATGATGAACCCTGCAATCAATACCAGAGAGGTATAGACAATGCTGATGCCTGTTTCCCTGATGGTTTGCACAACGGTCTCATGCACCTTTCCATTGAAATGTGGAAGCTCCTGTTTGTAATTGACAAGGAAACGTATGGTGATGTCTATTGCAATACCCAGTGCAACACTGAAAACCAATACTGTGGAGGGTTTGATGGCGATGCCCATCCATCCCATCAAGCCGGCTGTCATCACCAATGGAATCAGATTGGGAATCAGCGAGCAGAGGAGGATCCTGAATGATCTGAACAAATAAAGCATGCACAGTGAAATGAATAGAAAGGCCCAGAAAATGCTTTCTTTCAAACCCTTGATGATAAACCTGCTGCCTTCAAGAAATGTTATACTGGATCCTGTCAATTGAACAGAAACCTTGCTGGTGTCAAAATAGTCCGGAACATGTGCCTCTAGGCTGTCTATCAGGATGGGCATGCGCATGCTTCCAACATCTGCCATGTTCACACTGATGCGGGTAACCTGTTTGTTGCTGTCAATGAAGGAGGACATCAGTTTTTCCAATGAACCTTTTGCCGGGGCATTTCCTTTGCTGGGCTTCATGTAATCTGCCATGAATGCCCCATCAAATGCGTTGGGCATGGAATAATTGTTGCTGTCTCCGTCATAGAATCCCTGTTTTGCAAATTTTAATCCTTCTGCCAATGAAAGTGGACGGGCCATTTCTGGGTAGGAAGCAATATAGGCGCTGAATGAAGAAACCTTGTCATATACAGAAAGGGCCCTTGAGCCGGCAATGCCATTCTTCTTTTTGGTATCCACAAGGATTTCCAAAGGCATGATGCCCCTGAAATTGGATTCAAAGAACCGAAGGTCAGTATATATCTTGTCCTTTTTTGGAAGGTCATCAACAATAAAAGATTGTGTTTTCAGTTTTGAGATGCCGATGATGGAGAAAATCAATGCAATGCCTGTAGCAAGATAAACTGTTCTTTTGTTGGAGAATACCCACTGTTCAATCGTTGTCAGCAGGGTATGAAGCCATTTGTTTTCCAGATAGCGGGTATGCTTTTTCCTCGGTTCCGCCATGTAGTACAAAGCGATAGGAATCAGTATCAATGAGATAAAGAACAGCGCCATGATATTGATACCCGCAACAATGCCAAATTCTTTCAGGATGATGCTTTTGGTCAAAGCAAAGACGGCGAAACCGAGTGCGGCGCTGATATTGCAGAAAAGTGTGACAACCCCCATTTTACCGATCATCTCTACAATTGCTTTTTTCTTGTCGCCGGTTTTCATGAAGGCGGTATGGTACTTGTTCAGGAAATAGATACAGTTGGGAATGCCGATCACAACCACCAGTGGTGGAATCAACGCATTGAGCAGTGTGATCCTGAACCCTAGCATATGGATGGTGGCAAGACTGTACACAACACCAATCAGCACAACTGTCAGGGAGAGCAGGGTGGTGCTCAAAGACCTGAAGAAAATAAACAAGATCAATGCGGATAAAAGAACAGAACCCAATAGGAACCACTGCATCTCTTGTGCAATGCGCAATGCAACATTGGTCCTGATCAGGGGAAGGCCACTCAGGTGGAGGTCGAGCCTTGATGATTCAGCAAAAGCAGCAGCCTCTTTTTCAATTTCGCCGATGGTGGTTTCGCGGGCTTTGGAGCCAAGAATTGCACTGTTGATCCTCAAACCCAGCAAATAGGCCTTTGTATCAGGGTTGTAGAGCAGTCCACGGTAAAAAGGCAGGGAATAAAAAATATCCTTGAGGCTATCGAGTGCTTGTTGGTTGTTGATATTGGCAGGAAAAATCCTGATGGCATCCAATTTGTTGGTGCTGTCATTTTTTTTCAACGTTACTGCTCCATTCACACTGATGATGTCTTCAACGCCATTGATCTTTTTCAATCGCTCCTGAAAACGGGTTAATGCGTTGAACTGATTGACCTCAAAAAAATTCTCTGATGTAAAACCAATGGTCAGGAGGTTTCCATCCTCTCCGAAAGTTTTTTTGAATTCAAGGTATGCTTTGTATTTGGGATGATCTGTTGGGATGGCCCTGGAAAAGTCATAACTCATCTGAACCTTGCTGGCATGGTAGCCCATGAAAACCGTCAACAGGACCAGCGCAATGATCAGTGGTATGCGAAATTTAAGAACCGCCTTGCCCAGTGCCTGCCACATATGAGAAATTTTTACAAAGGAAAGGATTTTATGCCGCTCCCCTTCAATCTTTTTAGGGGGCAGGGGCATCTGCTAATTCGTTAATTTTATACCATGAAGCCTGCTTTCATTCTCATTCTGGCTTGTTTTTCACAATATGCATTGCCTGCACAAACGCTACCTGCCATTGGCCAATGGCGCGATCACCTTCCCATGCGTTCAATTGTTGATCTAGACAATTCCTCCTCTAAGCTGATTGCTGCTTCCTCTTTTGGCTATTTCACCTATGATCCTGCAGCCCAATTGTATGATGTTCATACCAAGGCTCGGGGGCTTTCAGAAGTAAAACTGAGGCATTTGGACAAGGATCCTTTTTCAGAAAAAATGCTGATTGTCTACGAAAATGCCAACATAGACCTGGTGGAAGGAGATCAAATCAGGAACATTCCAGATGTATTGCTCAGCAAGATTCAAGGCGATAAAACCATCAACAACGTCCTTTGGGCCGGAACCGATGCCCTGCTTTCCTCCAACCTGGGTATTATTGCAGTAAATACCCAGCGCAAGGAAATAAGGGATACCTACAGGCCAGGTGCAAATGGTGCAGATATCAAAATACTTCAGCTTGCCCTGTTGAACAATATCCTTTATGCTGCTAGTTCAGAGGGTTTGAAAAAAGCATCTTTTCAAACTTCCACACTGGGTGATTTCAGGTCCTGGACATTGGAGTCCATTCCCGGAGCTGTTGGTATGGTTGACAATATCCTCATTTGGAATGACAGGCTGGTGGCCAGAAAGGGTGATTCTATTTTCATCAAATCGAATGGAGCATGGAGCCTGCTCTTTGTTTCTTCTAAACCCGTCACCTCCATCAATGCCAGTGGTAACGGCCTATACATTGGACAATCACTGCAGGGCAAGGGTACGGTTGTTTATTTTTCTGATGCTGGCGCGCAAGCCCAGTTGATTGCTACGCCTTCGATTTCTTCTCCTGTTGCATGCTTGAAAATCAGCCAGGAACTTTGGGTGGGTGACAAGAACAATGGACTGATCAAGGTATCCACAACTGCCGATGTACAATTCTTGCCCAATGCACCCTATGGTATCGCCTTTGGAAGCGGTGTCTATGCCAATGCAACGGTTTGGGCTGCTGCAGGAACCATAGGGGCAGACGGCAAGGGAAAACTGAACAAGACTGGTTTCTTTGGCTTGAAGGATGACAAATGGCAGAACTTCAACAGCTGGTCAATGCCCGCTTTGGACAGCCTGCCAGACATCAATGTATTGGCTTTTGACCCCACTAAACAAGCTGTTCTGGCTGGGTCTTTCGGTGGAGGTTTGTTAGAAGTCAGCAAAGAAGGGAAACCCATGGTATACAAACAGGGTTCGTTCATCAGCCCCGCAATGACAGATCCCACATCATTTCGGGTTGCAGGACTTGCATACGACCTTGACATGAATCTCTGGATGGCCAACCATGGGGCTTTGCAAAATCTTGTTGTCAGGAAAAAGGATGGCAGCTGGAAAAAATTCTCCATTCCTTTTCCTCATCTTGGCAATGCAGTTTCTACCATTGTTGTTGATGATCAGAACCGGAAGTGGATCATATCACCTCAGGGCAATGGCTTGTTTTGTTTTGATGATGGGGGTACCATTGATCAGACCAATGACGACAAATGGCGGTATTTCCGGCAGGGCAGAGGCAATGGAAACCTACCATCTTCCAATGTCTTGAGTGTGGCATGCGACAAGAATGGATTTGTTTGGGTGGGCACAGACAGGGGCGTTGCCATCATCCAATGTGGTGATGATCTTTTCAACAACACGCTCTGTGATGCCACCTTACCAGTGGTGCAACAAGACAATTTTGCAGGTTTGTTGCTGGCAGAGGAAATGGTGAATGATATCAAGGTGGATGGGGCCAACCGCAAATGGGTTGCCTCAAAAAATGGGGTATGGTTGTTGAGTGCCGATGGTCAAAAAACGATTCACCGGTTCACCGTATCCAACAGCAGTTTGCTCAGCAATGAAGTTTTTTCAATCGTGATCCATCAACTTACGGGAGAGGTTTTCTTTTTTACTGCCAACGGGATATGTTCATTCAGGGGCACTGCCACTGCAGCAGCCACTGAAAAAAAGAAACCCTTTGTTTTCCCTAATCCGGTACCCTCTGGCTTTTCTGGAACCATCGCCATCAGGGAACTTCCAGACAATGCGTGGGTACGCATTACTGAACTCGATGGACGCCTGGTGCACCAGTCAAGGTCTTTGGGCGGGCAGGCCATTTGGAATGGGAAAAACTACAAAGGCGAAAGGGTGAACAGCGGGATTTACCTCGTTTATATTGCAGACGAGAACAACCAGCAACAGGTGGCAGCGAAAATATTTTTCATACAATAGCATGGCAGTCATCCACACCACAAAAGGGATTGTGATCAGAACGGTCAAGTATGGTGAAACCTCATTGGTGGTTTCTGCATTCACTGAGCTTTTTGGATTACAGCAATACATGGTGAATGGAGTAAGAACATCCAAGCGATCCAATGGCATTTCTGCAGCCCAACTTCAAGTAGGGAATATACTGGAGATGGTTGTCTATCAGAACGACAGGAATACACTGCAACGCATCAAGGAGTGTAAGCAGGCCATTCATTACAATGAATTGTTTTCTGATGTGACAAAAAATGCTGTCATGCTTTTCATGGTTGAGCTGTTGCAGAAATGTTTGAAGGAGCCTGATCCCCATCCAGAACTTTTTTATTTTATAGAAGATGTCATCAAGGGATTGGACAACGGAACAGCTCAACAAACAGCCAACATCCCCCTTTTTTTTGTATTGCATTTGTCGCATTTTTTTGGATTCAGGATGATGGACAATTTCAGTGATAAAGACAATATCATGGATCTTCATGAGGGCCAGTTTGTGTCTGAAATGCCCATTCATCAAATGGTTGTTCTTCCACCTCAAAGTGAATGCATATCACAGTTGTTGCGGGTCATGCAGCTGGAAGAATTGGAGGAGATAAAGATAAAGAGGAAACTGAGGAATGATTTGTTGGATGCCTGTCTTCAATTTTATGGTATGCACATCAATGCGTTTGGCAACATGAAATCCTTACCGGTGATCCGTGTGCTGATGGAGCAATGATCAAATGATTTTCTTGGCCTGAAGTGCGTTGTCGAGCAATACAATGCCTGGTTTTTTTCCAGTTTCAAAACTGCCCAATGCATCATCCCTTTCCAAAGCCCTTGCGCCATTGATGGTGGCCCATTGCAGCAATAGTTGCAAGGGGATTTCCGGTAGTTCTTTTCTGATGGTTCGAATTTCTGATGCGATACTCAGTTGCCAGTTGCTGCTGTAACTATCAGTGCCCAAAACGATTTCAGCCTTGTTTTTGATCAGGCAGTCAATGGGGGGCATGCGGTTTTCGATGTAGATGTTGGCGTTAGCACAAATGCAGAAATGGATTCCTGATAGATTTTCCTTTGCATGGTCCATGGCAAAGACAATGTCTTCTTCTGCAGTGAAAGTATTGTGGACCAGGATGACCCGTTGTCTATTCTTGAAATGTGGCAGACAGGACCTTAACGAAGATTTTCCCGTTACAGGAAATGGAGATCCATTCAATCCGAGTGTATTGAAAAATTGGATAAAATCGCCAGTTCCTTTGGAGTACAGTTCATCTTCTGCAGGGTTTTCTTGGCTGTGCATGGAGATGATCTGATGCCCGGTGCGGTTGTTGATTCCTTCAAAGGTTTTGTTGCTGATGCTGTAAGGGGCATGAGGCACCAACGAAGATTTGAATGATGAAGCTTCACCATTGACTGTTGCATCTGTGAAGGCGTTTAATATTCCTTCATAATGCAGCAAATTGGCTTCAGCTTTTTCATCTCTCATTCCAAGCACCTCGATAAAATTATTCCACTTGATCTTGCTCTTGCATTTTGTCTGAAGAGTGATGCTTGTATTGCAGATGTCTCCAACCGCAACAATACCTTCCAGCATCATTTCTTTTTCTGCTTTTTCGATGCTCTCAAGTATCAGCGCTTGATCATGGTCTCGTTTGGTCACCACATCCAATAAGAAAGGAATCAGTCCTGTATGGGGCGGAATGGTATTTTTCAGGTGGCTGAGTTCTAGGTGACAATGCGCATTGATGAACCCCGGACAAAGGATGCCTTTGTATCTTTCAATGCCTTCGCCGGCATCCATTTCAGCCATGATCTCGACGACCTTGCCATCTTCATCCATGATGAGCACATGGCCCGGATCAAGGAATTCAAATCCGGTAAAGATCTTATCAGCCTGAAACTTGCGGTAATTCATCTGTTGAAAAGAATTAACTTTGCGCACGAAAGTAAAGATTAAATACCGGATGGAATCCGCTTAAACATATGCTGGATAAATTAGAAGCCATAAAAGCCAAGTTTGATGACATCGGTGTTGCACTGACCAATCCGGAAATTGTTGGCAACAATAAAAAGTTCAGTCAGCTTTCCAAGGAATACAGAAGTCTTGAGAAAGTGGTGAATGCATATACCCAATACAAGCGGCTGTTGTCTGATATTGAATTCAACCGTGAGGCATTGATGGGAGATGATGAGGAATTGAGAGAGTTGGCCAAAATGGAGACTGCAGAATTGGAACTGCAAAAAGAGACCCTGGAAAAGCAGATCAGGAACATGTTGATTCCCAAGGATCCGCAGGATGATAAGAATGCGATTCTTGAAATCCGTGCAGGAACTGGGGGAGATGAGGCCTCTCTTTTTGCGGGAGATCTCTTGCGCATGTACATGCGTTATTGTGAAGGAAAAGGTTGGAAAGTGGCCTTGCTCAATGAAAATGAGGGTACCATGGGTGGCTACAAGGAAGTCCAGTTGGAAGTCACTGGCGATGAAGTGTATGGAACAATGAAGTTTGAAAGTGGAGTACACCGTGTACAACGGGTGCCAGATACGGAAGCCAGTGGAAGGGTGCATACCAGTGCCGCGACTGTTGCGGTAATGCCCGAGGCAGAAGAGGTGGATGTGGAGATACGGGATGCAGATGTCAAAATGGAAACATCCCGAAGTGGTGGTGCAGGCGGACAGAACGTGAACAAGGTGGAAACCAAGGTAATGCTGACGCATATTCCAACTGGTACAGTTGTTATTTGCCAGACCGAAAGGACGCAGTTGGGAAACAGGGAAAAGGCCATGCAGATGATGCGTACAAGGCTTTACGAAGAGCAGGTAAGAAAACAGGAAGATGAGATCTCAAGGCACAGGAAGAGTCTGGTCAGTTCAGGAGACCGCTCAGCCAAGATCAGAACCTATAATTTCCCTCAGGGTCGGGTAACTGATCACCGTATTGGTATGACCCTTTACAATTTACAGGAGGTGCTGAATGGAAGCATCGGAGAACTCATTGATGCGCTCCAATTTGCAGAAAACGCCAGCAAACTCTCTCAACAATCCTCTTAGGGGCCTGTTTCCTGTAAAAAAATATTTTCCCGGATTATAATCTCTTTAACAACCCTGAGCAGGGTTGTTTCGTCTATATATTGTGTAAACAATCGTTTGCATCCAATTTGTAGAAACAAGTTTTTTTTCTCATAAGCAGTTAGTTTTGGTTACGGCCCCTATTTCCATAGGGGCTTTTTTTTGCGACCAAAGCCCCAACTGCTGATCCAAGTGCATCGGCAAGACCGTCCCAGTATGAAAAACTTCTAGTGGTAAAAAAATGCTGGTAGTATTCCATGCCCATGCCGTAGGTTGAGGCCAGGATGGTGATCAACAACAGGATCTTGATGCTGGCCAACGTTTCTTTGCTGAAAAAATAGACTCCCCAAAAAAAGGTCAATATGGCAAAAAGTCCGAAATGAATGAGTTTATCTATGCCGTAAACCTTCAGCAAACTGATTTCATTTGCACTGCTGGTGTCCATGCTGAGCAAATAAAAGATGACGACAGTCCATAAAAGGCCCGGCCACATGCTTCCTTTCAAGAATTTCATTTATTTAGGCTCCAATCAGTGCCTTGTATGCATTTACATCCAACAAACCGGAAAGCTGGGAAGCATCATTGATGTTCATCTTGATCATCCAACCATCACCGTATGGATCTTGGTTCACCAACTCGGGTTGGCTGTCCAGCAGGGGATTTTTTTCAGTGATGGTTCCTGAAACCGGAAGGAAGAGGTCACTGACCGTTTTTACAGCCTCAACTGTTCCGAAGACAGCATCTGCACTCAATTCCTTTCCGATGGTTTCAATATCAACGTAGATGATATCACCGAGTTCGCCCTGGGCAAATTCTGTGATGCCAATGGTTGCTACGTTTCCATTGATGGAAATCCACTCGTGTTCTTTGGTATAATGCAATTGCTCAGGAAAGTTCATTGTCTGTTATTTTATGCAAGTTTACAATATTTTGTACCCATGAAGAAAAAACTTTATTGTATTCTTCTGACCATCTTCATGTCCCGGATGCGAATATCCGTCAGGGGCTTGTCCCCGCCCTGTCTCCCATTGGTTTTAGTATTGGCAATCTTGTCCAGGACATCATATCCGCTGACCAGCTCTCCAAAAATGGTATAGTTCTGGTCAAGGTGTGGTGCACCACCTTCCGTTTTGTACCTGCTCCTGTGCTCCTCAGGAAGCTTTCTTCCTTTCAGTCGATGGGTTTCAACAGAGTCCAGTGAAACATCATTGAATAGCCGGCCCTGCACAATGTAAAATTGCATACCACTGCTGTTTTTTTGGGGGTTCACATCATCTCCCATCCTTGCAGCAGCCAGTACCCCTCTTTTGTGGTAGAGTTCAGGCCTGATTTCTGCCGGCAATGTATATTGTTTCATCAGGGATGATGTGTCAGTATTGGCCTTGGTTTTTTCATCTCCTGCCTGTATCATGAACCGGCTGATGACCCTGTGAAATGCAATTCCCTTGTAATAATCCGATTTGATCAAACGGATGAAATTGTCTCTGTGCTTGGGTGTTGAATCATTCAGCCTCAACACCATGTTCCCTGAATCAGTCCTGACCAGGATGTCTTTTCTCAGGTCGGCTTTTCGAATTTTCCCTGTGGGCTGTGCCATAGCAGGCACTAGTGCCAAAAGAAGTAGACTAAATAGCATCAGCAACTGGACTTGTCTTTTCATCAAAATTCGTTTTGCGAAAAATAGAACAAAACATGGTCTTTCATGAAGTTTTCCTGCTGCATGAATTCCATGGGGGGCAACTCCTTGATCTGTTTAAAATGGGGCCAGCCATCCTCGTCCCAACCCTCCAGCTCGTAGTATCCGCCATGTATCAAAATGGAACAAACAGCTACATGCATAAGGTCTTGTTTCTGCTCTTTGGTGAAACTGTGGCCCACCCCACCCACTTCTTGTATTCCGATCAGGAACAAGATGGATTCCATATCCGGTTTTTTCCCAAATCGTTCAATCAATTTTTCTTCCAGTTTCCACCACCTGGCTTGCAAGTCATCAGAGATCATCATGGTGCAAAATTAGTGCATCTGTACCGATTGCTTATCTTTGCCAAAAATTGGTAAGATGCTTCAGCTAGGGTTTATACGCAGCAACAGGGGGAAAGTGCTGGAAGGTTTGAAAAAAAAGAACTTCCAAGACCTTGAAGTGATTGACAAGATCATTGCTTCGGACGATCTTAGGAAGAGTCTTCAGTTTAACTCGGAAGAATTGCTTGCCAAACGCAATGCTGCCTCCAAAGCCATTGGTGCACTGATTGCTGAGGGCAGGAAAGAAGAGGCGGAGGCCAAGAAAGCCGAAGTGTCTGCCTTGAAGGAGACAATTGACAACTACGCCCTCCAGTTGACAGAAGTTGAGGCACTGGTTGATGGTATGTTGGTGCGTCTTCCCAATTTACCCAATGAAAGGGTTCCGGAAGGAAAATCTGCAGAAGACAATACAGTAGTTCGTCAACATGGAGAAATACCCAAACTTCATGATGGTGCTGTCCCTCACTGGGACCTTATCACCAAGTATGACCTGGTAGATTTTCAAACAGGAGTCAAGTTGACTGGCAGTGGGTTTGCCCTCTACAAAGGCAAAGGAGCCAAGCTGCAGCGGGCCATGATTCAATATTTTCTCGATCACAATATTGCCGCAGGATATACCGAGTATATGCCTCCCTATGTTGTGAATGCAGCGTCCGCTTATGGAACAGGGCAGCTTCCTGATAAAGAAGGGCAAATGTACCATATGACCATTGACGACCTCTATCTCATTCCAACAGCCGAAGTTCCGGTAACCAATATTTACAGGGATGAAATCATCCCATCAGCATCACTGCCTGTAAAAATGACCGCTTATACCCCCTGTTTCAGGAGGGAGGCAGGAAGTTTTGGAAAGGATGTCCGCGGGCTCAACAGGGTGCACCAATTTGATAAGGTGGAAGTGGTACAGATGACAGAAGCCTCTACCAGTTACGATGTGCTGGAGGAGATGGTTTTGCATGTGGAAAAACTGATACAATCATTGGGCCTTCCATACAGGATTCTCTTGCTTTGTGGTGGAGACATGGGTTTTTCATCTGCCATGACCTATGATTTTGAAGTCTACAGTGCCGCGCAGGAACGTTGGCTGGAAGTCAGTTCGGTGTCCAATTTTGAATCTTTTCAATCCAATAGGATGAAGATCAGAACCAAGGATGAAAATGGAAAAACCCAGCTGCTGCATACCCTCAATGGCAGTTCATTGGCCTTGCCAAGGATATTGGCCAGTTTGCTTGAAAATTACCAGACACCGGAAGGCATTCTCATTCCGGAAGTGCTTCGCCCATATTTTGGCGCAGACATGATCGCTTAATTTTTTTATTGTGCAGCCGCCATTCTTTGGTGATAGGCTTCAATCCTTTTGTGCATGATGCCGAACCAAACTGGAGGGATCAAAGAAAGGAGCAACATGCCAGGATATCCGGTAGGCATCTGTGGAGCGTTATCATGGTGCCTGAGCACCTGGTATTTTCTGCTGGCCAGGTAATGGTGATCACTGTGCCTGGACAATTCAAACAGCATCAGACGACCAAGGATATGGCTGCTGTTCCAGCTGTGTTCGGGCATGGCCCTTTCATATCCGCTCTCGGTCTTTTTTCTTTCCAATCCATAGTGCTCAATGTAGTTGACTGTTTCCAGCAACAAAATACCCAATGCAGCTGCTGACAGAAAGCAAAGCAAGGCAAGGCTTCCAAAATAAATATAAACAGCCACTACAAGCAACAGCTGGAGGCAGAGGAATTGAATCATCTGGTTGCTGAAATGCCAGACAGGTTTTCCATTTTTCCTTTGCTCATCTCCAGCAATTTTCCAGGCGGATAGGAATCCCATCAAAACAGACCGGCAATAAAAAAAATAAACGGGTTCACCTTTTCTTGCACTGCTGGGATCTTCATGGGTAGATACATTTTTATGATGGCCCTTGTTGTGTTCGATATAAAAATGCATGTACAGGGATGTGAGCAAAAGCAACTTGGCTAGGTTTCGTTCATAAAGATTTTTCCTGTGCCCCAATTCATGGCCTACGTTGATTCCAAATGTTCCGCAGAGCAGTCCCATGGCAAAGATCCTTCCTGCCATTTCTAGTCCTGAAAGCGTGGGATCTTTTACGGAACCCAAAAAATAATACAATGCAACAAATTGAAGTGGCACCATGATATAAAGCCAAATATCATAGAGCCTGTCATTTTTTGCCACCTGTTCTTCTGCCTCGCTCAAGTTTCCGGATGCAGCAGGAAATACCAGCTCAAACAGGGGGATGAACATGAACGCATAGAGCAACGGAAGGGCAATGGTCCATCCTGTATGCATGAATGCATAGAAGGAAAGAAAATACATACTGAGAGGAGCTGCAAATTTCAATGACCTGATGTGCATGTTCGGTGAATTAATGGGAGGTTGTTGGATCTTCTGGTTTCACTGCTATCCTGTAAAGGAGGAATGCCATGGCAAAGAAAATGAGTGTGCCCAACAGGAAATATCCTTGTTCTCCGAGGGCATGGATGATGTTTTCCTCGAAGTTCAATTTGCTCAAGGCTTTTGCCACTGTTTCATTGGCGGATAGAAAGGCTACTATTACACCAGCAATGGCACCACCGGCAACCAATCCTGTGGCAAAAAGATTCCCTTTTCTGAGGTCTTCCTCTTCTTCACTGGCGTTCTCTTTCTTTTTCTTTCCATCCACAATTCCTCTGATCGCGCCACCAATGAAAATAGGTAAGGTGGTAGAAAGGGGAAGGTAAATACCAATGGCAAAGCTCAAAGCCTTGATGCCACAGAGTTCCATGACAATGGCAATGGCCACCCCAACAAGGACAAACTGCCAATCCAGGTTGAATGATAATATTCCTTTGATGAGTGTCGCCATCAGAGTGGCTTGTGGAGCAGCATATTGATCCGTTCCAATCGCGTGATAGATGCCTGAAGAAATCATTTCCTGGGTAGGGGTATCCAGTATTTTGATGGTGAATCCGATGGCAATTGACGAAACGATGGCCCCGATAAAAAGTGCAATCTGCTGGGCCCTTGGGGTTGCCCCCAGGATGTATCCAGTCTTGAGATCTTGTGACGTGGCACCAGCGTTTGCGGCGGCAATACAAATCATGCCACCCACCACCAAGGCCATGGGTTCATATAATTTTCCTGTCCATCCTACTGCAATAAAAACCAGGCAGGTTCCCATGATGGTAGCGATGGTCATGCCTGAGATGGGGTTGTTGGAGGATCCGATCAATCCCACAATCCTGGAGGAAACGGTTACAAAGAATGCGCCAAACAATACCACCAGGATGCCAATCAAGAGTTTGCTGAGCAGACCATTTCCAGGAACCTGTGGCATGATGGTCATGAGCAAGATCAGTCCCAAGCTTCCCCACAATACAATTTTTACTGAAAGGTCTTTTTCGGTACGAATGACTTTTTGCATGGCATCGTTGCCAGAACGAACAGATCCCAGACTGCCCTTGAAAGATGAAATGATGGTTGGTATGGTTTTGATTAGGGTGATGAAACCACCGGCCGCCACAGCACCAGCTCCAATCTGTCGTACAAATGCCCTGTAGATAGCCACTGCATAATCATTGAATTGATGGGTGGAGGGGTTCCATCCGCCGGGGCCTCCTGCGGTATGAATGTCTTGCAGATAGCCCAGTTTGATGAGTTGATTGGCAATCACATCACCGGGTACAACTGTTGCCAGTAAAGGATTGAAGACAAACCAGGTGAGTACACTTCCTGCTACCAAAACACCCGCAATTTTAGGACCTATGATGTAT
>Ga0222712_10003610_pt1 | contig 16703 bp, 14 predicted proteins | sample C33_657DmetaG_FD_165043 | JGI IMG/M metagenome (GOLD analysis project Ga0222712, IMG submission 165043) | Estuarine water microbial communities from San Francisco Bay, California, United States - C33_657D | ecosystem: Environmental > Aquatic > Marine > Unclassified | place: USA: California...
GTTCGATCGTTTCGAAGCGTTTTTTTTTTGCGGTTCTCGGCGATGTCGAGCGAAGAAACGCGCGAATGCGACGGCGTGGGAGTGACGAACGAGTGATTTCGATTTCGATTTCGATTTCGGATTTTCGATTTCGACGCGCGTGCGTTCGATCGAACGATGACGATGACGACGACGAAAGTGATGATGATGATGATGATGACATTCGTGACTGACGATGATGACATGGATGACATTTGAGCTCAGAATGGAAAAGAATGAAACGGCAGAGCTGAGGTTGCGATCGCGATTGAAAAACGACGGGGAGAAGTTTCACGATGACGATGGCGAATGTGATTTCGCGCGCGATAGCGACGCGCGCGATGGCGAATGGGACGATGATGCGGGCGAGATGCGACGCGGGCGCGCGCGCCGCGCGTCGCGACGACGCGAAATGGACGATGATGAAAGCGAACGCGAGCGATGAGGACGTCGAAGGCGAACGAGAAGTGGCGATGACGACGAACGAAGAGACGGGAGATGTCGACGCGAGGGCGACGTCGAGCGCGCTGGAACGGGCGCTGTACTTGGTGGCGACGCCGATTGGGAACTTGGGGGACGTCACCGTTCGCGCGCTGGACGTGCTCGGGCGATGCGATTGCGTGCTCGCGGAGGATACGCGACGGACGGCGGTTTTGTTCGCGCATTACGGGATAAAAACGCCTTTGGTATCGTATCACGCGCACAACGAAGGGCAAAGGAGAGAGTGGTTGGTGGGGCGGTTGCTCGCGGGCGAAGCGTTGGCGGTGGTGAGCGACGCCGGGATGCCGACGGTGAGCGATCCTGGGATGGATTTAGCTCGCGCGGCGAGTGCGGCGGGGGTGAAGGTGGTTCCAGTGCCAGGACCCAGCGCCGTGCTCGCCGCGCTCGCGGGCGCGGCGCTGCCGACGGATGAATTCACGTTTATTGGCTTTCCGCCGGCGAAATCGATAGCGCGCGCGAAACGGTTGAAGAGCTTCGCGCGCGTCCGGTCGACGCTGGTGATGTTCGTGCCGCCGCACAAGCTCGTTGGGACGTTGGAAGACGCTCTAGCGGCGTTCGGCGATCGACGGTGTTCGGTGTGCCGAGAATTGACCAAGGTGCACGAAGAATTTTGGCGGAGCACGCTTAGCGAAGCTAAAACAGAGTTTGAGCGACGCGCTCCTCGTGGAGAAATAACGCTCGTCATCGAGGGTGCCGCCGAAGGCGCGGACGTGCGCGCTGACGATGATGACGCCGAGGGCGATTCAGCGCCATCGGCGTCGACCATAGAGGGCGCGCTGCGCGGTTTGTTACAGACCGGAGTGTCGCCGTCCGAGGCATCGCGGACGGTGGCGAAAGATTTAGGCATTCGGCGTCGTGATACGTATTCGCTGGCGCAACGCGTGGCGGAACAATTGAAAAAATGAGGCTGTCGCGACACGCGCTGTGATGTCGCGCTCGCTCTCGATCTCATGGATGGTTGCGTTGTTATTTATCACTGTTTTTGGGTTTAGAACCAAAAATAACTGGTAGGAGACCGCATACCTTCGCATGAATGAAGGCGATGGCTTGCCTTTTGGAAGGAGTCGAATTCGTGCGTATCGCGAATTGACGAGCGCGCTGTCAAATGACGATCTCGCGATCGATGGAGCGATTTCGCCGTCGAGTGAGGGTGCGGAAGACTACACGAGAGCGGCGGAATGTGTTCCCGAAGACACCGCTTTCGCGCGCGAGGGCGACCGCGCGGTGAGCGCGGAAATCGACATACTGAGGCGAGAAATCGTAAAAGTTCAGTCGGCGATCGATGTGATCAAGACCAGGAAAGATTCGAGCGGCGACGCGGGTCATGAGAGGAAAGAATGGAGCGTCATGGGGCGTGTACACCCGAGACGCGTCTCATCCAAATCCCAAATTCAGATTGACGCCGCTCTCGAGAAAAGGCGCGCGAACGTGCGGGCGTTGGAGCGTAGCGTCCCTGAACCAGCGACTCGCGGCATGGCGATCGTGCTTTTGCAGCATCTCGATGAGGTTCTGCCAGAAGGCGCGATTGAGAATAAGTACGCTCGACTGAGCGCGCGCGGAGGATTGGGAGCTGCCGAGCTCTCGCTCGCACATCACTCGACGATGCAAATCGATGCATTTAGTGGCGAGTTTGCAGTGTTGGACGGCGCTTTTCGAGAGGGCGCTCGTCAAGTCAGCGCTGGATGTCGCGACAGAGGCGAGTTGTTGGATTTAATCCGCGAACGCTACGGCGAGCTATTTTCGACGATGCGCAACGTGTGCGATCGATGGCAGAGACGAAATGACTCTCTCCTTGCGCAACTAGATGAGCTTCAGTGCATGCTTGCCGCGAAAGAACGCGAACGTGTGGCGTTCACCGAGTACGTCACCAAGTGTCGTCGCGAAGTCGCGACTGCGAGACGAGAACAACGATGTGATAGCGAACAGGCAGCAGCCATGTTGACTCGAGCTCAATTGAAAGAGAAAGAGCTCGCAACGCTACAAAATATAGATCGCGCCGAGATTCGCCGTTTACAGGAGCGCATAAAGCTCGCTGATGCGCAGTCTAAGCACGAAATTGTCGCCGCAGTTACGTCGATGGAAGACTCACTTTCAAACGCGCTCGACGATCGAGATCAACTCGAACAGCGCGTGCGCTACTTGAACAATCAGCTATGTGAAACGCGCGCGCTACTACCGGATCGATCGGCTTATGAAACGATTGAGACACAAACTGCGTTTGACGCCGCGAGCGTCAAGGAATTGCTGCATCACGAAGATCACGGCGTTACTGTTGGAGTACAGACGGACGCGGTGACGATCAAGCGCCGCCGCAAGGGAGAGGCAGCGCGTACGAGCGATCATCATCGATCGATTGCCGTCGCCGCTGGGGTCGAAAAATGGAAGCGCGATACATTGGGAGGGTTCGCGACGCTTGTCGCTTCGCAACGGTCTGGTCGCCAAAAGCCGCGCGCTTGGGTATTAAAGTGCATCGCGCAGATATATTCCGATAAGCTCGCGTTGGATGCGACGGATCAAGTTCACGCGGACGATACGGTGAAAGATCCGACGATACCGCCGCTCGCGGTATTCGTCTACGATTGGCATTTGCACAAGTTTGGATTGAGGCAGCTCGCCGAAACAAACTTGCTCGATTTAGTCGCGTCCACGACGTATCACGCCGACGAGTCCGCGGTAATATCGCAATTTGGCGTGTTTTGTGGATTTATTCCGAGCGACGAAGCGCTTTCGGCTCATCTTTCGCTCACTGATGCGTCGACGATTGCATTTTATTTGCAGCTCGTCGATTCGCTGGCAAACGCGAATCTCCTCTCGCAACTTTTCTTAGATTACGGCCTCGTCGACGATGCGAAGCAACTTGATGCTGGTTCCGACGTTGGGTCCATGCCAATCACGCGTGCCAGTGACGCATTGAAGCGAGTGTTTATCGATTTCAAAGACGATGGCGGCGCGTTGAAGGAATTTATTGCGAAGAATCTGGGCGTGAAGCATGCAACGAGCTCGTCGACCGTAAAGTTTGCACCATTCATGCGTGCTGTGATGGAGGAATACCGGTTGCGACGACAGTCGAATCTTATAACATTAAAGGCGCTGTTTTGCGCTGCGGATCTGTCGGATGCCGGCGTCTTGGTGTACGATGAATTTCATGCCGCGTTTCGCGTCGCCGACGCCAAACTCGCCGACGCCGCCATCACGAAAGCGTTTCAGACATTCAGCACAAAAAGAGAGAAACGCACGGAACCATTCATTTACCCAGATGATTTCATCAAGGCGTGCTTGACTAATGGCTTGGACAAGTTTCGTCTCGTGCCCGAGCGCGTCGCTCACGACTTTGCCGGCGAGCCGGCTACGAGCGCTCCATCGACGCACGACATCGCCGTCGACGACGTCGCCGCACCGACTCCTTCTTCTACGAGCACATCAACGCCATCGACATCGAGCGCTTGGCTCGCTCTTCTCGACGTCCACATGTCTTCCGCCGACGGCGCTCTGGCCCGCCTGGAATCGCTCCGCCAAACGTCGTGCGCGAAATCCATCTTGGACCGATGCGACCGCCAATTCGCTCGCGTCCAACACCTCAAATCCACCGCCAACGACGGTGAGGCGGCGTATTTATCCTACAAGCTCCTCGCCGCGCACGTGCGCTCCGCGAACGTAAAATCCAAAGGCGGATTCAAGCGTCTCGGCGACGTCGTCCTCACCCGCGTCTGCTTCTCCATGCGCGCCGCGCGCGCCGCGCGCGCTCGCTCCCCGAGCCCTTCATCATTCGCGTTCGACGCCCTCGACCCATTTTTGTGATCACACGTCGTCGTTCTTTTCATCATTTCCATTTTCTTTTCCCTCATATCCGTCGCACTTTTGCGTCATCGCGTTCGCGCGCGTCGCTCCGCGCCGGCGCTTCACCACGAGACGTGCGCTCGACCAAATGCGACGCGAGTCAATCATCGACCGTCGATCGCTTATGGGCTACGCGCGCGCGCCGTCGTCCTCGGGACGTCCACACATCCGTCCTCGCTCGCGTTCGCGCGCGCGCGTCGGCAAACGCGATGGCGAGCAAACGAATCATTAAAGAACTTTTGGTGCGTGCGCGATCGCGACGCAGTGAGCGCGATGCGAGTGCGCGCGATGCGATGCGATGCGATGCGATGCGATGCGATGCGACGTCGACGCGCGCGCGATGTCGATCGATCGAACGATGACGAACGATCGATCGGGGCGTCGATGCGAATGAAGGGCGATAGAGGCGATCGCGGTGAAACGCGAAAGAGAATTTATGTGGAATGAATTCAAAGGAACACGCGCGATGGCGACGCGCGCGCGAAGGCGAGGACGGCGAACGCGATCGACGCGATCGATCGATCGACGACGACGTGGACGAGGACGAGGACGACGGAAGGGATGATGGTGGTATAGGGTTTAGGGGTGATAGGGAATGATGAAGGAATGTATGGGGGGAAACGAGAACGCGCGCGCACTGACGACGGACGCGACTCGCGAACGAACGACGCGCGTAGGATTTACAAAAAGACCCGCCGACGAGCTGCAGCGCGGGGCCGAGAAGTGATGATGATATATTCCATTGGGACGCGACGATCATCGGGCCGTCGGATTCACCCTATCAAGGAGGGTTGTTTTTCGTCGCGATTCATTTTCCACCGGATTATCCATTCAAGCCGCCGAAGGTTAACTTTAAGACCAAGGTGTATCATCCGAACGTGAACTCGCAAGGGTCGATTTGCTTGGACATTTTGAAGGAACAGTGGTCGCCGGCGCTGACGATTTCTAAAGTGCTTTTAAGCATTTGCTCGTTGTTGACGGATCCGAATCCGGATGATCCGTTGGTGCCGGAAATCGCGCACGTGTATAAGACGGACCGCACGAGATATAACGAACTCGCGAAGGAGTGGACGCGTAAGTATGCCACGTTGTAGTCGGCGCGATGGCCCGACGACGATAAACGACGACAACGATTAAGACGGGGTGTCGCGGAATTAGCACACAGTACAGAACACACAACACAGACGAATGCGCCGAGCATAGCGAGTGAAAGAACTCGAGGAACGGGTGCGGAGAACAACAGAAGAGAGGGAGAACAGTGCCGGTCGCGTCTTAAGCGTCGAGACGCGGATCGCGACAAAATTAGCATCGGAGAGAAGTCACGCAAGTTAGCCACTTGAATTCGATTTATGGTTACGCTTCTTCGCGCTTCGCGTTTTGTCGCGCGTCACTCCGGGACGCACGCTCGCGTCGTCTTTCGCTTTCTCGCTCGACCAGCATGTTTGCAGTGGCTCGCGTCAAGGCGACGCCTCGCGCACAAATCGCCGTTCGAGCGTCGAGTGCCCGCGACGCTCGCTGCGCTCCGGCTCGACCCGAACGCGCCGACGAGCGACGCGCCGGGTTGGCCGCCGCCACCGCCGCCGCTTTCGCGATTTTCGCCGCCGCCCCACACGCATGCGCTGAACTCAACAAGTTTGAAGCCGCGCGCGGGGGCGAGTTCAACCGCGGCAGCGCGCAGCAGTTTGGTGGCTACGACTTGCGCAACGAAGACGTCGTGGCAAAGTATGGCAAAGACCTCCGGCTGAGCAACTTCACCTCGGCAGACATTCGATTCGCGAAGATTCGTGGGGGTAATTTACGTGGGGCGTATTTCATGAAAAGCGTCGCGCCGGAGGCCGATTTCACGGGGTCAGATTTAAGCGACGCGTTGATGGTACGTTCTCTGTTTGGGTCTTCTTTCTTTATTCCTTCAATCAATTTTTCATTTTAGGACCGCATGGTGCTCGTCAAAGCGAATCTCACGCAAACCATTCTAATGCGTGTTGTGCTGACATCGAGTGACCTCGAGGGCGCGATCATCGACGGTGCGGATTTCACCGACGCGTTGCTCGATAAAAAGACTCAGCAAATGCTCTGCAAGTACGCGAGCGGGAAGAATGAAGAGACGGGCGTGGACACACGAGCGTCGCTCGGGTGCGGCGGCGGACGCGCTCGGGCGAGCTCGCCGAGCCGTTACATGACGGAGGACGACGCGGTGAAGCCCAAGGCGGAGTTCGAAGAGTCGCGTTTCTCCATGTATCAATGAGTCAGCGTCGGAGCTTCACTTTCTTATTTATTATTCGCGTGCCAGACACTGCGCTCATCTAGATACGTCGGTTGTTTCTTTGTTTGTATTGCACAATTGTTCATGATTTATCAACAACCGATCGATCAATCCCCTAACGTTTGCTTTTTACTAAAAATCGACTCCTTAGAGAACCCGGGCTTGCGTTTCGACATTCCTTTTTGTTGAAAATTCTGCCACGACGACGCCTTAGCATTTTGCTCCGCGCTTATCTCTTGCTGTCGCTGCTTATACTTGAACGACTTGAGCTTCTTCTTCTTCAACTCTCGCGTTTCGGCGTCATCCGTGGGTAAGATTTCCAACTTTTTCGGCGGCTCGACGCGAGAATACTCCGTCCTTCTCGTCAGTTCCAACCGTTTCGGCTCGGGCACGCCCTTATACACCTCTCTCACCTCTTCCTCATCCTTCCTCTCTCGCGTCGCCGGGGCGACGTCTAACTTCACTCTCGATGCCACCACTCGCACTCGAACGTGCGATTCCGTCAAATACACATCCAACGCGCCATCCTCCGCGACGCGAACGCACCGTCCGCGCCGCCACTGCGAATCGTCCCCCAACGCCAGCACATCTTTCCCAACAAACGTCTTCCTCATCGACTCCGACGTCGCGTTCGTTCGCGCAGGTTTCATCCCATCTCCCTCTTCATCGTTTTCCCTCTCCATCGCGCACTCCCGAGCGGTCGCTAACACGTCCTCCGTCATCGCCACGACCTCGCGCAGTTCGACCTCGAGCTCGCGGAGCTCATCATCTTCAGGTCTCGCCTTCGCGCGCGCTCGCGCGTCCTCGAGCTCCGCTCTGTACTGCGCGAGTTTACGTTCGAGAACGTCGATGGATTCTATTTCCTCCTCGCTCGCGCTCGCGTCGACGTCGTCGCTCGCCATGACTCGCGCGCGCCGCACAGTGCGGACGCGCGCGAGCTCGAGCGCGCCGTCGCGAGGTCGCCATGCGATGCGCCCTCGCGCATGACCTTAACTCCGGCGCACGTGCGACCGCAATCCGTTCGTCGCGCGTCGAACGGGCGATGCGAACGCGAATGGAGCGAAAAACGAATGGAATGGGCGAACGGCGCGAGGCGCGAGCGCGAGCGGGGCGCGGGGCGGCGCGCGCGCGCGCGGACGCGGACGGCGACGCCATGGCGATCGCGAATGACGACGACGAGGAATCGCCCGAAGTCGAGCTGGGAGATGAGTTCTTCGCGCAAGGGTTCGTGGAGACGGATGACGATGAGGACGGCGATGAAGGGGCGGTGGACGTGCTCCCGTACATTGGCGGCGAGCTCATCGCCGCGGACGCGGCGGGGCATAAGTCGGGGTACGTCGCGATCATCGGTAGGCCGAACGCGGGGAAGAGCACGTTGATGAATGATTTGATGGGTTTGAAGCTTTCGATAGTGACGTATAAGCCGCAAACGACGAGGCATAGGATTTTAGGGATTCTCAGCGAGGTCGATTATCAAATGGTGCTGTTGGACACGCCGGGAGTGATGAAAGAGGAGTTCAACAAACTCGACGGGTTGATGCTGAAGAGCGTGAGGAATTCCATGGCAAACGCGGATGTGATGTTTTACATCGTCGATGCGGCGCGGGATCCTTACGAGGCTTGGGAAGGTTTAGCGCCGGCCAAGTTGAAGAAGAAAATACCGACGGCTTTGATTTTGAACAAGTGCGACATGATCGGCGATCGCGCGAGAATAATGGAGTTGATTGAATATTTCGAAGCTCAAGAGGGCATAGACGCGGTGCTGCCGATTTCGGCGCTGAATTCTACCGGAACGGCGAACGTGAAGAAGTGGGCGCTCGACAACTTACCGCTCGGCCCGACGTTGTACCCGAAAGACGCCGTCAGCGAGCACCCCGAGCGGTTTTTCATCGCGGAAATTATCCGCGAGAAAATATTCATGCAGTACAAGCAAGAGGTGCCGTACAGCACGCAAGTTTGGATCGAGAGCCACAAAGAGCGCGTGCCGCCGCAGAAGGATTTAATCATGGCCAAAGTCTTCGTCGAGCGCCAATCGCAAATCGGCATCATCGTCGGCCAGGGCGGTGCGGCGATGAAGAAACTTTCGTCGAGCTCGCGAAGCGACATCGAAAAGTTTTTAGGCCGACCGGTGTTCTTGGACATCCAAGTCAAGGTGCGCGAGGGGTGGCGTCAAGACGAAGCCTCGCTCGAAGACCTCGGGTTGGACGACCCCAACCGTCTCCAAGCGCCGAGCATGTAGTGTACAGCACAGTTATCTTCGCAATTCGCGACCACCTCTCACGCCGCGCTCTGGCGCGATCACCCTCCGCGTTTGGGTTCGCCGTCGGCGTCCGCGCCGTTTTTAGCCGCTCGCCGCCGCCACTTCCTCGCGCACGCCACAACCGCCTCGCCAACCCTCGCCCTCGTCTCTTCCCCGCGCGTGCCTTTCCCACTCGTTCCCTCGCTTTCCTTCCCATCATTCCCTCGCGCGCGTAAATACCCCGGCACGACGATTCGTCTCGCCGCGAGCCACGCTCGGTACAGCGCCGCGCTCGCGCTCGCCTCCACCCCACTCCTTACCTTCCCTTCGCGCGCGATCGCGCGCGCGCTCGCCTTCGCGCGCGCGCGCGCGCCGATTTTCTCGTCGTCTCGTCCGTAATACCACAGCGACGCGCGCGTCATCGCGCAAAGGCGCGCGCGCCGAGGCGCGCGTGATGCGATATGAACCGTCGCGCATGGGGCGCACCCCATACGGCCGGCCCCGCCGGTCGGCGGCGCGCGTACGCGCGACAGGGACTCGTCGACGAGTTCTAACTCAAACACACAGCGTCCACATCCCACGTCGTGCCGTCGACGACGGGGGTCGTCATCGAGGGACTCGTCGACGAATTATGACTCAAACACACAGCGTCCACATCCCACGTCGTGCCGTCGACGACGGGGGTCGTCATCGAGGGACTCGTCGACGAATTATGACTCAAAAAGCTCGCCCCCCCATCCGCGCTCGCGCGCATGGATAAGCGCCATCATCACCATCGCCCTCGCCCTCGCCCGTCGCTAGTCGACGCCGCACACGCGCGCGCGCGAGAGCTCGGGAAACAACGTTCAAAGTCATTCTGTCGCGCGCGCTCGAAGGCGTCGCGAGCGTGACGCTCGATGGCGGTCGCGCGCGCGGTCGCGCGCGCGCGCGCGCCGTCGCGCGGGCGACGCGACGGGTCGGCGCGAGCGCGAATGGCGACGCTCGCGCGCGATGCGCGACGAACGAGCGCACGCAGAGGACATGGAAGTGCGCGAGCGAGTCGCGATGCGAGCGCGCGGGCGCGACAAAAGATGAAGGATTTACGACCGGATTTATACGAGCTCACGCCGTGGGACCCGATGAGAGACGGCGATCGGAGGTTAACCAGTGAGGAGGCGAACGTGCCGATGCCAGAGACGTTGCCGGATTTAACGCGCGGGAAGGAGAAAGATGAGTCGTATGATTTAATAATCGTCGGGTGCGGCCCCGCGGGGTTGGGCGCGGCGGATGAAGCGTCGAGGCGAGGGCTCAAAGTGGCGTTGATGGACCCGACGCCGCTCGCGGGGTGGATGCCGAATTATGGCGTGTGGTGCGATGAGTTTAAAGCTCTGGGATTCGATGATTGCTATCGCGCGATGTGGAATAAGGCGAGAGTGATCATCGACGACTCGGATGTGGAGGGGAAGATGTTGGACCGCGAGTACGCGCAGGTTGACAAGAAAAAGTTCAAGCAGAAGCTCATGGGGCGGTGTTTGAAGCAAGGAGTGGAGTTTGGCGTGTCAACGGTGGAATCGTGCGATCACAGTAACTCGGCGTTTTCGGTGGTGCATCTCGGGGATGGGCGCAAGGTGTACTCGAAGATGGTGCTCGACGCGACTGGGCACTCGCGCAAGTTGGTGGATTTTGACCGCGAATTCACTCCAGGGTATCAAGCGGCGTTCGGGATTTTCGCCACCGTGGAGAAGCATGATTTACCCCTGGACACGATGTTATTCATGGACTGGCGTGACGAACACCTTAGTCCGAAGTTTAAAGAGCAGAATGACAGGCTGCCGACATTTTTATACGCGATGCCTTTTTCGCCGACGGAGATGTTTCTCGAGGAGACGAGCTTGGTGGCTCGACCGTCGCTCGAATTCGATGATTTGAAGGTCAAGTTGAAAGAACGATTGGATCACCTCGGAATCAAGGTCACCGCGGTGCACGAGGAGGAGTATTGCTTGATCCCTATGGGGGGCGTGCTGCCCAAGTTTCCGCAACGAACGCTCGGCATCGGTGGAACGGCGGGCATGGTGCACCCGAGCACAGGATTCATGGTTGCCAAGACTTTACTGTGCGTCCGACTGCTCGTATCAACGCTAGACGACGCTATCAAGGCTGGCGTGCGAGGGGATATTACCGGAGCGCTTGCCGCAGCCGAGGAGGCGCAAACCAACAACGGAACGTTCGACGCGACGAAAACCGCGGCGACCATTTGGCAGACGCTTTGGCCGGAAAATGATCTGCGCATGCGTACGTTCATGTGCTTCGGTATGGAAACCTTGATGCAGCTCGACGTCAACGGAACGCGACAGTTCTTCGACACTTTCTTTGATCTTCCAAAGGATGTTTGGGCGGGCTTTTTGAGCTGGCGCATCCAACCCGTGGGGTTGGTTCAACTAGGCGTACAGCTATTCGTATTATTCTCCAACTACATGCGGATTACGTTTGTAGCTTCCGCGTTGCCTTTCATGGGTTCTTTCTTTGCGAACTTTGCGACTGCGGATAACAAATTCGACTCCAACAAGTGGGGTGGTTTGGTGCTCAGAGACAAGACAAAAAAGTTCACCGTGCTCCCATCTGCGGGCACCGGTCCCATCCCTGCCCCTGTGTCCAATCCAACTGCCAAACCGATCACAAATAGTTCTTTGGACTTCGGTAAAATTTTAGCGAATGCAAGCGTCGACACATCACCTAAAGACATCAAACCGGAGGGCATCAAAGATGACCGAGAGTGGATTGCATTTCAGCAACGCAAGGTGTTCGCCGATCAAAAGCCGATCAAAGAGTATCTCGAAAAGTTATCAAGCGGAGACAAGGTAGACGTATTAGTTGTCGGCGCTGGTCCCGCCGGGCTCGCGATCGCTGCGGAGGTCGCAAAGCGAGGCCTAACAGTCGGCTTGATTGCGCCCGATACGCCTTTTGTGAACAACTACGGCGTGTGGTTGGATGAATTCCAAAAGCTTGGTCTTGAGCACTGTTTATTGCACAAGTACGAAGACGCACTGGTGTGGTTTGACGAATCCGATCCGGCGTCCGGCCAGGCGCTTAAGCGTCCGTACGGGCAAGTTTGCCGAAAGCGCCTCCGCGACCACTTGCTCAAGCAGTGCGCATCGGTGGGCGTTAAGTATCTCCCAGGCTTAGTTGATTTCGTTCGTCACGGCAAAGAAAATTCGGGCGAGCTCTCGGAGGTCAAAGGTACTATTATTCGCGATGATGAAGGTACCAAACCGATCGATGAAGCCAACGTTAAGGGCGACACATTCACATTGAACTCTCGCCTCGTCGTTTGCGGCACGGGTCACAATCGCGACATGCTTAGCTATGAGAAAGGCGCTTCTCAAGGTTGGCAAACCGCGTATGGCGTCGAAATTCGAGTTCCCAATCATCCGTTCCCTGTGAACAAGGCGATCTTCATGGATTTCCGACAAAGCGATCCAGAGGTTGGTAACGAAGATGCGGAAGTCGGTGTGTGGCGCGTGCCATCCTTTTTGTATGTATTGCCGGTGAGCAAGGATGTGGTTTTCGTTGAAGAGACTTGCTTGGTTGCTCGCGTGCAAGTGCCGTTTGATGAGCTCAAACGTCGTTTGTATCGCCGTTTGGCGCGCATGGGAGTCAACTTTAGCGAAAAAGACATTCTTGAAGTCGAAGCGAGTTGGATTCCACTTGGCGGCTCAGCGCCCATCGCACCTCAACGAACGATCGCGTACGGTGCTGCGGCTGGTATGGTACACCCTGCATCGGGCTACTCTGTGGTGAACTCTCTCACAAAAGCCTCTCGCGTGGCAGACGCTATGGTCCAAGGATTAAAGGAGGGCGGGGAGCGTGAAGCAGCTCGACGAGCGTGGGAAATGTTGTGGGGTGCCGAGCCACGTCGTCAAATTGGATTTTACCAGTTCGGTATGGAACTCTTGATGTCCCTCCGCATCGCTCAAATGCGAAACTTCTTTGCAACGTTTTTCTCTTTGCCACCGCACCTCGCGCGCGGATTTTTAGGCAATCGATTAACCAGTTCCGAACTAATCCTCTTTGCACTTACAACTTTCGCTGTGGGCAACAATGAACTTCGCGGCTTGTTACTCGCCCATTTAGTGTCTGGTGGGGGCTCTGGGTTGCGTTTGGGCAAGGCGTTCGCGTACCCGTTCCTTCCCAAGGATGAAAGCGGATTGGACATGTTGCAAGTTGACAGATTTTCCAGGAAAGAGGAACGAAGCACATTCAAGATGATGCAAGATTTTTATGAATCTCAACGAGGTGGTAATACTCCGGGTTACATGGGCCGAGACTGGTGGTCGATCCCGACGAATGGCAAGTCTTCCAAAGATAGAGATGATTCCGATGGTGGATCGTCTGGCGGATCGGTGTCCTCTGTTTCAAGCAGCTCCGATTCCACCACAATTGTCGGCGCCCTGAAGATTGAAGGGTCGAACCAGAATGCGGTCACGTTCTGGAGTAACGGATCCGCGGCGATGATAGTCACCAATGCCGTGCGTAAAACGGGTTTGCGTCAAGGGGAGTTGTTTGGTGATAACAGGCGCAAGTTTTTGCCAGCAACGTTCATTTCACAAGCGCCCAACGTTGTCCCACCCTACCTCACTGGCTCTTTGCCCGGCGATATCGGCTGGGACCCTCTCGCCCTCGGTGCGCAAGCGGATATTCAACGTTACCGTGCTCGAGAGCTCATCAACGGTCGTTGGGCCATGCTCGCGGTTGTCGGCGTTCTCGTTCCTGAGTTTTTGGCGCACAACCACATCTTTGGCACTCCGGACCAGCACTGGTGGAATACGGCCATCGTGAACGACCCCCTCGATGGACTCCAGCTCACATACATGGGTGAAACCATCCCATGGGGTTTGTTCTGGCTGCCCATCGTGCACCTTCCGCTGTTCTTCATCGCCGAAGCCCTTCGTGTCGGCGCGTTTGAAGTCGAAGCATTCAAGGATTTGGACAAGCTCTATCCTGGCGGCAAACTCTTCGACCCCCTCGGCTTAGCCGTCGGTCAAACCCAAGAGGACTTGGACATATTGAAAACCATCGAGATACAACACGCTCGTTTGGCCATGGTCGCCACTTTCGTTTTCATCCTCGAAGGTCTCGTCGGCAAAGGTCCGTACGATATCTTTTAACGTCCCCCCGCAACCGCCGGCGAGCGACGTTTCAATCGTCGAACCGCACGCACGATTCCTCCGTAGCGCGTCTCGCACTCATGTACATACTATTTATCGCGAGTTCGCACCGACGCAAGTCCAGATTCTTCCCTCACGACCATCCTCGATGTGACCTTTCGCGGCGAAACGTTCGCCCGCCTCGCGCTCAACCTCGACGGCGACGCACGCGCGAACAAACGTCAGATCGTCACGCGCGCGCGCCCGTCGACGTCGTATTTGACCTTTTCATTCGCCATGGCCGCCATGCTCGACCAATCGCTCGACGCGATGATCAAAGAAACGCGCAAAACGCAACCCAAACGGCGCCCGATGCAGAAGAAACAAATGGGTGGGAAGAAGAATGCCCAAGGCGCGAACGCGCGCGCTTCATCCGCGGGACCCGCGCCGATGTCCATCACCAGCGGCGGCGTGCGCAAAACGACGGCGATCTCCAAGAAAGTGGCGCGAGTCTCGGCGAATGCGACCGCGATGGCGGTCGATCGCATGCCGAGGCAGAATGATAACCGCGCGCGACCGAGCGCCGCGACGCCGGCGAGCAAGACGCAATTGATCGTGAGCAATCTCGATTGGAAAGTGACGGATCAAGACATCAAGGTGCGTTTAAGCGACTGTAGTGCGTTGAAAGTTTGATCTGGGCTGGGGCTGGATGTTTAATCGCGCGCGCGGATGTTCTTGGGATCGCAATCGCGATAATTGTGAGAATTGTCGCGGTTTTTCGCGCGGTTCCGAGGACATTCGCGCGGTCGCGTATTCGGCGTTGGATCGACCTGAGGTGTTCTTCGGCTCGACGGCTTTTGCTGCGCGCGAGATCAACGGAGCGTACGCGTGGGTTGCGTTTCGTCAACGCACTCGCGCGGGCGCGCTCGAGCGTAAGTCGCGACTATCGCCGTGGGCACCCCGGTCGCGTTTGGAGACGTTTGAACCGTTCACGGTTCAAACGCTCCGCGATTTATATCGAGACACCATCGACGCGCGCAGGGGTGGTGGATTACGCGTCACCAATGCGCATTCGCTGCGCTGAAAGTGGTGACTCCATCCCCAACCGCGTGACGATTGGTGCGCTCGCGGGGGCGATAGATCATTCGCGCCCTCTTTGGGCTTTTAATTCCGATCCGCGACGCCGCGAAGCGCGTACGACGAAGAACAAATTTTGGCGATGGCTCTGATTTGGTGTGAAAGACGACGACAGCACCCGATACTCACACGCCGCGAGAACGGGTCGCGACGCGCGCTCTCACCGCCGAATCAGAAGCTTTTCAATGGATGGATACGATTGATTGGTGAACAGACGGATGGTTTCCAGTTTCCAGAACAAATGATCGCTCGACTCGACTCTCGTTAATTGATTTTCTCGTTCTCGTTGGTTCGATTCTCGTTCTCGGTGGTTATGGAGGCATGCACGTCCGCGTGCGGCACGCACATACACACACACACACACACACACACACAGCTATGCACTTGGAAGGACACAAGTATTGATTGATATCGCCCCTCTGATCGTCGATGCGTTTATTTACAGGAACTTTTCGGACAAGTCGGCCGTGTTTTCTCTGCCGGCGTCAACTACGGCCCCGATGGCCGCAGCAAAGGTACCGCCAACGTCTCGCTCGGATCGTACGACCAAGCCCTCAAGGCAGTTCAAACGTACAACGGCGTCAAGCTCGACGGACGCCCGCTGAACATCAGCATCGTCGGGGCTCCGCCCGCGCAGCCGGTGAGCATCACCCAGCGTCTCTCTGGGTTGAAGCAGCCGATGGGTAAGCCGATGCAAAACAAGCCCGTGCCCAAGGCTACCCCGAACCGCGGCAACGCCACCGCCAAGGTGCTCGCCAACGTTAAGGGTGCTGCCTCCGGGCAGAAGAAGAAGGTGCTCAAGAAGAAGGTGCCGAAGAGCCGCCCTGCCGTAGCCAAGGCGACCGCCGCCGATTTGGACGCCCAATTGGACTCCTACAAGGCCACTGCCGACGTCCAGATGACCTAAGTCGCCTCGACATCTGCGCGCGCGTTCAACAGGCAACGTGTAACTTTAGACTAATCAATCACACTTCTCCGCTTCCGAAGCGAGAACCGCATAACAGACTCGCTCGATCGTCGAACCACCAACCATGCGCGTGCTCCCGCAGTTCATCGAAAATCTGGTCTACGACCCAAAGACGGAGAAGTACTCCATGATTCACGTCTTTGCATGCTCGCTCGCCGCGTTGCACGTCTTCGCCCTCGTGCTGTGGCTTTGGCTCACCATTCGCCAGAAACCAGTGTCGATTCGCGACCGAGTCGGGTTGGATAAACAAGAATAGAATCGGCGCTCTTCGCGGATGGTTAAATATTTCTTTGTAACTGATGTACTAGTACGTTTCAAGAAATGCGAGCATTTCGGCGTTCGGAAAGGCAGGCGAGCTTTAAGTTCGCGAGTGCGCGCGTTCCTCGAGCGACGGAGCATTGATGAAATCTACTAAACGGATTGGTTAGCTATTACAAACGACGCCTACGAGAGGAGAGATCACTTCTTTTGATCAATCTTCTCGTCCTGTAAGTTTAACAACAGCGAGTCGGCGCTGAGCATGACGCGGTTTTGTGAATTCGCAATTGTAGCCGCGATCGAGCGCGCTGCTTCGATTCGACGCAACGTCAAGAACGCCGGGTTGCTAGCGATCGCTTC
>Ga0222712_10003611_pt1 | contig 16701 bp, 9 predicted proteins | sample C33_657DmetaG_FD_165043 | JGI IMG/M metagenome (GOLD analysis project Ga0222712, IMG submission 165043) | Estuarine water microbial communities from San Francisco Bay, California, United States - C33_657D | ecosystem: Environmental > Aquatic > Marine > Unclassified | place: USA: California...
CGACGGGCAGGCCGTCCTGGAGCGCGTAGCTGAGGAGATAGGGCGGGTTGAGCACCCAGAGGCGCCCGTTGCCGGCCACCGCGGCGGTGGTGATGTTGAGGCCCTTCAGGACGTCGGTCTGTTTGTCGTACGCCCCGTCTCCGTCGGTATCTTCGAGGACGCTGATGACATCGGCGCCTTTGACGCCGCCGGGCGGAGGGAGGGGCACCTTGTCGAACTGCGCCCGCAGGTGTTGGTCGTAGCTGACGACCTTGAGGCCGGCGGGGAAGGGGTACTGGCGGAACTGCACCACCCACAGGCGGCCTCGGGAGTCCCAGCTCCCATGGATGGGCTGGGCGATCGCGGGCTCCGCGGCGAGGAGGTCGACGGTCAGTCCCTGGCGGAGCGTGAACTTCCGCATGGCCTCCGCCGGCGTCGACGGCGGGGTGTCGTCGGCCTGGACGCCACGCCCCTTGAAGGCCTTGGCCATCTCGGTCACCCGGGCGTTGCTGGTCGGCGGTGCTTCCGCGGCGCCGAGTCCGCCGGCGAGGAACAGGAGGCAGGCCGCTGGTCGCATGCTTATTTCAGCGTCAGGGTGACGCGCCTCAGCTCCATCACGCTCTTGCCAGGGATGGCCGTGGCGCGCAGGCGGAGCTCGCCTTTGCCGGGTTCAAAGCGGACTTCCCCGAGGGTCATGGTCCGGAAATCGCGCATGACCGATTCGCCGTGCGGGCGGGGGATCGTATCCTGCTCGTGTTTGAGCGGGCTGTCGAAGGCTTCGTCGATCTTGCCTTTGAGCAGCGTGCCCTCGAAGGAGAGTTCGAGCGCGGAGCCGACGTCGGCCGCCGCGCAGGCGTAGTCGAGCGTGACGACGTAAGTGCCGGCGTTCATGACCTCGATATTCCAGACGGCGGCGTCCGCGGGCTTGGTCCAGTTCACGAAATAAGAAGAGTTCGGCGCGCTGGCGCTGCGGCGCATCTGACCGCGCGGTTCGCCGTCACGGGCCGGGAGCATGGTGATCGGGAATTCGCGGTAGCCGACGTGGATGGGGCGCGGGTCAACGGTGTTGCCGGGGCCGTTCCCGCCCTTGCCTTTGCCGACGGCAGGTGCGGCGATGCCCATTTCTTTGCGCCAGGCGGCCACGGCCGCGACGAGTTCCTGGGCGAGCCCAGGTTGCTTGGCTTGGATCGGCGTGGTCTGGCCGGGGTCGGCGACCATGTCGAAGAGGTTGCCGGCGTTGTCCAGACGATGGGTCTCGGTACGCACGCTGATGTTGCTGCCCCAGGTCTGGAAGATCTGCCGAGGCGCCCAATCCGCATCGATACCTCGCTTGAAAAGCGGAGTGAGGTCGCGGCCGTCGAGCGGCTTGTCACCGACGCGCTTCACGCCGGCGAGGGCATGCAGGGTCGGGGCGAGGTCGATGGCGCCGGCGATGGGCTTCACCTGCGTGCCGGCGGCGATCTTGCCGGGCCAACGGATGAAGAGCGGAGACCGGACGCCGCCTTCGTCGGTGGTGCCCTTGGTGCCTTTCATCCCGCCGGTCCAGCGATGGCCGTTCGGGCCGTTGTCGGAGAAGTAGACGACGATGGTGTCGTCCTCGAGCTCCAGCTCCTTGAGCTTGGCGAGGATGCGGCCGACGTTGCGGTCCTGGTTCTCCACCATGGCCAGCGCGCAGCGGGTTTCGTCAAGCTTCTCGGCTTGGGCGTTCGTCGCGCCCTGACTGATAGGTTTGTCTTTGAAACGTGCCCAGTCCGTGGCGGGCGCCGACCATGGCGAATGCGGCGTGGTGAACGGGACGTAGCAGAGGAAGGGCTTGGCCTGGTTGCGTTCGATGAACTGCAGGGCCTTGTCCGTGAGGACGTCCACGATGTAGCCCTGCGATTTCTTCATGACGCCGTTATGCTCCAACGGGGCGTCGAAATATTCGCCCCAGTGTCCCGAGGTGTAGCCCCAGAAGGTGTCGAAGCCCCGGGCGAGCGGATGGTAGGGCCACTGGCTGCCGTTATGCCATTTGCCGAAGATGCCCGTCACGTAGCCGGCGGCCTTGAAGGAGTCGGCGAAGGTCTTCTCGTCGGGGTTCATGCGCTCCTGGCCGGTGGAGACGCCGTAGACGCCGAGGCGGCGATGGTAACGTCCGGTCAGGAACTCCGACCGGGTAGGGGCGCAGACCGGCTGGACGAAGAAGCGGTCAAAGTGCGCTCCACCCTTGGCGATCGCGTCGATGTTCGGCGTGGCGACGTGCCGGTTGCCGTTGAACGAATAATCGCCCCAGCCGGCGTCGTCGGCCAGCAGCACGACCACGTTCGGAGCCTTGGCCGATGCGAAGGCGGCCGCCAGGTGGAGGGCGCCGAGCAGGACAAGCCGGCGCATGGCTTACTTCTTGGCGGGCAGGTAGCCCAGCGAGACGAGGAAGGCGTCGGTCGCCGCCAAGGTCTCGGCATACTTCGATTTGTTGAAGAAGCTGTGCTTCTCGCCCTCGTAGCCGACGAGTTCGCAGCGGTTGCCGGCGGCCTTCATGACTGCGGTGAACTTCTCGACGGTCGCGTAAGGCACGGTGGTGTCGGCCGTGCCATGGAAGATGATCGTGGGCGGCGCGCCTTTCTTGACGTGGTGGATCGGGGAGATCTCCTTCGGTTCGCAGCCGAACTTGTCCTTGTCGAGATCGGCGCCGAAGCCTTTGAGGTCGAGCCCGGGGAAAGGCGCCATCACCGTGCCGGGATTGAAGAGCACGAGGGCGTCGGGCAGGCAGGAGACGGACTTGTCATCCTTGGCGTCGTCGAGTCCCGGCAAGGTCGCGACCGACGCGGCGAGATGACCGCCGGCCGATCCGCCCCCGACGGCGATGCGCTGCGGGTCGATGCCGAGGCGCGTGGCGTTGGCGCGGACCCAGCGGACGCAAGCCTTGGCGTCGGACACGCAATCGGCCGGTTTCGCGTTCTGGCGCGTCTTGACGCGATAGTCGGCGACGATGGCGATCATGCCCCGCGCGGCGAGGTGGCGGCTCTGGGGTTCGAACTGCGTCGGCGAGCCGCCGGTCCAGCCGCCGCCGAAGAAGAACACGATCGCGGGCAGGGGCTTTTCCGTCATCTTCTGGCGCGAGTCGAAGATCCAGACCTTGAGCTCGGTGTCGCCGACCTTGCGGTAGGTCTCGGACTTCGTGCCCTCGATGACGGGCGGATGGCCGCCGGCTTTCTTCTTGGCGGTTTTTTCCTGGGCGCCCGCGGTCAGCGCGACGCAAAGGGAGAGGAAGGCGAGGATGAGGCGCATGGGGTTACCCGAGGAATAGAGGACCGGAGGGCCCGAGGCAAGGAGGGGAAACGGAGGGAGGGCTGAATGGAGGACTGGATGCGAGAGGAGAGGACTGAATCGATGGTAGAGGGGCTAAGGCCCCCAAGGAGAGACCGGAGGTCGGAAGGTATGCGCGTTTGCCGTCCCCAACCGCTTGCCGCTGGCCGCGCAAGGTAGGGACGCCCGACCTGGTCATCCTCGCGATTCCCCGGCTTACGGGCCATGCCCCCCGGCTATTTACCCCCCGAACGGTCCCTGGTCCTGCGTCACCTTGCCGTGGGCGGCTTCTTCCTCTTCCCGACGCTTGAGACGGGTGATGTAGTAGATCAGCCCGAAGAGGCAGAGGATGTCCAGTCCCAGCATGACGTAGCCCGTGTTGGTCGGCTCCGCCCCGAGGTCGAAGGTCAGCGGTCCGTACAGCTTCCGCCAGAAGCCCTTGCCGGCGGGCGAGATGCTCTCGACGAATCCTCCGATGAGGTAGGTCGAGACGATCGAGTAGATGAGGATCGGCGGCAGGAGCTTTCCGGGCTTCATGGGCTTACTTCTTGAAGTAGGCGTTTTCCTTGTCGCCGCCGCTGAGGATGAAGGCGACGAGGTCGAGGACTTCTTCCTGCGTGAGCATGCTCAGGAGCATGGGCGGCATGGGCGAGACCTTGGAGATTTCGATGCTCTTGACCTGCTTGCGGTCGAAGCCGACGCGCTGGTCGGGGTCCGAGAGGTCGGTGTTGATCTGCACGGTGTCGCCGTTGAGGTTCACGATGACGCCGGTGACGGTCGAACCGTCCTGCTTGGTCACGACGACGGGCGCGAACTGCTCGTTGATCTCCTTGCTGGGATTGATGATCTGGTCGAGGAGGTCGTGCGGGCTGTAGCGGCCGCCGGCGCCGGTGAGGTCCGGGCCGTTCATGCCGCCGGCGTTGCCATAACGGTGGCAGGCGAAACAGGCGGCGGCGCCGAACATCTTACGGCCGTTCTCGAAATCGCGGCCCTTCAGGCCGGTGCGCGTGGCGGCGCTCAGCTCTTCGAGGGTCCAGTTCTTGGGCGTGCGGCCGGCGAAGATGGCGCCGACATTCTCATAGGCGGACTTGATGGGCGGGTTCTTGGCCAGGGCGACGAGCTTGTCGTGACGGGTCAGCTCCTCGGGCGAGTACGTGGCGAGGGAGTCGTTACGGATGAACTCGATGAACTTGCCGAAGCTCGAACCACCGCGGTAGCTGGCGGCCTTGACGAACCAGTTGAGCTGTTTCTCGCGGAGCTCAGGGGTCCAGCCGGCCTTGAGCATGCGCAGGCTGCGCATGATCTCCATCTCGGGCTCCTGGCTGCCGGCGTCGGCGACCACGGCCATGGCCTTGGCGGCCAGGGTCGGAGACTGCAGGAAGCTCAGGGTCTCGGTGAGGAGCCAGTTGAGCTCGAAGTTCGCCGCGGGATAGACGGCGTCGTAATAACGGGTCACGGCGGCGACACCTGCGTCGTCCGGCTTGCCGTAGCGGTGCAGGACGATCTGGGCGACGCGGAGGTTCAGGAGCTTCTGCTCCTGGGTGAGCTTCGCGAAGTCGTCGGCGCGCAGCGCCGCGAGCAGGCGATCGCGGAGGACGGCCTGTTCGGCGGTGGGCTCGGCGGTCGTCGGCGCGATGCCGGTGCGCGGATCGGGCTTGGCGGCCTTGGCGGTGTGGTAAGGGCAGGGGGCGGCCTGACGGGCCAGCGCGAGCAGGGCCTCGAGGCGGGCGGTGGCGTTCTGCTCGGCGAAGGCGCGCTCGCTCCAGCCGGCGTGCGGCTGATGCTCGAGCACGACGCGCGCGGCGAAGCGCAGCCAGCGGTCGGACGACGAGAGGTGCGGCCAGGCGACGTCCGCGGCCTTGGGGTCCTGCTTGCCATGGAACTGCTCGAGGGCCTTGCGGGCGGCGACTTCGGGCGCGGCCTTGGCGGCGGAGGCCAGGACGGGTTCGGTGGATTCCTTGCCGACGTAGGTGACGCGGTAGAGGCCGGACTGGACCTTGCGGCCGCCGATGGCGAAGTACATCGCGCCGTCCTGCGGGTGGATGGCGAGGTCGGTGACGGGCAGGGGCGCACCCTGGATGAAGTCTTCCTTCACGCCGACATAGCTCGCGCCCTGCGGCTTGAGCTGGACGGCGTAGATCTTACCCCAGCTCCAATCCATGATGTAGAGGGCTTCCTGATACTTGGCCGGGAACTTGGCGCCGTAGCCGAAGGCGATGCCGGTGGGCGAGCCGGGGCCGATGTTCACGGTGGCGGGCAGGTTGTCGGCGTAGAATTCGGGATACTTGCCGGCGCCGTTGCGCCAGCCGTATTCGCCGCCGCTGACGACGTGGTTCACGCGCGTGGGGCGATACCACGGGGTGTTGAAGTCATACTCCATGTCCGCGTCGTACGTGAACAGGTCGCCGGCGCGGTTGAGCGCGCCGCCGTAGATGTTACGGAAGCCGCTGGCGAAGGTCTCGAAGGTCTTCCCGTCCTTGCTGATGCGGTAGACGATGCCTCCGGGGGCGAGCACGTGGCGGTTGTGGCCGCGGCCGTCCGGCATGCGGGGGAGGAGGTGATCGTCGCCCCAGAGCGGCGCGACGGGAGAGGTGGCGGGGGTCTCGGTCTTGACGGCGTTGTTGCCGGTGATCAGGTAGAAGCCCTGCTGGTCAGGGGTGACGACGACCTTGTGGACGCCGTGGTCGCCGCCGGACTGGATGTCGCGGAGGAGTTCGACCTTGTCGATCTGGTCGTCACCGTCGCTGTCGCTCAGGCGGTAGAAGCCGCTGGGGATCTTCTTCTCGTAATCGTTCACGCCGGCGTAAAGGGCGCCGAAGGCCCAGGTCATGCCGTTGATGGCGCGGATGTTCACCGGCATCTTCTTGATGTCGGCCGCCTTGAGGGTCTGGCCCAGCGCGGGGGCGGGGAAGCGGTAGAGGTCGCCGTACTGGTCGCTGGCGTAGATCCGTCCTTTGTCATCGACGCACAGGGCCACCCAGGAGCCTTTCTCGGCTCCGGGAACGGAGTAGAGGAGTTCGACCTTGAAGCCGGCGGGAGCCTTGATGCGGCCGACAGGCGTGGCCTTGTTCTCGCCGATTTCCTTGCCGGCGTCAGGTGCCGAAGCCTTCTTGGCGGGAGCCTTGGCCTTCGCCTTGCCCGGCGCGGGTGCGGCCTTCGGCGCGTTCTTGGCGGGGGCCTTCTTGCCCGCGCCCGGGGGCATGATGCGCTGGGCGTCGCTGGGGATGGGGCTCTTGTCGAGGGTGACGAGCGGGACTTCGGGAAGTTCCTTGAGCATGACGTCCTTGATCTGGACGATCATGGCCGGGCCTTTGTGCACCTGGAAGGCGAGCAGGCCTTCGAGTTCGCGGTCCTTGGCGTCGTGGTCGATGAGTTCGATGGTGACCTTGCCGTCGACCTTGTGGATCAGGCGGTTGCCCTGGGCGATGATGACATACTCGTGCCACTCGGTGAAATCGACCTTTACGGGGTCATGTTCGGCGGAGAGCCACTTGGCGGCCTTGTCGTCGATGATGACGCTCTGGCCGTTCTGCACGAGGATACCGCGGCCGCGCTCGTCATAGACCATGCCGTTGTAAGGCGTGTTGGCATGGATGTCGCACTGGTAGCCACCGACGACCCACTTGCCGACCTCAGGCAGCGCCTTGCTGCGATACTGGATGCCGGAGTTGCTGGCGGAGCACTTCACCTTGGCGCGCAGCTCGAAGTTCTTCACGACGCCGTTCCAGACGAGGAACTGATTGTAGGCGAGATGGTCAGGTCCCTTGGTCTTGCCGGTGATGGCGCCGTCCTCGACGGACCAGAGCTCCGGGTTGCCGTCCCAGCCGGCAAGGGTCTTGCCGTCGAACAATGACTTGAAGCCTTCCTGGGCGGAAAGAGGGGAGAGGGCGACCAGCAGGAACGCCAGCAGCGCAGAGAGGGGGTTTCTCATGGGACGGATGTTTTCTATGGCCTTTGGACACCCGTCAATGGCACTTGTTCAAATGCAGGGAAAAGGAGGCTGAATCCTTAGAGTATGGAGTTTCGAGTATGGAGTTTCGAGTATGGAGTGTCGGGGTAGGGTCGGGACCGCGTCACGACATAGTTGTGTTTGGTTCAGGCGGTTGGCGGTTAGGCCGCCGCAAACTGGAGGACCGGATAGAGGACTGCATTGAGGGCTGAATGGTGGCCTGAATGGATAATCCCGCCACCCGAGCCCCAGGGCTGCCACCCGCCACCCGAAACGATTCACTCGCTCAAGGGGAAACCGGAGACCGGAATGAATGCTGCGGGCATGGGTAGGCATGGCCGGCCGGGTCATCCAAGGGCGCGCGGGCCGCACGCCCCTACCTGCAATGTGCCCAGCCAATCATCCGGTTTCCCTATGCTGCCCCCTAGGAGCCCGGCCTCTCCCTATACTCGATACTCCATACTCGATACTCCGTCTATATCGCTTACGCGATGATCCCTTTCACGACCTTCGCCGGCTCGACCCCGGTCAGTCGGAAATCGAGTCCTTGGTGACGGTAGGTGAAGCGCTCGTGGTGGATGCCCAGGAGATGCAGGATGGTGGCGTGCAGGTCGTGCACGTGCACGGGATCCTTGGCCACGTTGTAGCTGAAGTCGTCGGTCTCGCCGTAACTGGTGCCGGCCTTCACGCCGCCGCCGGCCATCCACATGGTGAAGCAACGCGGGTGGTGGTCGCGACCGGCTTCGGGGCTGTCCCACTTGCCTTGACCGGCGACGCCTCGGCCGAACTCGCCGCCCCACACGACGAGCGTGTCCTCGAGCAAACCACGACGTTTGAGGTCCTTGACCAAGGCGGCGCTGGGCTGGTCGGTATCACGGCAACGCGCGGTGCACCAGGAGGTGAGGCGGCTGTGGTGATCCCAGTCCGGATGGAAGAGTTGGACGAAACGGACGCCGCGTTCGATCAGGCGGCGGGCAAGGATGCAGTTGGCGGCGTAGCTGCCGGGACGTCGTGAGTCCGGCCCATAGAGCTCGAAGACTTCGTCCTTCTCGTCGCTGAGGTCGGTGAGCTCCGGCACGCTGGCCTGCATGCGGTAGGCCATCTCGTATTGGCGGATGCGCGTGGAGATCTCAGGGTCGCCGGAGCGCGCCAGGGCTTGCTGATTGAGGGCGCCGATGGTGTCCAGCATCTCCCGGCGGAGTTCGCGCGGGAGGCCGTCGGGGTCGCGCAGGTAGAGGACGGGATCCTTGGCGCTGCGCAGTTTGACGCCTTGGTAGCGCGAAGGGAGGAAGCCGCTGCCCCAATAATGGTCATACAAGGGCTGGTCGCTCGGCCGCTGCATCTTGGAGAGGAGGACGAGATAGTCGGGAAGATTACGGTTCTCGCTGCCGAGGCCGTAACTGGCCCAGGCGCCGAGGCTCGGCCGACCGGGGATCTGGTTGCCGGTCAGGAACTGCGTCATGGCCGGGGCATGGTTGATCTGGTCGGTGTGCATCGACCGGATGACGCATAGGTCGTCCGCCACGGTCTTGAGGTGCGGGAGCCACTCGCCGAGGTTCTGCCCGCTCTGGCCGCAGCGTTCGAACTTCGTGGCCGCAGGCTTGATGAGCTGCTTCTGGCCCGAGGTCATGGTGGTCAGCCGCTGGCCGCGTCGCACGGACTCCGGGAGTTCGGTGCCGGCGAGCGCCGTGAGGCCGGGTTTCTCGTCGAAGAGTTCGATCTGCGAAGGGCCGCCGGACTGGGTGAGGAAGATGACGCGCTTGGCCTTGGCGGCGAAGTGCGGGAGGTGGGGCAGGCCGGGCTTGCCGGGGCTATCCGCGGCGAGGGCGCGGCCGACGAGCGTCGAGAGCGCCATGGCGCCGAGCGAAAGCCCGGTGCATTGGCCGAGGAAGTAGCGACGCGAAGGGTCGAGCGGATCAGGGCTCATGCGAGACGATGGAGTTTGTAGGGATAGACGCTGCCGCTGGCCCACTGGCAGACGTAAAGGTCGCCGCGCGAGTCGACGCACACGTCGTGGCAATTATTGAAGACGGGTTGGTCCTGCAGCATGAGCTGGAGGCGTCCGTCGACGTACTTGGGCTCCCGGCCGCCGGGATTCGCGACGACCTTGCCGGCTTCGTCGAGGATGGTGACGAACCCGCGTCCCTGCCACATGCGATGGTCGTCGGGTTTGGCCCCGAAGCAGACTCCGGAGTAGAGGTGCTTGCCGGCGATGACGGGGCGGCTGACGTAAGCGCCGGGGAGGTAGACGCCCTTGACGTGCCTACCTTCCAGGGTGAACCAGTTGAATTCATTCCGCACGCGCTCGGTACAGACGAGCAGGGGCTCGCCGCCACGGGTGTCGATGGCCACGCCATGGGCCTGCATGAATTTGCCGGGGTTGGTAGGCTGGGTGCTCTTGCCGCCGAACTTGCTCAGGTATTTGCCGTTCCGGTCGAAGCGCAGGATGAACTGCGAGCCGTAGCCGTCCGCGACGTAGACGTCGCCATTAGGCGCGGCCACGGCTTCGGTCGGGGAATAAGGCTCCTTGTCGGAATAGGCGCCGCACTTCTGCGCGTGCGGGAGTTCGAGGACGACCTCGCCCTTGAGCGTGGTCTTCACGACCCGTCCGCCGTTATCCACCAACCACAGGTACTCCTTGCCGTCGGCGCCGCGCTCAAGGCTGAGTCCGTGTCCGGCGCCCATGCCGGCGCTCCAGGCGTCGACGACTTTGCCGTCCAAATCGAAGACGAGGACGTTGTTCTGCTTGTGGTTGGTGATGAGGTAGAGGCGGCCGTCGCCGGCCTGGACCATCTCATGGCAATCCTTGACGGGGTGCTTGGCCTTGTCGGCCTGACACCAAAGCTTGTCGACGCGGTAACGGAACTCGCCGTGCCCGACGATCGCGCCGTGGTGCGGCGGCGTCGCCCCGGCTTGGGCAAGCACATGCGGAGCAGCCAAAGCGGCTAAGCTGGTGGCGAGGAAGGAACGACGGGAGAGAGGGGGCATTTGAAGAAGATGACAGATGGCGGATGACAGATGACGGATAGGTGATGAAAGATGTGCGATGGAAGATGGCGGATGGGTGATGGGTGATGCGCGTGGGGTGGGGGCCTGTGAGTCGGCATGTTGGTCAGTTTCTGTTTTTAATCATCCATCCTTCATCGTTCATCGTTTATTCATCTGCCTCGTGGCACTCACTCATGCGTGATCGCCTCATCGAGGTTGAGGGTGAGGCTCGCGACCACGGTCCAGGCGGCGAGTTCGGAGAGGTCAGCGCCGTCGGCGTGAACCCGCTGGCCAACGCGCAGGAATTGGGCGGCGGCGGCCGGCTGGGCGCGATAATGGTCCCGGGCCTTCATGAGCGTGCGGCCGAGGAGGGCGGCTTCCTGGTCGTTGGCTTCGCGCGAGAGCACCCGACGGAAGAGCGACTGGATCCGCGTGGCGTCGCCGCCCTCCCGCAGGAGTTCCGCGGCGATGGCCTGCGAAGACTCGAGGTAGGTGGCGTCGTTCTGGAGGGTGAGCGCCTGCAGCGGGGTGTTGGTGCGGCCGGTCCGGACCTCGCACGAGCGTCGCTGCGCGGAGTCGAACAGGAAGGTGGGCGCGATGGAGCGACGCCAGAAAGCGTACAAGGTCCGGCGATACTGGGCCGGGCCTTCGCTGGCCTCATATTTGAAGCGACCCATGAAGAGCTCCTCCCAGACGCCGTCGGGCTGGTAGGGTCGTACGGGCGGGCCGCCGAGGACGGGGTTGAACAAGCCGGCGCTCCGCAGGGCTCCGTCGCGGATCATCCAGCTGGGCAGACGGAAGCGGGCCCCGCGCGCGAGCAGGCGGTTCTCCGGATCCTTGGCCAGCAGGGCGGCGCTCACGGCGGAGTCCTGCCGGTAGGTGCGGCTCATGACGATGAGCTTCAAGGTTCGCTTGAGATCCCAGCCGTGCTTGACGAGGTCCACGGCGAGCCAGTCGAGCAGTTCGGGATGGCTCGGGCGCTCACCCTGGAGGCCGAAGTCCTCGGTGGTCCGCACGAGTCCTTGGCCGAACAGCATCTGCCAGAGGTGGTTCACGGCGACGCGTCCGGCCAAGGGGTTCTCGGGGGCGGTCAGCCAGCGCGCGAGGCCGAGGCGATCGCGCGGAGAGTCGGCGGGCCAAGGTGTCAGGGCCTTGGGGACGTCCGGCGTGACCTTCTCGCCATGCTTGTCCCAGACGCCGCGCACGAGCACGAAGGTGTCGCGCGGCTGCTTGCGCTCGGCGAGGACCATGACGTTCACTTTGCCGGCGCGCGCCTTGACGTCCGCCTGGTCGCGCATGGCCCGGTCCAGCGCGGCCCGTGCGTCACGGTACGGACGATGATCGGCGAGGAATTGATCGAAGAGTCTCTCGCGCAGCTTCACGTCAGGCTCGGCCTTGACCGCCGCGAGTTGCTCGAACGGCGTCGCGCCGATCAGGGCGACGGCAGGTCCGGCCTCATCGGTCACGGCGAGACGGAAGCGTCCTAAGTTGCGGTCACCGAGGGTGGAGCGCTGGCGGAGTTCGATGATGAGTTCTTCGTCGGGCCCCAGAGTCAGGGGCTCGGCGAGGCGATACACGGCCTGGTGCGGCTTGGTCTTGTCCGCCCCGATGGTGGTCCAGCCGTTGCGCGGATCGTCGTCGAGGGTGTCCTTCACGTCGCCGTAGTTGCCGTTTTTCTTCTTATCGGCCGTGAAGTCCGCGACGGCTGAATCCAACGCGATGTCCCGGATGAGCGAGTTACCCTTCGTCCGGACCTGTGCCTTGAGGTCGGTCAGCAGGAACTCGCCGTCCTTGCCGCGCCCGAGGCCGCCGCTGGTATGTGTCGGGTGGGGTAGGACTTCGAGTCGCAGGCCGGTGATGCGGCGGCCGCGGGGGCTGGCCATGAAGCGATACTCGTCCTGCTTGGGGTGCGGGCCCGCAGCCTGCACGGCGAGGTCGGCTTCCTGCTTGAGCACGGTGCCCTCGGCGGTCTCCAGCGCGTCGGCGCGCAGCGGCGTCCAGCTCACGTGCGTAGCAGGGAGCTTCTTGCGGGCTTCGCTCAGCCAGGTGGCGAAGGGCGCTTCGGCGGCTTTCCGGGCGGCTTTCTCGGCCGGCTGGGCGGCGTCGATGAGCGCCTGGACTTCGCTCAGTGCCCGCGCGGAGTGCGGAGACTGGAAGGGCAGGTAGGGCTTGGCGCCGGCGCCGGCCTTGCCGTCCTCGTCGATGCTGTTGAAGAAGGCGGTGAGCGAGTAGTAGTCCTGGATCGTGACCGGATCGAACTTATGCGTGTGGCACTGCGCGCAGCCGAGGGTCAGCCCGAGCCAGGTGGTGCCCATGGTGTTCACGCGGTCGAGGACGTAATCGACGCGGGATTCTTCCGGGTCGCGGCCGCCTTCGCCGTTGGTCATGTGATTGCGATGGAAGCAGGTCGCTAGCTTCTGCTCGGCGGTGGCGTTCGGGAGGAGGTCGCCGGCGAACTGTTCGAGGGTGAAGCGGTCGTACGGGACGTTGCGGTTGAAGGCGTCGACGACCCAGTCGCGCCACGGCCAGTTGTTGCGGGTGGCATCCGATTGGAAGCCGTCCGTGTCGGCATATCGCGCGGCGTCCAGCCACCACATGGCCATGCGTTCGCCGTAATGGGGCGAGGCCAGCAGGCGGTCGACGGCTCGCTCGTACGCGTCGGGGGACTTGTCCGCGAGGAAGGCCTGGGTCTCGGCTTCGGTCGGCGGCAGGCCGGTGAGGTCGAAGGAAAGCCGACGCAGCAGGGTGTGGCGCGGGGCTTCGGTCGCGGGCTTGAGTCCTTCGGCGGAGAGCTTCCGGCCGACGAAATCGTCGACGGGATGGCCGGTCACGGCGGCCTGCTCAGGCGCTTCGAAGGCCCAGTGGCGTCCCCAGACGGCGCCTTCGGCGATCCAGCGTCGGAGGATGTCGACCTGTGCCGCGGTCAGCCGCGGCTTGTGCGAGTCCGGCGGCGGCATGAGCTCGTCCTCGTCCGTGGTGATGATGCGTTCGATGAGCGCGCTGATCTCGGGCTTGCCGGGGACAAACGCTTCCTTGGCCAAGGCGTCCTCACGGGTGTCGAGCCGGAGCTTGGCTTTCCGGTGCGACTCATCCTGACCATGACAACTGAAGCAATTGTCGGAGAGGATGGGGAGGACGTCCCGGCCGAAGCGCACGGGCTCCGCCGCGCCGGAGGGCAGGGCGAGCGCGAGGAGGGCGCAGAGCAGCGGGGCGGGCTGATTCATCTGGGGTCCATTCTACGCCTAACCTGGCAGTTTTAAATGGCATGCCCCGACCGGCGGGTTGTATTATCCTACCATGGCCCAGCCTCCCGTCGCCAACCGTTTCCCGATCTCGCTCTACGCGACCCCCAATCCTTCGCACCAGGAGGTCTTCTACACGGTGCCGCGCGCGGGGCACCTGCTCGCCGGGACGGAGCACCACATCAAGCGCGACCACTTCCCGGGGCATGAGCTCATCCTCTGCCTCCGCGGCAAGGGCTGGACGCGGATCGCGGGCCGGACGCATCAGGTCCGCCGGGGCGATCTGGTCTGGATCAACTGCCATCATCCGCATGAGCATGGCGCGGTGGCCGACGATCCGTGGGAGGTCTACTGGATCCGGGCCGAAGGGCCCCGCTTGGCGCAATTGTCCGATTTGCTGGCCGTCCGCGATGCCCCGGTGATCGGCGGGATGGACCTTCGTGCGGCGTCGCCGGTCTTCAAGGAACTGTTCCGGCTCATCCCGGCCGACGCACCGGAGTCCCCCGCCTTGATCCATGCGCAGGTGGCCATGCTCGTCGCGCAGGCGTATTGCGCCCGCCAACGTCTCGGCGAACTCACCCCGAAGGTGCCGCCGGCCCTCGCCCGTTGCGTCGAACAGATGAAGCTCTTCTACTTCGAGAAACACACGGTGCCTTCGCTGGCCCGGCTGGCCGGCCTGAGTCCGACCCATTTCTCACGGGTGTTCAAATCTTCCTTCGGGACCAGCCCGATCGACTGGCTGCGCCGCGAACGCATCAGCCAGGCGAAGCGCCGGCTCGCCGATACCGCCGACGACATCAAGGAGATCGCCGAGCAGGTGGGCTATTCCGACCGCTACTTCTTCAGCAAGGACTTCAAGAAGCACACGGGCTTCACGCCGACGCAGTTCCGCGTACGGGAGACCGACCGGCTGCGGACGGAGTGAGCCGTTTATTTGCCTGAATTGACGTATTCCTCGCGGTCCACGTCGCCGCTCTTGTCCTTGTCGAACTTGACGAAGTTCAAGGCCGCCTGCGCCGGCTCTTTCTGGTTCAGCATGAATTCTTCCTTGTTCAGCTTGCCGTCCTTGTTCGCGTCGCGGCCGTCGAACATGGCGCCGCGATCCTTGGTGCCGCCGGCCTTGGGGGCAGGGGCCTCGGCGGCCTTGGTCTTTCCTTTGCCTTTCTTCCCTTTCGTCGCTGCGGTGTTCTCGGCGGTCGCGGGCGCGATGGGCGGAGGCAGGAACTTCGTCAGGCGGGCGATGACCTCGGCGTGTTCGGCCTTGGTCGCGACGTTGACGGTCTCGTGCGGGTCGTTGGCTTCGTCGTAGAGCTCGGTGGCGTGGATGGAGTTGTCCTTGCGGTCGCGCCAGAGGGTCAGGCGCCAGCGGTCGTCGCGGATGCTGTAACCCATCAGGGACTTGCCGGCGTCGCTGCGCGGATACTGGCTGATGGCGACCGGGCGCACGGAGGCGGCGGCGTCGTCCAGCACGGGCTTCAGGCTGACACCTTCGACGTCCTTGGGCTTGGGCAGGCCGCAGAGGTCCGCGAGGGTGGGGTAGATGTCGATGAACTCGGCGAGCGAGAGGCTCTTGCGGCCGGCGGCCTTCTGGCCGGGGGCGCTGATGATCAGCGGAGCGCGCGCGGAGACCTCGAAGTTGGTGTGCTTGTGCCAGAGGCCGTGCTCGCCGAGCTGCCAGCCGTGGTCGCCCCAGAGGACGATGACGGTGTTGTCCGCCAGGCCTTCCTTCTCGAGGGCGTCCAGCACTAGGCCGACCTGGGCGTCCATGTAGCTGATGGCGGCGTAGTAGCCGTGGCGCAGACGGCGGGCGAGGGCGTCGCCGATCTCGCCTTGATTGGGGATGTCGGCGTAGCTCTTGAGCTCGCTGTTGTTATGACCGACGAATTCCGGGGCTCCGGCCGGGAGTTTCTGGAAAGCGGGAACGTAGATCTTCGCCGGGTCATAGAGGTCCCAGTATTTCTTGGGCGCGACGAACGGGAGGTGCGGTTTGGCCATGCCGACGGCCAGGAAGAAAGGCTGCCCCTTTCGTTTGAGCTCGCCCAAGGTCTTGGCCGCGAGGCGGGCGGTCTTGCCGTCGGTATAAGTGTCGTCGGGGACGTCGGCTTCCTCGACCGCCGGACCCCGCGCGCGACCCTTCTTGTCGATGTTCGCCGGATCAGCCTGCATCTTGAGCGCAGCTTCGGACGCGTAACCGGGCGCCTTCGGCGTTTCCCAAGGCACGGTCCAGCTCGGAGCGTCGTCATAGCCGCCGTGGAAGATCTTGCCCATGCCCTGGCTGTGGTAGCCGTGGTTCTTGAAATATTGGGCGACCGTCACGGCGTCCGGCAGGGCGGTGCGGAAGTGGGTCTCTAGGTCCCAGACGCGCGTGGAGTCAGGACGACGACCGGTCATCAGCGAAGAACGAGACGGACTGCACACGGCCTGCTGGCAGTAGGCCCGGTCGAACGTCGTGCCGCGGGCGCTGATGCGATCCAGGTTCGGGGTCTTGATGATGTTGTTCCCCGAGGCGTTGACCTCAGGTCGCAGGTCATCGACGGCGATGAAGAGCACGTTGAGCGGCTTCGTTTCGGCCGCGGACAAGCCAGCGCAGGCGAACAGGCCAAGGGACAGGAAGGCAAGGGGACGCATGGGGATACCTGATGACAACCCCCGTATGGACTCAAGGTTGCAATGATTCGAACGGGTATCGAGGTAGGGTCAGTACTGCCTGCTGACCTAGCTGCCTGGCCCTGGGTAGGGTCGGGACCGCGTCACGACACAGCTGTGGCTAATTGTTCTCAGGTCCTGGGTTCAGGTATTATTGCACAGGCCATGGGCCGATTTGCACTTTTGTACTGTCTCCCTTGTCCTCCAGTCCTCAGGCCCTCGCGTCACCGAGCCCACTTGCCCCCTCGCTGACCGCTTCAGCGATCAGCGGCGATGAGTTCCCATCCCTTGCGATAACTCTTCGTCAGCAAAGCCTCGGCCTCGGGCTTGCCCGGGAACTTCATGTTCGCGACGTCCCACTCGAGCTTCACGCCGGAGAAGCGCGAGGCGACGTTGCCGAGCTGCACGGCCTCGGTCAGCGGGCCGGCGTAGGCGAAATTATCCGTGGTCTCATGGCCCTCGATGATGGCGTCGATCCATGCGTGGTAATGGCTGGAGCCTTCGACGATGTCGGTCAGGTCGACGGCCACCTTGTCCACGGGCTTGTCCTTGGCGCGGGCACGGCGGGTGAGTTCGCCGGGATTGAGGTTCTTGCCGAACTTCTCCTCGGGG
>Ga0222712_10003612_pt1 | contig 16692 bp, 17 predicted proteins | sample C33_657DmetaG_FD_165043 | JGI IMG/M metagenome (GOLD analysis project Ga0222712, IMG submission 165043) | Estuarine water microbial communities from San Francisco Bay, California, United States - C33_657D | ecosystem: Environmental > Aquatic > Marine > Unclassified | place: USA: California...
GTATTAAAGATCTGGGGCTATACGGCTTAGAGTTTACCGTTGTAAAACCAATGAAACCAAACTTGCCAAAATGGTGGAACAAGCTCGCTATGTTTAGTGAGGCATTTCCTGCTAAAGGTAAGAACTTATATTTCGATTTAGATACGGTTATCAAAGACGATCCTTTTACAATATTAGATAATATTGATTGGGACAAGCTGACAATGATTGACTGTCATTGGAAATCAAAAGATATGGTTAGATTGACCAACTTAGATGTTACAGTTAACTCATCAGTGTTAGCATGGCACTCGGACAATCCAAAAATTCATAATATCTGGAACCATTTTAACAGTGGTTACAAAGACTATTATCTAAGAAAATATGTTGGGATCGATAGGTTTTTAGCACACGAACCTTTTGAGAAAGACTTGTTTGCTTACTTTCCGCACGACTATATTATGTCATATAAGTATGAAAGCCACGATAAAATGGCTCCAGTGATAACCTTTGAGGAACTTGATTTTGGATCAATTGATACTGTACAGATCGCTCAAGCTAGTTGAAGAGATCTATGATGAGTCTATGTACGGCGATCCTGACATATACAGGATCAAGGATGTTGTCCATAGCGTAGATATTAACCATTGGAGAAGCAAGCAGTGGTTGGTTGATATGTTCAGCCAAATATATGGATTTGAATCTGGCAAAGTGTTTGTTGCTGGGGGCTGGTATGGACTTTTAAGTTTCCTACTACGTAAAAGATACCCCAACCCATCGTTCAATATTGTTTCAGCTGATATGGATCCCAAATGTGAAAAGTTTGGATACAAGCTGTTTCCCGATCAAGACATTCAGTTTAAAACAATGGATGTTGTTAAAACAGACCAAACATTTGATGACTGCACTGCTATTATCTGCACTAGTTGCGAGCACATCGATAAGGATGATCTCGCATTCTTCATTAGCGGTAAGCCTGAAAACGCTTGGTTGATCCTACAGACAAACGACTACAAAGATCTTGCCTCACACGTCAACTGTAGTGAAAGCCTCGAAGACTTTGTTGACTTCGTCAGTAAGGTGCTACCAAGCGATACATATTGGGCATACAAAGGCGCATTAAACCTTGGTGACTTCACACGCTATATGGTTATTGTCAGATGAAAAGAATAATCTTCACAATCTATATTAACATCCCAGACGAAGAGCTGGATAATCCCGCACCCTATTCAGCTGATGGTATTCAAGAAGTAACCGACAAAAGCAAAAAGACTAAAGATCAGTTAACCAAATACAAAGATCAATTGATTGATAGACAACGGCAATATGCTGACAAGCTAGGTGTTGAGTATAAGGTCTATCGGTGGGATCAGACTTATACTGACTTTGTTGAGCATTTTAAGCAAAACTACCCACAGATTTCTCACTACGATATCATCTGTTTCTATAAGCACCATCTAATGTTGCTGCTTGCAGAGCAGTATGATCAAGTGTGTTATTTTGATTTGGATATTATTCCTAACACAGACGAAAGTATATTTGAAGCGTTTGACATAACTAATACATTTGCTGTTCCCGATTCGAATAAAGAAGCTGAATGGGGTAAAACGGTCAATGCAAAATACTATAACACGTGCATTCGTAACCCAGCGACAAAGTATTGGAATGCTCATGCAATGCTGTGGGAAGAAGGCTTTGAACCTGATCAGCACGTTTACAATACTGGTATAATGATTGCTTCAAGTGAGATTATCAAGAAGCTAGATTACTTTGGTGGGTTTGCGACTACAATTGATCTAATGACTCGTCTAAAGAATGATCCATTTTCAATGTATCCTAAAAACATTCAGAGAGTGTTTAACTATGATAATGAGACAATTTTTAGCTACAAGTTGATTAGCAATAACGTTCAATCAACGCTGTTGGGTGATATGTGGCATCATGCTGTAGATAAAACACACCATAATCCAAAAGCTAAAATGTATCATGTTATTAACAAAAAGTTTCAGATATTCTTCGAATGAAAGTGTTTTGTGTTAGAATTGGTGACAAGTATGGTGTTGAGTATGAAGATTATATTAACACCAAGTTAAAGGACTATGAGGTAGTCTGGATAAGAAAACCATTTAGAGATGATGTAGCTCTGCAATGGAATAAGATGTTACCAATGTCAATGGATATTGACGAGCCTGTTTGTGTAATTGATATTGATTTACTTCTTATTAATGATTACGAACAGGTTTTTGATTATCCAATATCCAAAGGCCAGTTTTTAACTATTAACGATTGGGTTAGTGCCAACCCTTATTATCCTATTAACGGTGGGTTTTTCAAATACTATCCAAGTGATGTAAAATATATCTTTGACAAGTTTATGCAGAATCCTGTTTACTGGCAAAACTTCTACATCGCTAAAGGAGTTGCTAGAGGACCTGTTAATGGTGAGCAGCACTTTGTCTACGACTCAGCCAAAGAGCAATTGCAAGTCGTTACGTTGCCAGCCAATTGGTTCACACGATGGGCGACAGAAAGTGCAATTACTCATACTGATTACGACCATTGGCAATTAGAATTAAATAGGTTGTATAGAGAAAAAACAGGTAATGACTACTTGTTTATGGGTGAAGAGTTTCATCCAGATATTAAGATTGTTCATTTTACCCATGCAATGAACAAACCCCACGAGTGGGAATATTACATTTCTCATAAAACCCTCTAAGACTTTTTCTTATAAATACCATAAAGAATTAAGTTTACGGTGAGAAACGCATGGCTCAATATGAAGACATAACAATTGATCAAGGCGCCGATGTGGCGGTAGAGATTCATCTTATTAACAAAGATGGGTCTGCAAAGAATTTAACTAACCACGCTATTGCTGCAAAGATGAAGCGTACATACAATAGTGATAGTGCTGATACATTAGCATTCAATTGCATTGTCGCTGCTCCAGCATCTGGCGGTGTTGCCACAATATCATTAACCAATACTCAAACCAGCACGTTAAAAGCTGGACAATATGTCTATGATGTTGAGATATCATTTGCAGATAGTAGCGCTACTATCGTTGAACGTATCTTAGAAGGTAAAATTTTAGTAACCCCGTCAGTGACTAGGTAATTTAATGGCTATTACAGTTGGCACTGGGATCACAGCTAAAAAAGTAATTGTGGTTGGTTCGACAACCCAAATTAAAAAGGTTGTTGTTGGAACACCTGTTAAAAGAGTTACATCTGGCGCGTTCAACGTAAATAATATATCAGGTATCGATACAACCGGTGCCACAACTGGAAGTTTATTAATTTATAGTACTGCAACATCCAAATGGGTGGCTAGCAAAAACTTAGAAGAGCAAATCATTAACGGAGGCAGTTACTAATGGCCGCTATAATTAGAATCAAAAGATCTACGGGCCAATCTGCGCCAGGGACACTAAAAACAGGTGAACTGTCTTATTCGGCAGGTGTTGGTACAAGTTCAAACGGAGGCGACCGTCTTTACTATGGTAAGGGCGATGATGGCTCGGGTAACGCAACTACCGTTGAAGTAATTGGTGGTGCCTATTTTGGCAATATGCTGGATCACACTGCTGGAACGCTAACAGCGTCTAGTGCTATCATTGTTGATGCTAGTAGCAAAATTGACAACTTTAAAGTTGACAATCTTGACCTTAATGGTAATACAATTAGCTCAACTGATACTAACGGTAACATTGTTCTCAGTCCTAATGGCTCTGGTACAGTGGACGTTGCTACTTCAAAGATTACTAGTGTTGTAGATCCTACAGCCAATCAAGATGCAGCTACTAAAAAGTATGTCGATGACCAGTTTGCTGGCAACGCCATGGTCTTTAAAATTGCTGGAGACGTTGGAACTCTAGATTCTATCAACGGTGGAGGCACTGTCACTTTCCAAGGTGACTCCGACATCCTCACCACTATTACAAACAATAAAGTAGCGTTTACTCACAGAGCATCAAGTGTAGTAGCTGGATCCTATGGTTCAACCACAGCAATTCCTGTGTTTAGAGTAAATGCAAACGGTCACATTGATTCTGCCACAACTGTTAGTCTTGCAACATCATTGAACACAGCGGCTGAAACGGGTACAGGCAGCATTAGTCTTCTTACACAGACGCTAACACTTGCTGCAGGCGAAGGTATTGATACTACCGCTAGTGGTCAAACTATTACTATTGCAGCAGAGTTGGCCACTTCTGCCAACAAAGGTGTTGCGAGCTTTGATGCTACAGATTTTACGGTAACCACAGGAAACGTTGTTGCTAACCCAATCTATCTTGGTACAACTCGACTCGACCTAGGTGAAACCGATTCAAACCTTGCTGGTTTGAATTCTATTGAAGTTGGTGATGTTCGTATTACATCAAACGTGATTAGTTCAAGAACCACTGGAACTCTTTACATTGATCCAAACCCAATTGGCGATTCTGCTGGAGGTTTTGGAGGTGAACTTGTTGTTCGTGGTAACCTAACTGTTCAAGGTACAACCACTACTATCAACTCAACAACCGTATCAATCAACGATAGAAATATTGTTTTAGCAGACTCCGCGGCTAATGCTGCGGCTGCAGATGGTGCAGGACTTACAATTGGTGGTGCGCTTTACTCAGGCACTAAAGCAACAATTCTCTACGATGGTGCAACCGACCGTTGGGATTTCAATAAAACATTGGATCTTGGGTTTGCTTCACTAGACAGCGCTATTATGTTGAATGGCACAGGTCTAAGAGAAGTTATTGAGGATCACCTTGTTACTAATTTCTTCCTAGCTGGTGAAGGTATTGATCTAACATATATTGACGGATCTAATAGCTTAACTGTTTCTGCTGAATTGGCGACATATACTAACCCTGGTGTAGCTAACTTTGACTCTGCTCAATTTACTGTAACGAGTGGTTTTGCAACAATATCTGTCATTGATGGCGGAACATACTAAATAAAGCAATCGGTGTTTTTACACTTAGTCTAATCCTTTGTTAAGGAAAAATCAATGGCTTATCCTACTATTAAACTGAAGAAATCCTCTGTACCAGGTAGGGTTCCTGATTCTTCTAATTTAGACTACGGTGAGTTGGCAATAAACTATGCCGATGGTAAGATTTATTATAAAAATTCTTCTAATGTTATAATGGGTCATATAATTGATTCTAATATACAAGATTCTCTTAGTAGAACAATAGCTAATGAAGAATTTGCATTTAGAACAACTGATAGTTTAGGTGAAGGTAATATTAACCTATATTACACTCGTGTTAGATCAGAATCCGACATCACCGATATTGTAGATTCTGCTTACATTCGATTCTTACAACTACGTTATCTTGATTCTGCCAATGCTATCAAGTTAATTGACTCAGCGTACGTTCAAGCACGACAGGCGTTTGGCGCTGGGATAGATTCAGCTGATATTATACAACTTATTGACTCAGCATATGTTAATGCGCGTGTAGCATCAGTAGATTCAGCTTCTGTTACAGCTCTTATCGATTCAGCATACGTTAACGCCCGTTTAAATAGATCCCTGTTCTTAGATTCTGCTGAAGCTATTAATTTAATTAATGTTTACGGATTTGACTCAACAAACTTTAATGGTATGTTTGCAGCGAAGTCTACAACGGGTTTAAGCGAAGGTACAAACAAGTACTACACTAAAGTGCGGTTTGATTCAGACTTTGGAACAAAGACGACGACTAGTTTAGCTGAAGGTATAAACAAGTACTACACTAAAGTAAGATTTGACTCAGACTTTGGAACAAAATCTACAACTAATTTAGCTGAAGGTACAAACAAGTATTACACTAAAGCACGTGCAGACTCAGATGCAAAACGTGCTGTCAGCGTTACAGATGCTGGTGGTGATGGCAGCCTATCATACGTCCCAGCCACTGGTATCATTACATACACAGGACCGTCTGCATCTGAGGTTAGAGCTCACTTCTCGGGTGGTCTAGGTATAAAGATTAACTCTGGGGTTGTTTCTTTAGATTCAGCTGATAGCGCAGTGTTTGCTGCACTAACGACGACAGGTAATGCGCTGATTGGTGGTAACTTAACCATTGATGGCGACTTTTACGTTGGTGGTACAACTACAACAGTAACCGCAAAAAACCTTGCGGTTACAGACAATATGATTTATCTAAACAATGCAATTGTTACTACGGTTTCAAATGCTGTGGGTTCTGGTACAGCGGTTGTGTACACAACTATTCAAGACCACAATTATCAAATTGGATTTTCTGTAACAATTACTGGTGTTAACCCATCAGCATATAACCTAACTAACCAAACGATTACAGCAATAACAACTAACTCGTTTACAGTTGCAAACAGTGCGGTTGGATCGTTTGTTTCGGGTGGTACAGCAAGAGCACAAACTTCAGCCAATCCCGATTTAGGTTTTGCGTTTGGGTACAGAGACAGCTCATACCATCATGGTGGTTTCTTTAGAGATGCTACCGATGGATATTTTAAGCCCTTCCACAAATACAATCCAGAGCCCGACTCGAGTGTGTTCATTAATACAGCTGACTCTTCTTTTGCATTAGCTGACATTCAAGCTAATAACTTTAGAGGTAAATTAATTACCACAAGCATTAAACTAAACGGTGCTATTAACGCGGGCGACTCTGTTGGTACATCAGGATATGTTTTAACGTCAACTGGTACAGCCTCTGAATGGTCCGCGCCAACCCGAGGACTTACTGGGGGTGGTACTGACCGCGTATTCTTAGAAAATGATCAAACTGTTACTACTACATACTCTATTACAGCCAATAGAAATGCTATGACTGCAGGCCCTGTAACTATTAATGCTGGTACTATTGTAACTATTCCGAGTGGCACTGTTTGGACTATTGTATAAGAGGAAATTATGTCAAAAATAAAACTCGCACCAAACGTCAGTGGAACTGCTGAATTTACTATTGCAGCACCAGGAACTAGCACAAGCCGCACTATCACCCTGCCTGATGAAACTACCACTCTAGTAGGTACTGAAGCAGCCACAGCAATAGCAGTTGCAATTGCAATTGCATTAGGATAAAAGAGGATTAAATGGAAAGTTCAAGATTAACAAGATTCATTTCATTAATTGTTGCATCAAAAGATCAAGCTTTGGCAGGAACTAACGACACAGCTATAATGACACCACAGCGGACTGCTGAATCTGCTACAGCAATAGCAGCCGCACTCGCAATAGCATTAGGATAAAAGAGGATTAAATGGCAAAGAAACTAATCACAACGTATGTTTTCACTCCTGGTGTTGCGGGCGCAGGAACTATTCGAATTCCTGGACGGCATGCATTAGAAAAGCTGTTGCTAATTACTAACGTAACAAAAAATGTTATGTTGTATAATTTTGCTAGCAGCTCATATACCGGAACAACTGTAACATTTACTGCTGCAAATGACTCCACAAACTTTCCTACATTAACTCAACGAGAAGATGGTTACACAACTATTACTCTTGCAGTTACCTCAGCTGGTATGACTGGTGACAAGCTACAGATTTTTGTTGAAGATTCTGTAAAGCATACACAAATTAAACCTTGGGACTTTGGTACTGACGCTATCGAGAGAATGCGCGTTTCAAACCCCCAGTCAATGATCGACGCCGACTTTGAATATGGTCTACAGCCAACTAAGTGGGCTGGTTACGGAACCGTTCGTGGATATCCGTCAGCATATGAACTTCCTGGGATTGATCTTACCGTAAGTGCTATTACAACTGACTGGACAACAACAGCTGCAAACTCTAGTTTAATTACGGTTACAACAAGCGCGGCGCATGGTATTGTTGCCGGCAACGTTGTTAACATAACAGGACTTGCTCCTGGCATTGCCGGATTCAGCCGTGCAGATGGTACATTTATCGTGTTTGATGCTCCTTTAACAACCACTCTTAGATATTTTTCCAGAGGCGTTGTTGGTACAGCAAACGGTCAGAGCTTGTTAACAGACACATCTCTTCTCAAAAGAGGCGACTTGTATACTGGTGCATCAATTCCCGTATCATCTGGTGCTAGTAACGGCGCTAACCCATCGGTAATGACATTAACATTTGCCACTCCACACGGTCTTGTTCCAGGAACTCCTATTCATGTTAATGCTGCTTCGGGAACAAACCCAGCTAATGCTACAGGTCCATTTGTTGTAGAATCTGTACCATCCTTAACAACAATAACATACACTGCTCGTGCCGGTGCAATTGTTGCCACCGCGGGCCCAATGACGTTTACGTTGTATGCTTTTTCCAACTCAACGTTTATTCATAGACCTACAGATGGTGGTGTTATTCTATCAACAAAGACACCATCATATGGTGCTTCCGTTATACGTCAAAGTAAAAAGTATTTTAGATATCAATCTGGTAAAGGCTTTATTTGGTCAACAGGTACGCTATTCAAACCAAACTATGACATTCAATCTGTTACATCGAGTGGGCTTGGAATAGGATCTACAATTACTGTTACGACAGATGATTGGGAACATGGATTACAAATTGGTGCTACTGTTGAATTAACTGGTATCACAACATCTGGTTACAACGGTACGTATGCTGTTGCGACAATTACAAGTGACTATCAATTTACAGTTGTTTCCACGGCAACTGTTGGTGCTACAACAGCAGTACTGGGTATTTCACCAAAGATTTATGTTAAAGCGTGGCACGGTGCATCTGTTCGGGCTGGTATGTTTGACGACCAAAACGGACTGTTCTGGGAACATGATGGAAATAACTTATGTGTTGTAAGACGAAATGCTACTACACAGCTAAGTGGAACGATAACTGCAACTGGAAACTCAAATGCCATTACGGGTTCCAACACAAGATTCACTCAACAACTAAGAGCTGGTGATAGAATTGTTATTCGTGGTATGACTCACCACGTAATTGGTGTTATATCTGATACTGCTATTAACGTATCGCCTGACTATAGAGGCACTACAACTAGTGGTCTTAAAGCTAACCTGATTCAGGAAGTGCGTATTAAACAAAGCAACTTCAACATTGATACTATTGATGGTAATGGTCCTAGTGGATTCAACATTGATACAAATAAGATGCAGATGATGGGATTGCAGTATACATGGTATGGTGCGGGCTTTGTTGACTTTATGGTTCGTGGTTCTGATGGTAATTGGGTCTTTGTTCATCGTATGAAAAATAACAACATTAACGATGAAGCATACATGCGTTCAGGCAACTTACCCGTTCGATACTCAATTGAAAATGATGATCCAAACGCTGCACTAACAGCAGCTATGGACGCTGTTCAAACAACCATTCCATTGGATGATTTAACTTTCTTCCCAACTGCCGGCACGGTGTACATTGACAACGAGATGATTAGATATACTGGTAAATCTGTTACTTCTGGCGCTGGCAACTTGACTGGATGTACTCGTGCTGCATCATTAACCCAATGGCAGCAAGGTACATCATCTACATTCACCGCTGGTGCGGCTGCAACACATGCACTAAACACTGGTGTAATTCTTGTTAGCAACCTCTGTTCACCAACACTTAGCCACTGGGGTTCTGCTCTGATTATGGACGGTGGTTTCACAAACGACCGCGGTTACATCTTTAACTATGAACGTACAGGTCTATCATTAACCACTTCAAGACAGACAGCATTTGTAATTCGTCTAGCTCCTTCAGTTTCTAACAGCCAAGTTGGTGCATTGGGTGCAAAAGAACTTCTTAACAGATCTCAGTTACTGCTGCAAGAAATTAGTGCTGCTTTAACAACAGGTACAACTCCTGGTGTTGTTCAAGTTGAAGGTGTTCTCAATCCTAAAAACTTTGCAAGTGCTACTTGGCTCCCACTTAACACAGAAGCTGTTGGTGGTCAGCCAAGTCTTGCCCAAGTTGCAACATCTATTACTTGGTCATCAGGAACATTTGCGATCCCTGGCGAACAGGTATTCGCGTTCCATGCTCCGTCTGTAACCTCTGGTACATCTGTGGATCGTTTGAACTTGGATTCGTTGAAGGAGCTTACGGGTGCGCCGCTTGGTGGTGACTTTAAATACCCTGACGGATCTGACATTATGGCTGTGAATATTCGTCTTACAGCAGGTACAGGAACAGGTCACGTTATTCTACGTTGGTCAGAGGCACAGGCATAATGTCTATAGTTCTTAACGGTACATCCGGCATTACATCTTCTACTGCGACAAACGTAGATGTAACATATCAGCCACTAACTGCAACTGGTAGTGCACTGAAGTTAACTGGTAAAGATACACAGGGCGGTGTAGGTTATTTTGACTTCTTGAATATTACTAACACAACAAGCGGTGCCACTAACCCAAATAAATTCCTTCGATTGAATAGTACGGGCGGTATAGAGATTATTAATAGTGCCTATACAGCTAACATATTTAATTTAACTAATGCTGGTGCGTTAAGCGTTCCCGGGCCAATATCTATCAGTGGTAAGCAAGCAGTCAATGGCCCTGCATTCTCTGCGTATCCGGCAATTTCGCAAAGTATCACTGCTGGGAGCAGTTTACAAAAAGTCAATTTTAGTACAGAAGAATACGACACAAACAATAACTTTGCTAGTAGTAGATTTACTCCGACTGTTGAAGGTTACTATACATTGAATGCCAGTGTCCGGTTAGATGGTGCATCTGGCACTGGCGAGAATATGATTGTGCTTTACAAAAATGGTACAGAATACAAACGAGGATTTAACTCAAGTGGTGTACAATTTGCTTCCAACTTCTTCAGTATGAGTGTTAGTTCTACTGCCTATGCAAATGGATCAACTGATTATTTTGAGATTTACATTCAACACGGCAATGCTGCGGCGCTAACTACAACTGCATTTGCAAATATTTCGTGGTTTAATGGCTGTATGATAAGGGGAGCATAAGATAATGTCAACAATTAAGGCAAATACTTATCTTGATGCTGCTGGTGGCGGCACGGCCGCATTATCTGGTAATGCCACGACCGCTACAACTTTGCAAACCGCTAGAACCATTGCAATTAGTGGTGACGTAACAGGTACAGCAACATCTTTTAACGGTAGTGCAAACATTGCTATTAGCTCCGCCATTACGGCGGGGTCAATTGTGTCGGCCGACTTCAGCTCCGCAACATCTTTAATTATCTACAACTCAGCAGGCACCGTACTGAAGACAATATACAGTCCCAGTACATAAGTATAAATACTGGAAACAGTATAGGAAAACAACATGGCAATTCCATCATCTAGACAAAGCCTCATCGATTATTGCCTACGCCGTCTAGGCTCTCCAGTAATTGACATCAACGTTGATCCGGATCAAATTGAGGATAAGGTTGATGATGCTTTGTCAAAGTATCACGACTACCACTCAGAAGGCACGTTGAGAACATATCTGCAGCATCAGGTAACAGATTCTAATCTTAGCAGCGGATACATTACTTTAGATCCAAACATTATTTACGTCACAAAGATGTTTCCAATTAGCTCTGGGCTAGGAACATCTCGTGGTATGTTTGACATCAAGTATCAGTTAATGCTAAACGACATCACAAGCATGTACAACTACATTGGCGACCTTGCTTATCACGAGCAGATCAACCAGTATGTTTCTTTGCTTGATATGCAACTAAATGGTACACCACAGATTCGTTTCTCACGCCGTCAGAATAGATTGTACATCGATGGTGACTTTGTCGATGGTGATATACAGAGAGGCGACTATGTTGTTGCTGAGGTAATGGCAAAAGTCAATCCAACCACATACAGCTCTGTGTGGAATGATACGTTTATGAAGGACTACACAACTGCTTTGATTAAGCAGCAGTGGGGTATGAACCTTATGAAGTTTGAGGGAATGCAGTTGCCAGGTGGTGTTACACTAAACGGCCGTCAGTTCTACGAAGATGCTACAAACGAGATTGAACAAATCCTAACAGAGATGCGATCTGTCCATGAAATGCCAATCGATTTCTACGTAGGATAACATGGCAACCAATATATATTTTAGCCAAAAAGTTAAGTCTGAACAGAATCTATTCGAGGACATTGTCATTGAGTCGTTGAAGATGTATGGCCAAGATGTCTACTATCTTCCTCGTGACATTGTCAACAAGGACCCAATTTTTGGTGACGATATTCCATCACGATTTAACTCAGCATACAAGATTGAAATGTATATTGAGAACGTTGATGGGTTTGATGGTGAAGGCGATCTGATGACAAAGTTTGGTGTCGAACTTCGAGACCAAGCAACATTCATTGTCGCTCGTCGTCGTTGGAACCAAACTGTTAAGAGATATGACAACGAGATCAACTCAGTTCGTCCTCGCGAAGGTGATCTAATATATCTAACACTCAGCAACACTATGTTTGAGATTATGCACGTTGAACACGAGCAGCCATTCTATCAGTTGAGCAACCTGCCAACATACAAGCTGCGTTGTGAGAAGTTTGAATACAACGATGAAGATTTTGACACAAATGTTGCAACTATCGATACGATTGAACAGATCGGATATGTTGTTAAACTAACGCTGCAAGATTCGTCAGCTAAAGGCTTTATCATTGGCAACGCTGCTACTCAAACGCTAGCATCTGGCGTTATTGTAACTGGTGACATTGTAGACTACAACGACTCTGATAACATTCTACAGCTTGCTCATATTGGATCTGACGATAGTGATTACCACGAGTTTGTTTCTTCTAGAGTTATTATCTCGCTAGACAGTGATGGTAACACTCTACGCAGAATGGTAACATCTATTAATGAACAGTTGAACCAAGCAAGCGCTCAGAATGATGATTTCAATAACAATGATGATTTTATTGACTTCACAGAAAGCAACCCATTTGGCTCTGTGGAAGGATAAGTAATGTTTGGAACGTATTTTTATAACCAGACGATTCGAAAGAGTGTAGCATTGTTTGGAACAATGTTTAACAATCTTTACATCATGCGCACAGCAGCAAACGGTGACGGTGTTAGCACTATTAAGGTTCCATTATCTTATGCCCCCAAGCGCAAGTATATGGAACGCTTGTTAGAAAACCCCGATCTGGATAACGATACTAAGGTTGCTGTTAAGCTGCCAAGAATGTCGTTTGAGATTATATCAATTGGATATGACCCAACCAGACAGTTGGCAAAGACCAACAATGTCAATTATGTTGGCACAGCGTCAACCAACAGAACAAAGATCTATACACCTGCCCCATACAACATTGGATTCCAACTTAACATCTATGCAAAATCTCACGATGATGCATTGCAAGTTGTTGAGCAAATCATTCCATTTTTTAGTCCACAATACACCCTAACAATCAAGCCGCTTGTAGACTTTCCATCAGTGAAAGAAGATGTGCCGCTTGTGTTAAATAGCGTCACATTTAGTGATGACTATGAGGGTGCTGTTGAATCTCGTAGAACAATTATCTACACGCTAGATTTTGAAATGAAGATTAGCTTCTATGGTGGTTCTGCTGCAGGTAAGATCATTAGAAAAGCTATTGTTGATATTCACCAAATTGATAATGGAATGAAAGATTCAGATCAATTTGTTGAAAGCATTCGTGTTACTCCAGATCCAGCAAACGCAACTGCTGATAGTGATTATGGATTTACAACTACAATATATGGGGCTTTAGATAGCGCATGACCGACTCAGCAGATAATGATTTTGAATATGCAAGACAAGTCTATCACGATATCCTAGCCAAAGGATCTCAAGCGATGGATGAAATGATTGGAGTTGCTACAGCTACTGAGCACCCTCGAGCATTTGAAGTGTTGTCAACAATGATGAAGACCCTTGCTGACGTCAATGGTAACTTGATTGATCTTCACAAGAAGAAAAAAGATTTTAACAAGACAGACGAAGTAGCAGCGCTTCCAGGCGCAACAACAAACAATGTATTCTTTGGCTCGACAGCGGACTTGCAAAAGATGTTGATCGACAATATGAAAGATGTGACCCCAAGTGGCTAATATGAATTATTCGTACAACGGCAACCAAAACGTAAAACGTGATGGCGCGGTTATTGGTTTTACCCAACAACAGATTCAAGAATACGTTAAGTGCTCTCAGGACCCAGCATACTTTGCCCGAACATATTGTAAGGTAATCAACCTCGACAGAGGTTTAGTTGCGTTTGATTTGTACCCATACCAAGACAAGATGTTCCACCACTTTAACAGTGAACGCTTTAACATTGTGCTTGCTTGTCGTCAATCTGGTAAGTCAATCAGCTCGGTTGCGTATCTGTTGTGGTATGCAGTGTTCAAACCTGAGCAGACAATTGCTATCCTCGCTAACAAGGGTGAAACTGCTCGAGAAATGTTGGGCCGTATCACATTGATGCTTGAGAACCTTCCGTTCTTCTTACAGCCTGGAACAAAGGCTCTAAACAAAGGTTCGATTGAATTCTCAAACAACAGTCGTATTGTTGCACGTGCTACATCTGGCGCATCGATTCGTGGTATGTCTGTTAACTTGCTGTACTTGGACGAGTTTGCATTCGTTGAAGATGCCGCAACATTCTACACTTCAACCTACCCTGTTATTACTTCTGGTACAAGCACAAAAGTTATCATCACATCTACTGCAAACGGTATTGGAAATATGTACCACAAGTTGTGGGAAGGTGCTGTGCAGGGGACCAACGACTTCAAACCTTTCCGTGTAGACTGGTGGGACGTTCCAGGCCGTGATGAAAAGTGGAAGATACAAACAATTGCCAACACTTCTCAACTACAGTTTGATCAAGAATTTGGTAACACATTCTTTGGAACGGGCGACACGCTGATTGGTGGCGAAGCTCTTATGAAGCTAAAGATGGTTGAGCCAATTAGAATACTAGAAGATCAGACTGTAAGAATTTATGAAGAAGTTAAAAAAGACCATGATTACATTATGGCAGTCGATGTTGCTAAAGGAGTTGGCGGTGACTATTCTACGTTCAATATTATTGACATTACACAAAAGCCTTTCAAGCAAGTTGCCACTTATCAAAACAATAAAGTATCGCCTATTCTATTTCCAGATTACATTCACAAATATGCTAAGGTATATAACAACGCTTGGGTTCTAATTGAGAACAATGACCAAGGTGGAGTTGTTTGTAATGGAATGTATTACGACTACGAGTATGAGAATCTTTATGTGCAGTCTGCAGTAAAGGCAACCGGTCTTGGTATTACAATGGACCGTAAGGTTAAAAGACTTGGGTGTTCAAACATAAAGGACTTAATCGAGGGTGGTAAACTTGAGATTGTCGATCGTAATACAATTCTCGAGATATCCACATTCGTAGCCAAAGGTCAATCGTATGAAGCATCTGATGGCAACCACGATGACCTTATGATGAACCTAGTGCTGTTTGGTTACTTTACAGGTCTATCTACTTTTGGCGATATGACTGATATCAATGTTAAGAAATTCTTATTCGAGCAACAGACGAGACACATTGAAGATGATGTTGTACCATTTGGCTTTATAGACGATGGATCGGACCCAGACCCAGAACCATTAGTCGACCCAAAGAGTGGTTGGTCAGTTGATAAGGACTGGCGTGCCGAACATTGGGATACCAACGCTAATTATTGATTGTTATAAATAACAGTAATTGAAAATAACCGTATCATGGTTAACTTATTATTGGAACACTGGAAAAGGAAACAGTCATGGCATTATTCACTCCTTCAGAGTCTCCAGCAATTATCATAAAGGAAATTGATTTATCTGGCGTTGTTCCCAACGTACAATCAACTACTGGCGCAATTGTTGGAAAATTTCGTTGGGGTCCTGTAGAAGTTGCAACACAAGTCGATAATGAAGCGACTCTGGCTGCAACCTTTGGTACTCCTAACGATTCAAACGCAGTAGACTTTTTGTCTGCAGCATACTTCTTAAGATATTCAAACAACCTTCAAGTTGTTCGTACAGTAAACACTAGCAATGCTAAAAACGCTCGCTATCCTCGTAAAGCTGCTGCAGCGCCTCTCGTTAAAAACGATGCAAATTTTGATACATTACTAGGAAATCTAGATAGTGATAAACAAGTGTTTGTCGCAAAGTATCCTGGCGCGCTAGGCAACAGCTTAAAAATGTCCATCTGTGTTCCTTCAGGACGCGATTCGGGTGGTACATTTGTTTTGACAGATTCGTCTTTCTCGAACTGGGCTTATAACGATTATTTCGATGGCTCGCCAAGTACTTCAGATTTTGCTGCTGCCAAGGCAGCTAAAAATGATGAAATTCATATTGTAGTTATTGATGAAGATGGTTTAATTACGGGAACAAAAAACACCGTTCTTGAAACATTCCCATTCCTATCAGTTGGCACAAATGCTAAATTGGCAGATGGTACAACTAACTACGTTGTTGATGTAATTAATAAAAAATCAAGCTACATTAAGATGGTTGGCTTTGGCACCGCAGGATTATTGTTTGATTCAGCTGCAGGTACAACAATTGATAGTGGTGATAACTTCTGGAGCCCAGTTGTTTCAGATTCTATTATAACATTCTCATTAGACAGCGGTAACAATGGTGGTGCTTTAACAAATAGTAATTATCTAACCAGCAACGCTTTATTTGCAGACAAAGATACAATTACTGTAGACTTCTTAATTGCTCCAGGTCTAACAAACGATTCAGACCATGTTACAGTTGTTAATGATTTAATATCAGTCGCAACAGCTCGTAAAGA
>Ga0222712_10003615_pt1 | contig 16688 bp, 26 predicted proteins | sample C33_657DmetaG_FD_165043 | JGI IMG/M metagenome (GOLD analysis project Ga0222712, IMG submission 165043) | Estuarine water microbial communities from San Francisco Bay, California, United States - C33_657D | ecosystem: Environmental > Aquatic > Marine > Unclassified | place: USA: California...
ATTAAAGAATATCTCATGGTATTTTGGATCTATTGTTGCAAAATCAGCTACCACATCAGTATTCAATGTTATTGGGCCATCTGGTGTATAAATAATAAACTGCTCGGTTAATTTAACTATCGAACTAGTTTTCATATTAATATATGAACCATTCCCTATGTGAAAATCTGTACTCATATTACTCTGTTTGATTATCAATACTATCCGCAAGAGACGGATTAATTTCACGTAATATATCCCAATTATATGAAAGTTCACTTAACATCATATTTTGCACATTTAATTCAACCTCTAAACTATCTTTTTGTTCCTTCAATCGTGCTTTTTCAATATCGCCACCTTGCAAAAAACCATCACCTTCTTTACATTTTCGCAACTCATCTTGTTGTTGGAAATAGAAGAACGTCATTATTATTAATCCCATTAAGGCCATTGTTAAACCTCCTCTAAATTTTGTTTCTGTTGTCATCTTAATCTAAATTTTTAATATCCGCTAATGTTTTTTCTACCTCTAGTTCTGATAAGTAACCTAACACATCATTAGTAATTGGTGTGTCATAAGTTATCTCACCGTTTTTACCAAAGACAGCCAATTCATATAAACCATTAGGCCCACCATATGTGTGTGGCCCTTGTACAATACTAGCTCCATAACCATTTGAGAATTGTACTATACATTGTTTTCCGATCCCCATTGGATGTTCTTGGAAGTTCAACTCTTGAAACGTTGTCACGTCGAAGTTGTTTGTGGGTCTTGTTTTTACGTTCATCTTTTAGTTTTTGTGCGAATGCTCGCGTTAAATAATAATTCATAGTTAAAATATTTCTTCGGCAATACCTAAAGCCTCAGCAAATACAAATAACAATGCTGAACTCTTAAAATCACCATTAAATAAAAAATAACACGCTCCAAATCTAATAATAGACTTTATGATACTAATCCAAAAGTGTGAGTTTGTTTTTGATTCTTTTTCTTGCATAACTTAATATAGATAAAAATTTTGAATTAAAAAAATACCAAACAATATTACCATTATACCAATTAAACAGTAATAGGTGGCATCTTCTGAAAATTTAATTTGATCTGGTCGTTTACCTTGATTTTCCATTCTTATTATTTTAGACTGCTAAATTAAGAATGTTTTTTTAAATTAAAAAGAAATTAATGATTATTTTTTTAACCAATTGTAAATCAAGAAGTTATGATATCATATTTTTCTTTTTCCGGACTAATTGTTGAATATTTTAACATTTTTGCGTTTAAAATTTCAATAGCATCGTCAAATTCTTTTGATACGTTGGTATTTGCTTTTGCTTTGTGTTGATTTAATAATCCCCTTCTGTACTGTATATTGATTCTTTTTTTGTTTAATGACATCGCCATATGGATGTATAGTGCCCCAACATTAAACTGCTTAGCCATACAGTTTTTCATGATCATACCCTCCAATTTAAATTGATCTTCACTTAGTATTAATACTATTTTGAATATTTGATCATTAATAATAATATCCTGTTGTAAATCATCTACCATATCTTGAGGTACGGTATATCTTATTTTATATCCTAACTTGAAATGCTTCTTATATAATTCCCAGGTATCTTTTAATGTTATTAACTGATGTGATGAATTTGATTTAACTTTAACAGTTAACCCCTTTTCTTTTAAGAAAGCTTTTAGAGAGTACAGGTCAAAAAGTGTGTTTAATATCCCATCATGGATATAGGCTTCGATCTCGGAATAGGTTTTAAATGATTTGGCGATCGCTTTCTTCTCAGCATCATTCTCACATATGAATAACTTATTTGATTTAATATACTCCATACAAATAAAGTTCCAATCAAACTCCCTAAAATAATCAACATAGTTTTCACCAAATAGTCTACATAAAAAACGAAGTGATTTAAGATTAATTTTACATTTCTTATCTTTTACGGATAACGCTGAAATAAGAAATCTGGATTTGATACCATACTGATCCAGCACTGCGGGTAAGAATTTATTATCATTTAATTTCAACCATTTCTTTTTTGGATATGCTTCACATATGTGCCAGTAAACATTATCATGGCCCTTAATACCTTTTTTATCTAAATGATAATCAACTAACATATCATATAAAGGATTGATAGACTGATCTTTTTCATAATCCTTTCCTTCCAGATTAATGTTTAACTCTCTAACAATTAACTTATAAAATTCATTAAGTGATCTCTTATACTTTACACCCCAAAAATTATATCTTTTCTCTCCACCATAAAACCCTCGCTGAGTTATTTCAATTAACATATCAAAGTTATTCTTTTTTACCTTAGCGGTGTTCTGATATAACCTATGTGTATTTTCTTTTTTGTTAAGTAATCTATATATAACACTAAAGTCTCCAGTCTTTTTATTTATTGTTAATCCATGCTCGTAGCTTAAATAATTCATTCTACCAAGACGAAGGTACTCAACATAAAACTCTGAGGTGAACATTAAAAAATCATCATCAGCCGCTAGCTTTAATTTAGCGTCACTCCTTAAGGGTTTATTTTTCTCGTACTTCTCTTGTTCATAATAATGCAAAATTTCCATCTATATAAAAGGGTTTACCTAAAATATAGATAGAAATATTATAATACTAAACCCTAAAACCCAGCTTGATGATTAAACAAGATATCATATATTCCATCCCGTTCTGGTTCAATTATTTCGATTGTCCTTCCATTTATGGTTAATGGTACCCTCTCTTTACCGATAGATTTAATTGACCCTCGATAATTTTTAACTCTATGTTTAAGTTTTTCGATAATTGCTTCAAATCTTTCCGGTGGAACTGCGTTGCAAAAATACTTAGCTTGGACCATCTCTTTTTGTAAATCGAATTCACACGTCACCCTTTCATGTCCCACTGGTGATTTTTCTCTAACTGATATAATGATAGAATTTTCCCTATCAGCATATGTTGCAACACAGTGGTGCATATGTGAACCTTCTTCAGTATATTGTGAATCGTTTTTAAGTATAACCGGATAAAAATCTTCACCATCTGTAGGAGGTGTAATAGTTTCTTCAATAAGTTTAATTAGATTTTCTTTAAACGTATACTGAATACTGTAACCCTTCTTTATTGTTCTTTCAATTTTAGAAAGTTCAAGGTGTTCATGATGAAAATCCTTTAGCCCCTGACATCTAATTTCCATTTCTGGAATATATCTTCTGATTCTGGTTATTAAATCCAAATGATCATTGAACTGATTAATCTGATGTTTAATTGACCCAACATTAAGTGTTGTATCAAAATTATTAATATCATTAAAAAACTCATTCATTAGTTTCAATAATACCGATCTTTCGGAATCTTTTATATCATATTCAAATTTATCATTTAGAACAGAAAACATTGATTCAATATTATTTTGATCATCAAATAATCTCCAGCCATTATCAAAATAAAGAGGGGATATGTTATGAACATACTTATGCACGTTGGAATAACCAAAGTACTTACCAAGTAATGTTAGTTTAGCAATATCTAATTTTGGGTTTGAGTGAACCAATCTTATTATGGACTTTGTTTTAAGACCAATCCTATCCAGAATTGAAACAACCAATTTGTTTTCATTCTTTTTAAGAAAACGTTTTGTTGGATACCAACGCAACATAAGTTCCTCATAATTGTTTGGTACCTTAATATTATTGGTTTGAATAAATAATTTAAGAAATCCTTTATATGCAAAATTAGAAATAGTTTGAGGGGTAATAACCCCAATAAAATCTGGTTGTGGTGCTTTTGAAGATATGGCGTGAAATAACATATCGTTAAATTCAGCATCATTAAACACATCTAAAAAGGATTTATTTATTTTATCAGTTAGCCTGGAATCTATTCCACCTCCCATAGATATATAAAAATCATTAGCACACCCCTTAGTTTCTTTTAAAAAGTCTCTTAAAACTTCTTCTAGAAAAATAAAACTATTTTGTCTAATTTTCATTAGTTTTTTATCACCACGATATATTACAATGTTACCAGTTTTTAGATTCATACTTACACCCATAGAGTATGAATGTTTTCTAAAGTACTTACAATTCACTTGTCTTGTTTTTTCAAAACGAGAGAATCTAATTGAGATTTTATCCTCAGACATATTAATAGTCCTTTCAAATATACTAGTCTTGATGGTGGCAAAAGGATTACCATAATATTTTTTTAGCTTCGATTCATCTTGAGTGTATATTGTTCTAAATGGATGAATAAAAACCTTATCATCACTCAACTTATCTTCACAATAAAAAAACTTTGTGTTCTTCTTTTTAACCTCGGTTTTATTATGTAAGAATAGGGTATGAGAAAGTGGTATATCTTTTAACCCCTTTGTATCGTCTAAAAAGAGAAATAGCTTATCAATACCTTCAGTCTCTAGTTCAATGGAAGACGCTTTCTGTTTCTCTGGTTTAGAGGATAATACAGAATAATCCCTATACAGGGTAATATCAAAAAAATTAAATCTTTGTGTTAAAACGTTATTTATCATGATATTTTTTAATTACTAGCAAATATATAATAATTTTTTGAATAATTATAAAAAATAAAGAATAATAATATGGCAAAAGCAAAAGGAAGTTCATCAGCAATGAAGATCTCATTTGGTAAAAAAACCAAAGGTAAAGCGCGTAAATGTTACGGACCTAAGGATCAAAAACCAAAGAGATACAAGGGACAGGGACGTTAATCCAAACGACTAATACCTTTGTACGCACTAAGATAAAGGGGTTGGAGTAAACTACTTACTTTAACCCCTTATTCTTTATTATGTTAATATAATCACAATAATGATAATAAAACGTAAGATAGTTTGTACCCAGTAAATGCTCCTAAAGCGGATGGGATAGGAAAAACTATCAGCTTTCCAAAGTCTGTTACATATTTGGGTCTATTTACAATTCTACCCATAAAAAAATAATAAATGATATAGCCAAGCAGAACAGCTAAATCTGTTCTCGTTGCAATAAAAACAACTAAGGTGGCCCCAATAAATCCAAAGGTGAAGTTATCGCGAATACCTTCCCAAACTTCTTTATTGGTAGCCTCTTTCCATTCTTTTATTATTTTTTTTGTTCTACCTCTCATTAGTTACTCAGTGGTGCTTTAATTGCTGGGTGTGACACATAGTTCTCTAATATCACGTCCTGACCCCCAAATGAAAATATACCATCCCTAACATGTACGGTTGGTAGATCAAATGGTTCTCTTTTTATTTGTTCTTTAGCTTGTTCAATATGATTCTTATATAAATGAACGTCCCCCAGATTACCTATTAATTCATCAGGAACCATATTCATCTCATCTGCAATCATTTTTAATAATAAACCATATGATGCAATGTTGAATGGTAATCCTAAGAATGTATCTACGGAACGTTGATTCCACATTAAAGAAATGGCTCTTTTAGGGATATTATATGCTTGTAATTCCTCACTTAATCCACCGCCAAATGGGACAATGTCTTCGACCATTAATTGAAACTTATCCTCCCCAACTTTATTCTTTAACAAATCCCACATCTCTTCACCAGTTAACATCCTTGTATAAACTTGAAATCCATAATGACATGGTGGGAGAACCATTTGGTCTAACTCACCTACATTCCAAGCAGATACCATTAATCTTCTACTATCGGGATTTGTTTTTAGTTCATCAATTAAGTTTTGAATTTGGTCTATACCTTCTTTCCATATTGAAGGGCCATCTAACCCTAAGGGAGTGGTGTACTCACCTTCTCTCCACCTTCTCCATTGTTTACCGTAGATTGGTCCTAAATCACCCCATGTTTTTGCGAACTCAATATCGGTTTTTATTTTACCGATAAACTCTTCTTGGGTTAATGGTGTTAAATCATCGGGGTTGCTAAACATAACTTCAATATGTGATTGCATCCCCATTATATCACCACACATATAACCGTCAATGAGGATATTCACTTCTTTAGTGTAATTCTTATAAGCGTCGCCATCCCAAATATGACATCCGTTCATAACCAGATACTTGATGTTAGTACTGCCACTTAAAAACCAAACCAACTCGGTTACCATAGCTTTCCAAGCCATCTTCTTAGTTGTTAGTAATGGGAATCCTTGTGACATCTTATGACGAATCTGTCTACCAAACACCGAGATGGTACCGGTCCCAGTTCTATCCGTTTTATCAACCCCATTATCTAAAATGTCTTGTAGTAGATCTTGATATTTGGAATCCAATGTATTCATGTTTACCATTTTGGTGTTTCTAATCTTTTAATATTATCTTGTTCGTCTTGTCTGCTAAAACTTTCTTTGTGTGACAATATTCGATGAAAATCTCTATATGCTTGAGTGTGATAATATTTTAAATAATCTATACCAAATTTATATTCAAATATAATTTGATCATATTCCTTTTCTTTAGAATCAAAACCATCTGATTGCATTTTAAAATCCATTTGTAATTGGTTTATAACATTTTGTAATGAATCTTCCTTACAGATTGTTGTTGTTAGAACATGTGCGGGCTTATCATTAAAATACATTAATGAAACCAATACACCGAATAGTGAAACAAACGCACCAATCACCAATACACTTCTATCTTTATTTTCCATATTAATATCCTTCTTGTATTTGAAATCCAACCATATATGTTAACCATCTAACGGTTAACCCCCAAGACGGTGTGTAGACACCAGTTTCAAGGAACGTTTCTTTATTATGAAAGAAAACAATTGTTGGTAATATAAACCAATGATGCTTCTTGTTATAAACAAAAAAATCTTTAAGATACATTTTTTTCTTCATCTTTTTTATTGAAAATAGAATAAATTTTGGATCTATAGTTTTCATAATATGTCATTGCGATCCATTTACCAATCACACTACCGGAAACATAAAATATAATTCCGTAATAATCTCCATGAAACAAACCATCAAGTGAATAGTATGCTGAACCCAACGCCATTAGGTTTATCCAAACACTATTCAATAATAACGCTTTTATTTTATTTTCATATGTATATTTTATCTCTAAAACTTTAAAGATATTAAACATAATTTGAAAAAATAAAATTAATAAATAACTTTTATTCATCATAATTCCCTGTTGTTCTTCTTAATAGACGATCCACATCATCTTCTTTTTCTTTTAGCTCAATCATACGAATATAATAACCGTCAGCATTCGCATTAGAGTTTTCTGATTTTACATTTTTGTCAAACCATTTGCTAAACCATTTACCTTTGTAAGCTAAAACCTGACATCTTTCAGAAAATTCTTCTGAATCTGATTGATCTAGTAAACCTTCGCTTACTAATTTGTTCAATACAATGTCTTTAACCTTGTTGTAATTCTCCATCTCCGCTGTTAAGTCCATCTTGCTTTTGTTTTAATTTTTTTAAACATTTGTATACTACATGACTTTCCACTATAGTAAATCTATCGTTACAACCCTCTAGGGCTATTTCTAATAGCTTGATAGCTAATGTGTTATCCATCTTGTCTAGGAGTGAATCTAAGTCTAATTCATCCTTAAATTCCAATAAATCATTAAATATTGCTGGCATATTTCAAATATATATAAAAAGATTTAAAAAAACAAATCTGGTATTTATTATTATGCAATTAAGAGTAAATGGTAACAGTTTCCCGGTTGAAATGCTAACACACCCTGATGATATTCAAAAGGGTATGATGGGTAGGGAAAGTCTAGATGGTTGTATGGGGTTCAAACTAAAAAAGGGGTTCCATAGTTTTTATATGAAAGACTGTTTAATACCCCTGGATATTATATTTGTGTTAAATGGTCGAGTTAATAAGATCTTTAGGGACTGTCAGCCCTGTTCTGATGTTGATTGCACCCATTTTACCGCCGCTGCGGACCATGTTTTTGAATTCCCTTCTGGTACCTGCTCAGATTTTAACGAAGGTGACACAGCAAATCTTTATTTGGGAACAAAAAATAATCCGGTTTAACCTTCTTTTTTTTCTTTTTTTTATCTATATTTTATCAATAAAACAATCAAATAAATATTTATATAAAAACACACAATTATGGGATGCGGATGTAAACAAAAAAACAATGAACCTGAGCAACCGGTTCAAAATCAAACCGAATCAACTCCAGTTGCAACTCCAGATGTTCAACAAGAACAAGTTATCCAAGTGGCTGTAGCGCTTCGTGAGATGATTGAGAATAAAGAACTTTAAGATTAATTACAGCGGATGCTTTGTGTCCGCCATTTTTTACACTTAGGGTATATAAAAATATATATTTTTAAATATGAAAGCAAACACTAAATTAACAAGTGTAACCGTATTAGACGACGTTTACAGAAAATTCAAGGTCAATGTTATTGACGGGAGTATTAATTTCCAGAAGCTGGTAAACAGATCAATGGATTTATACAATAAGAGCGAAGACTTTAGGAAACAAGTGGACAGCCACAATGGTCTAGCATCAACAGGATCAAAGTTTTAAATTAATGAAGAAAAAGATTTTATTATTATCTGATGATCTGAGAATGACATCAGGGATTGCTACCATGTCAAAGGAATTTGTAATGGGCACAATCGATAAGTATGATTGGGTACAACTAGGTGCGGCTATTACACATCCGGAGATTGGAAAAATTGTTGATGTTAATGATGATATTAGAAAAAGAACCGGTATTGCGGATGCTAATCTTAAGATAATTCCATATAATGGTTATGGTGATATTAACATTCTTAGAAAATTAATAAACGAAGAGAAGCCAGACGCTATCTTACACTTCACCGATCCACATTATTGGCAATGGTTATATGATAACGAACATGAGATCAGACAACACACACCAATATTATATTATCACATATGGGATGACTTACCAGATCCACAATACAATAGAGATGTTTTTGAATCTTGTGATTGGTTAGGTTGTATATCTAAACAAACATATGGTATTGTACATCGTGTTGGTAAAAGAAAAGATAAAGTAACATTCAAGCCATTAGAAGATTGGCAGATAAGTTATGTTCCACATGGCATCAACCCAGAAACATTTAAACCACTGGATGAAGTTTCAGATGAAATAAAAAATGTTATCTTTGGTAACAAGAAGTATGATTTTGTTTTATTATATAATAGTAGAAATATAAGAAGAAAACAACCAAGTGATGTGATCTATTCATTCAAGTTGTTTTGTGATCAACTACCAAAAGAAAAGGCTGATAAATGTTTGTTATTAATGCACACAGCCGCAGTTGATGAGAATGGTACCGACTTACCTGCTGTAATTGAAGCGTTATGCCCATATGATGTTAAGTTCACCGGATTAAAACTAGAACAAGATAAACTAAATGAAATATATAACCTTGTTGATTGTACAATTAATATTGCCAACAATGAAGGGTTTGGTTTAACAACAGCAGAATCGTTGATGGCTGGTACACCAATAATTGTTAATGTTACTGGAGGATTACAAGATCAATGTGGATTTGAATATAGTGCAGATGATTATATTTCAGTTGGAACATTACATAATAAAAAAATACATAGTTCTATATCACATGGTGAATGGGTAGAACCAATTTGGTCATCAGCAATCAATTTAAATGGATCTGTACCAACCCCATATATCTTTGATGATAGAGTAAACGACGATGACGTTGCAAGCGCGATCATGAAGATGTATAAGTTGGGTAAGAAAAAAAGAAAAGCAAAGGGCTTATTAGGTAGGGAGTTTGTAATCAATAACTTATCAAATAAAATAATGTGTGATAAAATGTCTGAAGGAATTGAACAAGTAATCAATAACTTCAAACCAAGAAAGAAATTTGATTTATATAAAATTATATGAGAAAACCATTTTTATTATTTAGAGGACCAGTAAAAACAAGAAGTGGCTATGGTGCACATTCAAGAGATTTACTTGAAGCATTATACAAAATGGATATGTTTGATATTAAGATTGATAGTTGTGCTTGGGGCTCAACTCCATTAACTGCATTAGAAGAGAATAACATATTTCACAAGTGGATTGAATCTAATATTGTCACAAGTTTAAACGGAGAACCAGAAATTTATATTCAAGTAACAGTACCCAATGAATTTCAGAGGATGGGTAAGATTAATATTGGTATAACCGCCGGTATTGAAACAACGGTGGCACCTAAGAATTGGATTGATGGTTGTAACAAAATGGATTTGATTATTGCAACATCAGAATTTTCAAAAGATGTTCTATTGTCCACGGTTTATAATGAAACAGATAATGTCACAGGTAAATTAATAAAACAACATAGAATTGAGAAACCTGTTTCTGTTTTATTTGAAGGTATTGACACAGACATTTATAATAATGTTTATAATGGTATTGATTTAGATATCAAAGAAGAGTTCGCATACCTATTTGTAGGCCACTGGTTGAAAGGAAATGTTGGACAAGATAGAAAGGATGTCGGTATGTTAATTAGATGCTTTACGGAGGCGTTTAAGGGTCAGGAGGATAAACCAGCATTAGTACTGAAGACGTCGTCAGCTTCATTCTCTATTAAACAAAGAGAAGAATTTAGAAAGAAGATTGAAGGTCTTGTTGGTGAAACTGAAAATCCACCATCAATATATCTTTTGTTCGGTGATTTATCAAACAATGAGATGAACGAATTATATAATCACCCTAAAATTAAGTCTATGGTGTCAATAACTAAAGGTGAAGGATTTGGTAGACCGTTGTTAGAATTTACAATGACTGGTAAGCCAGTGATAGCATCAAATTGGTCTGGGCATAAAGATTTCTTACCTATGGATAAAGCAATCATGATCGGTGGTAAGTTAACCGATGTAGATGATAGTGCAATAGATGACTTTATTATTAAGGGATCAAAATGGTTTACAGCAAACTACAATGAATTTGTAGAAGTTTTGAAATTAGTTATGAAAGACTATGAAACATTTTTATCTAAGTCTGAAGTACTAAGAATTGAAAACAAAGAAAACTTTTCTATGGAAAAAATGATTGATAAGTTTAAATCATTAATACCACTTGAGGTTAAAGAGGAACCAATACAAAAACAATTAAACTTACCTAAATTAAATAAAATAAAGTAATATGCCAAGAAAGAAAAAAGAATCTACGCTTGTAGCCACAGGAGGCACTTTTTCTATTGCTGGCACAAAGCATATTGATGACTGCGAATGGTGTTTTCAATTCGATGATAATGATCCAATTGTATTTGCAACAGCATTAAAAAAAGATTTTACAACAACACCAAAAATAAGTTTTACTTTAACAAATAGAACTGATAGTACTATGACTTTTTTTGATGAAAAATCTGGTAAAAAATTAAAACTATACTCAAGAGAAAAAATTAACAAGTAATGAAAATAAGTTTTGCAATAACCGTATGCAACGAATTAGATGAAATAAAAAGATTGCTTCCATTATTATTGGAACACAAAGGAATACAAGACGAGATCGTTATTCTATTCGACGAGAAAAATGGTAATAAAGATGTTTTGGATTTTATTTTACCATATAACATTAAACCAAATGTACAAGTCTGGAGAGGTTTAGATTGGGATAATAACTTTGCTGATTGGAAGAACAAGCTAAACGACTATTGTAGTGGGGATTATATATTCCAATTAGATTCCGATGAAACGGTTAGTGAATTTTTAATTAAAAATATAGGAGAAATAATTCAAGAGAACAGTGAGGTTGAACTTTTTTATCTAGCTAGAATTAATACCGTCTCTGGGATAACAATGGAACATATTAATATGTGGAGATGGAATTTAGATAAAGAGGGTAGAATTAACTTTCCTGATTATCAAGGTAGAGTTTATAAATCTAATCTTAGATGGGAAGGTAAGGTTCATGAAAAAATATCAGGAGCAAAATACTATGCTGTTCTACCATTAGATGAAGAATATTGTTTAACACATCATAAAACAATTCGCAAGCAGGAGAGTCAAAACGAATTCTATAATACAATTTAATAACAAATGAATAAATTAATTTTAGCAACTGGAAGTAATCTAAATTATCTACACAAGATGAGTGGGTATTTAAAATCAATTGAGGCGAACTCAAACTTTGATTCAAACTACCTAATCTTCTTAGGGGATGATGAAATGAAAATGAAATATGAAAAAATAACAATAGTAAATGTTTATGAAAAGGATCTAGAAGTGGTTCCATCAAACTATTGTATTCAACATGGTGAGTTTTTAAAATCAGAAAAACTAAACCAAGAAACAAATGATAATGATGTTATCTTCTTTACTGATGGTGATATTAAAATACAACGAGCACTAACTGATAATGAAATAAAACAATTTAAAAACTTTAAAGATGATGATGTTTATGTGGGTTATAACGAATCACCAACAGATACATTATATAATGAATCTTTAAGGTTAGGTATAATCAATAGTGAATCAGATTTATTAAAGTATGATCTAAAGAAGATTAAGATTTATAACACCGGAGTTTTAGCAATGAATAAGAAAACCTGGGTAAAGTTAATGAATCAGTTCATTGAGTTGTATCCAGTGGTTAACAATACTTTCTATCATTATGCTAAACAACAATGGTTATTATCACTATTGATAAACACTAAGGGTTACAATGTTTATGAGATGCCATATGATATCCATAATCATCTACATTATCCAAGCCCAGTTGGTACACAACAAGATAGCGAAGGAACAGTATATTATAACAATAAGGTAGTTTTATTTAAACACAAATGGGATTAAGATGCAAAATTTATTAGATATTATAAAAAACATAGACATTAAAAAAATAACAGAAGAAGAGTTAGAGAATCTATTACCTTCTTTGGGGATGAATGGTGAGAATGTACATGAGATGCCAACTCACTTATCACAACATTATAATGTTGGTTTAAGATTTTGGCAATATCCAAACCAATTCAGTAAGTATCTAAAGTTGTTATCAACATTTAAAATCAACTCATACCTAGAGATTGGTTGTAGATGGGGTGGGACATTTGTTATTACCAATGAGTTCTTAAAATTAAAAAACAAGAATGTAAAAGTGTTTGCTTGTGATATTATTGAGATGTCTGATATATTAACCGAATATTCAAAACATTCGGATTTTAAATATCTTTTTATCAACAGTACGCTTCTTGACAAAGAAAATGTTCAAGAACAAATTGACTTGATATTAATTGACGGGGACCATTCATATAATGGTGTGAAGATCGACTTTGAAAGATCATTACAATATTCACCCAAGTATGTTGTATTTCATGATATTAAAAGTGATGCTTGTGGTGGTGTTGTTAAATTTTGGAATGAAATAAAAAACAACTATAAACACCATGAGTTCATTGAACAATATCAAAGTGTTAATGGAAGTTATTTAGGAATTGGTTTAATTGAATTATAATATGTACGATTATTTAATTGTTGGAGCAGGATTTTACGGATCTATATGTGCACATGAGTTAACCAAGGCCGGTAAAAGGGTTTTGGTTATTGACAATCGCAGCCATATTGGTGGTAACTGTTATACCGAGAACAGAGATGGAATTAATGTTCACATTTATGGACCACATATATTTCATACATCTAACGAAGAGGTTTGGAAATGGGTAAATCAATTTGCTGAGTTTAATAACTTCATCAATACTCCAATCGCACATTATAAAGGTAATTTATATTCATTACCGTTTAATATGTGGACATTCAATCAATTGTGGGATGTAACAACACCTGAGGAAGCTAAAGTAAAAATTGAATCCCAATCAAAACATATCGACGAACCAAAAAATCTAGAAGAACAAGCAATTAAATTGGTAGGTACGGATGTGTACGAGAAGTTAATTAAGGGGTATACAGAAAAACAATGGAGAAAACCTTGTAATGAATTACCTAAAGAGATTATCAAAAGATTACCTGTTAGATTTACATACAACAACAATTACTTTAATGACAAATATCAAGGTATACCTATTGGCGGTTATACTCAAATCTTTGATAAATTATTAGATGGTATAGAAGTTAAATTAAATTGTGATTATTTTAAAGATAAGTTACCTACACATGATAAAGTAATATATACTGGTCCTATTGATGCGTTTTTTAATTACAAGTATGGGGAACTAGAATATAAAACAACAAGATTTAAACATAACCATATAACTGATCAATCAAATTATCAGGGTAATGCTATTGTTAATTTTACAAGTGGTGAAATACCATACACAAGAACAATAGAACATAAACATTTTGAATTTGCAGACACTCCAACAACTTGGGTGACAACGGAATATCCAACAGAATATAAAGCTGGAGTAACAGAACCTTACTATCCAGTAAATGATGTTACCAATAATGAAATGTATGAGAAGTATAAAATAGAATCAGATAAATTAAATAACGTACACTTTGGAGGTAGACTTGCAGAATACAAATATTATGATATGCACCAAGTGATTGAATCGGCTTTAACTTATATTAAAAATATAAAATGACAAAAGAATTAGTGATTTCATATTATAACGAAGATTTAACTTGGTTAAGTACAATAAGAGATTATAAAATCACTGTGTATAATAAATCTAATACAGATATTTTAAATACAATTAAATTAGATAATATTGGTAGGGAAACGCATACATATTTTCATCATATCGTTACTAACTACAATAATTTATCTGACTGGGTTTTCTTTACTCAAGCGAACCCATTTGATCATGTTGAGAATTATGATTGGTTATTAAATGTATTTCCAAAATCATTGATTGATAGTAAATTGAGTACAGATGACTGTCATTTTTTTAGTAATGGTATGTTTAAAAACTATTTAGTAAGCCAATCAAATGGTTCACCAAATCACGTACCGGTATTGAATATTGATACGTTGTGGTCGTCACTATTTACATCTCAACCAAGTGGTGTATATCCATTTGTTGCGGGGTGTTTGTTTTGTGTAACCAAAGAACAAATAATAATGAGAGATATTTCTTTTTATGAGAAATGTAAAAAAATAACAGAAGAAAGAGAACATTCTCCTTGGGAATTTGAAAGGATGATGTTCTATGTTTTTAATAATAAAATAAAATAAAAAAAATGAAATATAATTTAGAACATCTTACACAAGAACCTAGTCAAATGGTTATGGGCCCAATTCAAGACGACGAAGCGTTGGTCTTGTTTTCAATAATAAAAACTTGCCGTTTTAGAAGAATAGTTGAAATTGGTGGACTTGATGGTTATTCCGCTAAAAACTTTTTAGAAGCGGTTGGTACTGATGGTGTTGTTTATACTATTGACTATAACCATGTAAATACAATTTCACCTAATCACATAACAATTATTAAATCTGTTGAATGTGTGGTGATGGATGATATTAAAAATAGAGTCGATATGGTATTTTTTGATTGTCATAACTATAATTGTTCTTTGTCTTTCTTTAATAACATGGTAGAAAGTGGTATAATAGATGACGAAACAATATTAGTTTTACATGATACTAATTTACATTACAAAAACACAACCGGTGGCTCATTTTATAATGGTGTTGGGTGGGTTCACCAACCAGCTGAAAGAGATTTGTCTAATCATTTTTTTGATATTGGATATCAAGTTATTGACTTAGGTACAAAACCTGAATCTCATAATGAATCATTTCCATATAGACATGGGTTAACGATTTGTAAGAAATTTAATAAATTTAACAATAAAATAGCTTAGAACTTAAAAAATAATAAAATGAATATAACATTTGTTTTAGCAGTTTACAACAAATTAGATTTAACGAAGGAATGTTATAGACGTCTTCGTGATGTTTATCCAACAGCACCACTGGTAATTAGTAGTGGTGGATCAAGTGATGGCACAAAGGAATGGTTATCCTCATTAGTGGATAATAATGTGTCCTATATTCATGATGATGATAGATTAACATTCTCTGACACCTATAATACCGGCATTAAATTAGTTGATACCGATAAGTTAGTCTTGATACATAATGATATGGTTATTGGTGAAGGATTCTTAGAAGCAATTGAAAGATTATTACAACCTAATATGTTATTATCATATACCACTATTGAGCCGCCAATATTCAGGGGTCACCAAAGACCTGGAAAAGTGTTGTTAGATCTTGGAAGTGGATTCGATAATTTTGATGACTTTAATTTTAATACTTATGTTAAACAATGGAATCAAAATGATAAGTTATCTGATGGTGCGGTATTCTTTATGTCTGGATACAAAAAGATGTTTGAGGATGTTGGGTTCTTTGATGGGTTTAGTTTTGTCCCATGTTTTTGTGAAGATGATGATTTCTTAATCAGAGCAAAATTAAAGGGTTATGAACTAAGGACTTGTGATTCAGCTATTACATATCATTTCGTTTCTCAGACATCTAGATTTAGTGATGATATGAAGAATAACAGACAATTAATTGAAGTGTCATCAAACAGAAACTTCGTAAGAAAATGGGGGTTACCCATCTCAGCGTTTAGTGAGATCAGGTATTGGGAGGATAAAGACTTCAAATATAAAACATTCAATATGGGGTTAACCACTAAAAGTAGAGCATACTTGTTGCAGATAGAACCATTTTTTGATAAAATCAATTTAGGGCTCATTCCTGAGGACTATATAGAGAATGAACAGAAGAATACCAAATATGATTTAAGATCGAAATTTAT
>Ga0222712_10003618_pt1 | contig 16679 bp, 15 predicted proteins | sample C33_657DmetaG_FD_165043 | JGI IMG/M metagenome (GOLD analysis project Ga0222712, IMG submission 165043) | Estuarine water microbial communities from San Francisco Bay, California, United States - C33_657D | ecosystem: Environmental > Aquatic > Marine > Unclassified | place: USA: California...
TCATATTTTTCCAGTATGGGCAGATTTCAGGGGGGGCAAAGGAGTTGCTACACTATTTGGTCTTATCATTGCCATTTCACCCCTCACCGCCTTGAGCTGCGTGGTCATTTTCCTGGTCGTCCTTTACCTAACCCGTTTTGTGTCCCTAAGTTCTATATTGGCGAGCATGGCTTTTCCTGTTTTCATTTTGATCATTTTCAACGTAGACAATATTGCCTACAGGATTTTTGCCATTGCCGTTGCCCTGCTTGTTATCCTCACACACCAGAAAAACATCAGCAGACTCCTTTCAGGCAGCGAAAGCAAAGTGCCTATTTTCAAAAACCGCGACAAGAGAAAAGCAAGGCGAAACAGCCAAGACTTTTAAGATTTAATTTACTTTCTGCATAGCCTTTAAAATCTTTTTAAAGATGCAATAAATATGTGGAAAAAATGTTAATTTTGTCAACCCAAACCAAAACTTCCAACAAATGCTCATCAACATTTTTGACAGGCTCCAGCTTTGTGAGGAAAAGAACGTTCTTGTTCAAGGAATTCCTTCCACATTGGAAAAGTTTTTTACCAAACTCTCCTTTGCCAAAAACGTAACGCCACTGCTGAAGAGCAGAAAGATAGATTTTGCTTTGGTCTTTGCATTGAATTACAATCAACTATCCTTGATTCTTAAAGATGTTATTCCAGCATTGCGTCCTAAGGGAAAACTTTGGATCGCCTATCCAAAACCAACGTCTAAAATTGTCAGTGATCTAAATAGGGATTGCAATTGGGAATGCCTCCATACTACAGGATTTACAAAAATTGATGAGGTTGTGATTGATCATGTTTGGACAGCCCTGAGGTTTTGTACAGAAGCTGCCAATGCTGCTTGTGATGAGCTTGATATTTCTCTTCTTGATATAGATGCAACAGTTAAAGATGTGATGTTGAAACCATCCCGCAAAGTTTCTGCCGTTTCTTCTATGTAGACTGTTTTCATGATGGTCTGAAGCAGCATTCATCCTTTCAGTCTGCCATCCATGTTAAAATTCAAACAGTTACCATTCCATCGTTTTTAAATCCTTGTTTTATGCTACATTTGATCACGTAAAGCATAACACAATGGGTATAGGTTGGTTGATTTTTATTATTGCTACTGTAGGATTTCATGCAGGACTTTATGGGATGTTTAAAAAGGCCGGAATAGAGGGCTGGAAAGCGCTTGTACCTTTTTACAATACATGGCTGATGGTTAAAAAAATGGAGTTGAAAACCCAATGGTTTTTCTTTCAGCTCATACCCATCGCTGGTCAGTTTGTAACCATTTGGCTTTGCATCAAATTTGTGGAACATTTCGGCAGGTTTTCTGTCCTTCATCACGCCGCAACTGTATTCATTCCATTCATTTATTTTCCATACCTCGGATTCTCAAAAAACGAGCGGTATGCAGGTATTCCAGTTGTAAAGAATTATCAGAAATCGGCCACAAGGGAATGGATTGATGCAGCTGTTTTTGCCATCGTGGCCGCCACCATCATTCGCACCTTTGTTTTTGAAGCCTATGTCATTCCCACTGGTTCAATGGAAAAAACCTTGCTGGTCAATGACTTTCTGTTTGTCAGCAAAACCAGTTATGGTCCAAGGATTCCCAATACGCCTATCGCATTTCCTTTTGTTCACCATACCCTTCCTATTGGTACCTCTAAGTCATACCTTGAATGGATCAGCCTTCCTTATAATCGCTTTTTTGCAAAGCCCATTGAGAGGAATGATGTGGTTGTGTTCAACTATCCTGTAGGAGATACTGTCATCAGGGAATTTCAGTCTGAAATCAATTATTATGACTATCTCCGAGCCTATGAATCTCGGGGCGGCACAAGGGATATGTTGATGGCTGAAAGGGATGACATCATTTCAAGACCCGTGGATAAAAGGGAAAATTTCATCAAACGTTGTGTTGCCATTGCTGGCGATACCTTGTTCATCAGAAACGGTACATTGTATGTATCCAATACAATCAACCCCATACCACCAGCTTCTGAAATGCCTTACTATGTTACCCTGAATGGCAATGGATTCTTTTCTGATGAATTCATCAAAAATGAATTGAATATTGATCCCCAAGATCCAGAGCAACGTGATCTCATGCAAATGCAGGACAAGCCGAACACCTACAGGTTAACGCTCACACCTTCCCAATTGAAACAAGTTGAATCTTTTCCATTTGTGGTGAAAGATTCCATCATGCCAGACCTTAATTCAAGTGGTTTTGGCAATACTTTTCCTTATGATACTGCCCAATTCAAATGGAGTGAAGACAATTTTGGCCCGTTGTGGGTTCCCCAAAAAGGAAAGTCAATTGAGCTCAATAAGAGAAATATAGCTCTCTACAAAAGGGTGATTGATGTGTATGAGAATAACGAATGGGAAGAACGTGAGGGCATGGTATTGATCAATGGAAAAGCTTCAACTTCATATACATTCAAAATGAACTATTACTGGATGATGGGAGACAACAGGCACAATTCCCAGGATTCTAGGTTCTGGGGTTTTGTACCAGAAGACCATATTGTAGGCAAGGCTTCCATGATCTGGTTCAGTTGGCAGAATGGCCCAAGATGGAACAGGATTTTCAAGTCCATCAAATAAACTCCTTTAACCCTAACTTATGGATACCAGAAACATCAACATTAATTTCAAGGTACACGCTGATGCATCAACCTTGAGTGATGTAGACAATGATCTTGTACTTAGGGCCAGGGAAGTGGCTGCTACAGCCTATGCCCCATACTCTGGTTTCAGGGTTGGTGCTGTTGCCCGCATGCAGGATGATAAACTGGTGATGGGTACCAATCAAGAGAATGCTTCTTATCCCATTGGTATCTGTGCAGAAAGGGTACTGCTTGCTGCAGTGTCTTCTATATCTCCAGGACTTCCCATTGAAACCATGGCCATCACTTACCAGAGTGATGCAGTCGATACTTCTGAACCTGTAGCTCCCTGTGGCATGTGCCGACAGGCCCTTGTTGAATTTGAGTCGAGGTTCAATGCACCCATGCGGTTGTTGCTGACCGGATCAACAGGGGAGGTATTTGAATTTGAAACTCCATCAGACCTTTTGCCCATGGCGTTCAAGCATTATCATTTGGGCAAATAAACCTTATTGTTTGCTTATCTCACCTGTAATGTATCGAATAGCTGTTGCCGCAAGCTGTGCTCTGTATTGGGCATTGATATACCGATCCTGTGCTTCAATTAGGCTTAGCTGTGCCTGCCTTAATTCGATAGAATTGCTTTGAAGCTTTTTGAAACGTTCTGTAGAAATGAAATTATTTTCTTCAGCCAATTTTACATTGCTCTCTTCAACCTTGGATACGGAAATGGCATTCTGGTATTCCTGAAATGCAATCAGCAAATCCCGCTGTAACAAACTGCGAAGCTGATCTGTTTCCAACTCCTGTCTTTTCTGTTGAATGCTGTTGACTTTGAGTTGGGTCTTGTTGATATTACCATTGAATATAGGAATGCCTATTCCCAATCCGATGTTTGGTCCAAAAGTCTGATTGGTAAGAAAGAATCCGGCAGTTGATTTTGACCTGTTCAACACAGTATTTGAATTCAGTGATACTGAAGGCATCCTTTGTGAACTGATGATCTTTTTTTCAATCATCAGGTTCAGTTTCTCCTGTTGTGCCATCAGCAATTGTGGGTTTTGCTGGTCGATTTTTGAAACAAGGGCATTGTACTCAATGGAAGGGATGCTGAACTGATCTTCTTTGGGATAAAATGCTGCACCAGCCTCTTTCTTGAGCAAGGCATTCATTGAAGCCTTGGTATTGGCCACCTGTTTGTAAATGTTTTGAAGATTCACTTCCTGAGCATTCAGGTCTATTTTTGCCTGTAGCATATCTGTTTTTGCGCCATTTCCCACATTGAACCTTGTTTCGGCAATTTTCAATCTTTCTTTGGACAAATCGATGATGGCTTTGGTGGCGATCACCTGTTTGTTCAAACGGATTAGGTTATAGTAAATATTCAAAACATCAAAAATGACCTGATCAATTTGTTGTGTAACAGCAATGCTGCCCATTTTCTCCATTGCATCAAATCTTTCCATGGTAGACCTTACCCGCATGCCATTGAAAATTCTCCAACTGATGGCAAGATTGGCATTGATGCTGCTGTTGGAAACATTGTTTCTTTCAATGCTGCTGCCATTGGCCAATTTTTGATTGATGTTGGAAATGGCTTCAGTATTAAAGATATTGCCTGCAACTGTAGGAAGCCCGCCAGCATTTCCCCAGTTGTTATTGGCCTTTGCAATCTCCAAATCGGTTGAAGCAATCTGGATATCAAGGTTTTGTTTCAATGCCATGTCAACGGCTTCCTTTGCGGTAAAGCTGCTGTCCTGCGATAAGACCGGATTGGCAAACAAAAGGCTCAACAACACTGCTTTAATTCTCATGGGTAGCTCTTTTTTTCCTAGAAATATAACTGTACAGCGCAGGCACTACAAACAGGGTCAGCACCAATGCAAACATCAGGCCACCAATAATGACAATACCCAACGGAATCCTGCTTTTTCCTGCAGATCCCAATGCCAGGGCAATGGGCAAAGCTCCAAGGGCAGTGGCAAGAGTAGTCATCAAAATCGGCCTCAAGCGTGCCACAGAAGCGTCCAGCACAGCTTCGATCTTGTTCATGCCTTTTTCTCTTTGCTGGTTGGCGAACTCCACAATGAGGATACCGTTTTTGGTAACCAAACCAATCAACATGATTATACCAATTTGTGAGAAAATATTCAGCGACTGTCCAAAAACCGATAAACTGATTACTGCACCGGCAAGTGCCAGCGGAACGGTAATCATGATGATCAATGGATCAACAAAGCTTTCAAACTGTGCAGCCAGCACCAGGAAGATCAAAACCAAGGCCAGCAGGAAGGCGTTTTGGGTATTGGAGGAACTTTCGGCAAAATCCCGTGAAGACCCGCTAAGGCTTGTCGTAAATGATTCATCCAGCACTTTTTTTGCTATGCGCTCCATCTCTTTGATACCATCTCCAAGTGTTTTTCCATTGGCCAAACCTGCAGAAACAATGGCACTCTTCAACCTGTTGTAATGGTAAATGGTTGGGGGAGTGGCAGTTTCAGAAATGGTTACAAGGTTGTCCAGCTGAATCAGCTGACCTGTTTTACTGCGCAGATAAAAAGATTTAAGGTCCAGTGGTGCATCCCTGTCCTTTCTGTCTACCTGTCCAATGACTTCATATTGTTTTCCATTTCGGATAAAATAGCCAAATCTTCTGCCACTTAGCGCAAGCTGAAGTGTATTGGAAATATCAAGGATAGAAATGCCGAGTTCACCAGCTTTCAACCTGTCAATGGTCACCTGCAATTCAGGTTTATTGAATTTGAGGTTGACATCATTTCCCTGGAAAACAGGACTTTTTACCACCTCATCCATGAACTGGGGAACCTTCTCTTTGAGTTTATCAAAATTGAGGTTCTGCAAAACAAATTGTACAGGCAATTGCCCTCTGCTGGATTGTCCAACTGATATGGTCTGTTCCTGCAAGACCAGTACCCTCACATCTGTATAATCCTTGAACATTTTGTTCATGCTCTGCGCAATTTCATTCTGGCTGCGCTTTCTTTCACTGGCATCTACAAGACCCATGCTGATGGAGGCTGCATTTGCCCCACCAGAACCAGAGTAGTTGGGCGCAAAAGACAATACAACATAGCGCTCAGGGACTGAATCCATGATCTTTTCAGTGATGTCATACACCGCCCGGTCCATATAATCAAAGTCTGTTCCTTCAGGAGCAAGGATACTGGTTCTCAGTCTGTTCCTGTCCTCCAAAGGTGCCAGCTCAGAGGGAAGTTTTGCTCCAACAAAATAAATGGCACCGACGCAGGCAAGAACGATGACAAAAGCAATCCATCTCTGGCGCATGAATACGGCCAGCCAACGTTGGTAACCAGATTCCATTCCCTTGAAAAACGGTTCAGATTTGGTATAGAACCAAGAATGCTTGTGTACATTTTTCTTGGTCAGGTAAATGTTCAATACTGGTGTCAATGAAAGAGATACGAAGGCTGAAATCAATACTGCACCGGCAACAACTATACCAAACTCCCTGAACAGCCTGCCTACAAATCCTTGCAGGAAGATGATGGGCAGGAATACAATGGCCAGGGTGATCGAGGTTGAAATAACAGCAAAGTAAATCTCTTTCGATCCTTCCCTTGCCGCCTTCCACTTGTCCATTCCTTGTTCAATCTTCTTGTAAATATTTTCCGTTACCACAATTCCATCATCCACCACCAATCCCGTGGCGAGCACCAAAGACAGGAGAGTCAAAACATTGATGGAAAATCCTGCGATGTACATAATGAAGAATGCACCAACAAGGGCCACAGGAATATCGATCAAAGGCCGGAAGGCGATGGACCATTCCCTGAAAAATAAATAAATGATAATGACCACCAGCAAAATCGCAATGATCAGGGTCTCGTTCACTTCTGTGATGGCTTTCCTTACAAACTGTGTTTTGTCATATCCAACCTCAAGAATAATGTCTGTAGGCAAATCTTTTTTGATGACATCAATCCTTTTGTACAATTCATCGGCAATCGCAACCTGGTTGGATCCTGGCTGGGCTACGACACCGAGGTTCACCGACCGAATATTATTTTTCCTTGTGGCCGATTCTTCATTTTCAGGTCCGATGATGGCATAGCCGATGTCTTTCAGGCGTATGCTTCTGCCTTCAGTCTGCCGGATGATCAGGTTATTGAAATCTTCTTCAGAGGTGAGTTTACCGTAGGCCTTTACCGTCATTTCGGTTGTGTTTCCGCGAACCTTTCCACCAGGTAATTCTATGTTTTCGCGATCAAGGGCTGATTTTACATCCTGGATGGTGAGTTTGTAGGCAGAAAGCTTTACAGGGTCAAACCAAATCCTCATGGCGGGGCGTTGTCCAAATACACTTACACCACTGACACCAGGAATGGTCTGCAATCTTTCCTGTACAATATTTTCTGCCAAATCCGATAGTTCGAGCATGGTCCTTCTGTTGCTCTGCATTTGTATGAAAACAATCGGATCGGAATCAGAATCTTGTTTTGCAACCGTTGGTGGTTCGTCTATATCTTGTGGAAGTCTTCCTGCTACCTGAGAAACCTTCTCCCTGACATCGTTGGCAGCCCTTTCAAGGTCAAAACCCAATTCAAATTCTACGGTGATGCTGCTGCTGCCTTGTGAACTAGAAGAAGTGATGTTCTTAACCCCCTCCACACCATTCACTGCTTTCTCAATTGGTTCAGTTACCTGTTGTTCTATGATTTCTGCATTGGCGCCTACATAGCTGGTTCTCACATTGACCACGGGAGGATCAATGGCAGGGTATTCCCTTACACCCAAAAAACTATAGCCAATGGCACCAAATATGATGATGACAATGCTGCATACAACTGCAAAAACCGGTCTTTTTATGCTTAATTCAGAAAGATTCATTGGGCCAGGGTTGGTTTGTTACTAATTTACTTTGCTCAGTTTCACCTTAGAATCCTTTCTGATGAACAGAAGTCCTGTGGTGATGACCGTATCGCCCGGCTGAAGCCCGCTGGTTATTTGAACGTTGTCTGCATTCCTCAATCCGGTGGTTACACTCACAAATTCAGGAGTTCCGTTTCGGTATAGCAACAATTGTTTTGTACGGGCACTGGGAATGATGCACTGCGATGGCACCATAACGGCGGCATTGTTTGCACCAAGGGTCAGGCCAACTTTTGCAAATGAACCAGGCACCAGGTTATTTTTCCCATCGTCAATGGTTGCGAGAATTTTAAGGTTTCTTGTTTCAGATTCAATGACGGTTTCTGAAGCCAATATGGTCGCTTTGTATGTACCCTCTTTTCCTTCAATACCAAAATCAACAGACATGCCTGGTCTGATATCATTGCTGTATTTTTCAGGAATGCTGAAACTGATTTTCTTCATGTTGACCTGGCTGAGGGTTGTCAGGATATTGCCAGGAGTAATATAAGCACCAAGGCTGATATTTCTGAGTCCCATCCTTCCTGCATAAGGAGCCCGGATTTCTGTTTTTCCAATATTGACCATGGTCAGTTCTATGTCTGCCTTGATGTTATTGACCTGCAAAAGACTAAGGTCATAATCTTGTTGACTGATACCACTGATTTTAAGTAGTTCCCTTTGTCGTTCTTCTGTTTTTTCAGCGATTTGCAACTGAACTTTCAATTTTTTGAGTTGTGCCTGAAGATCTCCATCAAATAATTTTACCAGCAGCACATCTTTGGCAACAGTTGACCCCTCCTTGAAATTGAGCTGGATGACCCTTCCTGAAATTTCAGGCCTGATCTCGGTGAGCTCATAGGGTAGAATATTACCAGCCACTTCGATTGACTCAGAAACAGTTGTGGCTTTGATGACAATGGCCTCAACAGTTACCGGGCCTGATTTCGAGGTATCCAGTGGTTTTTTGACATCTTTTTTCTCTTCACAGGAGAATAATGCCATCAGCACGGAAAGGGATAGGAATAGGCTGAACTTTTTCATGTGCACGAAAATAAGTTGAATTTCCCTTGAAAGGTATTGAATTTGATGATTTTATGATCAAATTCCTTCTACCCAATTTTTGCACCATTTTCTACTTTTATTCCTGCCTCTAGCAGCACAACATGATTGTTGCTGTCATATACGCCCAAGACCAGGCATTCACTGAAAAAGTTGGCGATTTGTTTTGGCGGAAAATTGACAACAGCCATCACTTGCCTTCCCAACAAGGATTCAACGGTATAATGATGGGTGATTTGGGCAGAAGACTGCTTGATGCCCAATGTTCCAAAATCAATTTCCAGTTGAAAAGCTGGTTTCAACGCTTTTTCAAATGGTTTAACGGAAGTAATCGTCCCACATCGGATGTCAATTTTTTCAAAATCGTTCCAGGAGATGGTCATGCAAATCTTTTGGATAAAATTAGCCAAAACAATTTTGACGCTGCAGGATAGTATATAATAAATCAATCATCTAAGCTGGAAATAAGCAAAAGCAATGCCTTTTGGCGTTCAACCTCACCTTTTGATTGCTCCGCTTTAGCAATCTCCCTAAGCCAACGTTGAATAAAGTTCTTTGCGTTGGATGGTGTATAGGTTACAGGCGGGTGAGCGAGGTTCATTTTTTTTACATAATTCTGGACATCGAGGTGGGTATAAACCTGTCCATTCAAGGGGTCAATATAAAAAAGGATATCGCTTCCTTCAACGCTGATGATGGAACTGCCTTCTTCGACATAACAAAGGAGGTTTTGTTTGGGGATATCAGCCGATGATATGGTGAGGCCCAGCATTTCAGCTACAACCAAATACAATGAGGCCAGTGGAAATGTATTCGAAACCTTATTGGTGAGTAAAAAGAAAGGATCAAAATGAGAAATAGATCCATGATCCAATTCCATGCCTTTAAAGTTGTAATGTCCAAAGATGATTTTATTGAGGATATTGATTTCCTCCAGTGGAGTCAGATAATCATTCAATTCAAGCCAAATGGTTTTTCTGATTTTTTCAACCTCGAAGAACAAACGATCCCTGTCATATTCAGGATTAAGATAGGCGCTAATGAACAGTGATGCTTCAAGCACTGACTGGTCTTCACTCTTCAACCATTCCGTTATTGCATTTTCAAGACAGGAAATGGCAATTTGGGAAATGATGGAATTGATTTTAGCCACCTGGAGGGGGTCATCCGTCATTTCTTGAAATTCATTCAGCACAGGGATGACATCCTGGCCAAAACCAATGAATCGTTTGGTAATGGTTTGGTATACTTCATCATCAGGATCTTCAATAAGATTCAGCAATGCATTGATTTCGCCTGTTGTGTTGATCATCAACCGATCCTTTTCAATTATTTTTTGGGTGCCCTTCTTTTACCACGGGTAGGGTTGGCAATCGCATGTTCAATCATTGCCTGCACCTCTTCGATACTGAGGTCCTGAACATTGTCTTGTTTTTCCTTTGGAATGGGGAAGTTCTTCAGCCCTTTCTTGATGTAAGGTCCATAAGGCCCTTTCAACAATTGAATCTTTTCCTTTTCGAAGATTTTGATGGTTCTTTCATCCTTTGCTTTGCGCTTTTCAGAAATGAGCGGAATCGCAACATCAAGTGTTATTTCGTAAGGGTCATATTCTTTGGAAAGGGAATAAAACTTCTTGTCATGGGCGATGTAAGGGCCAAATCTTCCAATGTTCACCTGTACCGGCTCATTTTCAAATTCGCCAAGAACCCTGGGAAGTTTGAACAACTCCATGGCCTGTTCCAGGTTGATGGTCTCAATGCTTTGGTCAGCCTTTAGTTTGGCAAACCGTGGTTTTTCCTCTTCTGTGGTTTCACCTATTTGAACCATGGGGCCATATCGTCCCATCCTGGCAATTACCCTTTTGCCTGTTGTAGCCTCATGGCCCAGTTCTCTTTCACCGCTGATGCGTTCAGCTGTTTCCATGGTATTGTCTACGTCCTTTTTGAACGGCGCGTAGAAATCCTTCAGCATTTTTCCCCAATCTTCATTGCCATCTGCAATGCTGTCAAATTCATTCTCAATCTTGGCAGTAAAGCCATAATCAAGTACCTGATCAAAATACTGAATAAGGAAATCAGTTACCACAGACCCAAGGTCTGTCGGGAACAATTTGGATTTCTCTGCACCGGTATTTTCTTGTTCTATGGCTTTTGAAATGATATTGTTGCTGAGCTTCAATACACGAAAATCCCTTTTGACACCTTCTTTGTCTCTCTTCTCAACATATCCTCTTTTGAGGATGGTTGAAATGGTGGGGGCGTAGGTAGACGGACGGCCAATGCCAAGCTCTTCCATTTTCTTTACCAATGAAGCTTCCGTATACCTTGGTTGTGCTCTTGTGAAGCGTTCGGTGGCCAGCATTTCATTCAATTCAAGCTGTTGACCTTTGGCCAATGGAGGGAGCATCCCTTCGGTGGATGGTTCCTCGTTTTCATCTTCATCATCCCTGCTTTCGTTGTATACCTTTAGAAAACCCTCAAATTTCATTACTTCACCTTCTGCCTTGAGCAGTTCCTGTTGGGTGGAAATGGTTATTTCGGCAATAGTTTTTTCGAGCTCGGCATCTGCCATTTGGGAGGCCATGGTTCTTTTCCAGATCAGCTCATACAAGCGCTGACCATCAGCGATATCCACTGTCGGTTTGTCCATGTAGGTTGGCCTGATGGCCTCATGCGCTTCCTGGGCTGATTCGTTTTTATTTTTGAATTTCCTTACCTGAAGGTATTCTTTGCCATAACTGGCGGTGATCTGATTGGAGATATCACCCATGGCGGTGTCGCTCAGTGAAACGCTATCAGTCCTCATATACGTGATATGACCGGCTTCATAGAGTTTCTGTGCAATCAACATGGTCTTGCTCACCCCATATCCCAGCTTTCTGCTGGCTTCCTGCTGAAGGGTTGAAGTAGTAAAAGGCGCAGCCGGAGATTTTTTGGCGGGTTTCTTTTGTACATCCTTAACGGTATATCCTGCACCAATGCAGCCCTGGAGAAACTGCTCAGCATCTTGCTGTGTATTCTTTTTGGCTCCTTCTGCTTTGAATATGACCTGCTTTCCGTTGATGTCTTTTGCCTTGAAGAAACCTTCTACCTTGAAGCTACCAGTGGCAGTAAATCCATTGATAGCCCTTTCCCGTTCAACAATCAAACGTACCGCAACACTTTGAACACGACCAGCACTGAGGTTGCCCCTCATGCTCATTTTGCGCCAAAGGATCGGCGAAATCTCAAATCCTACAATCCTGTCAAGAATTCGCCTTGCCTGCTGAGCATTGACAAGGTTCATGTTCACCGTTCTTGGTTTTTCAACCGCAGCACGAATCGCTGGTTTGGTGATTTCGTGGAAAACAATGCGCTTTGTCGTAACAGGGTCAAGACCCAATACTTCACAAAGATGCCAGCTGATGGCTTCACCCTCACGGTCCTCATCCGTTGCGAGCCATACTTCACCAGATTTTTTTGCAATTTGCTTCAATTCCTTGACCACTTTTTCTTTTTCTTCCGGAACGATATACCGGGGCTTAAAGCCTTTTTTGATATCAATACCCATTTCACTCTTCTCAAGGTCGCGGATATGACCAAAACAGCTTTTCACTTCAAAGTCAGCACCAAGAATCTTTTCAATGGTTTTTGCTTTGGCCGGGGACTCAACTATAAGTAGGTTTTTTGCCATTTTTACTTTCTCTTCTGATATGTTTTCTCTCCAATTGTTGTATCGATTGATCGGGGTTTTAATCCTTGAATCGATATGCATCACGATGCAATAATAAGATAAAGCGAATGAATTCTAACAAATCTGTTCTTAAATGAAATCAATTATCCTTTTTATCACAGCCGGATCTTTGTATATTTTTCTGTGTCCAAGTCCCTCAGTAATCATGAATTCGATATTGGCAGGAGAGAGATTCAACAGGGGTTTTACATCTGAAAGCGGAGTGATGTCATCGTCCTTATCATGGATCCAGAGAATAGGATTGGTGAGCTTGGGGGCAATCCTGTTGATAGAGTAGTGGGTTATATCTTTCCCTGATTTTTGCTTTATATAAGCATGGATGGATGCTTTGATGCTGGGACCCAGTCCAAAAAAGTGGCAGAACAGGTCTATGGCGGATTGTGTTTCTGTGGCGGGAGCAATCAAAACCATTTTAGCTGCAGGATCATTATGGTCTTCCTGGTATAGGCTTAAGGCAATGCCTCCAAAAGAATGGGAGATAAAGCCATCAAATTTACCCAGTTTCTCCTCCAGGACCCTTATCATCGCTGCATATTCTGGGGCAGTGGTGGTCTTTCCTTCGCTATTACCATGTGCTTTACCGTCCATCGCAACCACACCATATCCCTTTTCCAGCAAAGGGTTAATATACCGGTCAAAATTATAGGCCCGGGATTCAAAGCCATGTAAAATCAGGATTTTTTTATCTGCATTGGGATTCCATTGGTACCCACGGATGGCTGACCCTTCAACCGCTATTTCAATGGATGTAGCCTGCTGAAAAATGGGTGGTGCCACATTTCTTGGTTTTCTGTAAGGAGTACAAAAAATGTTAAAGGCAACCGATGCTCCCCATTGAGAAGAGAAGATGGAAGCTATTTTTATGCTTGATTTAAGAGAAAACAGGGTCAGCTTCTGTGCTGTAGTCATATTTATGTATTCTGCTCTTGTGCAAATATACTGCAGTGCATTTTGGAACAAGGGTATTTATCATGAATAGATTAACTTTGTTATCATTCTGTATGCATTTATTAGAAAAACTAGAACAAGTAAAACTATTGGTTTTTGACCTTGATGGTGTTTTGACCAATGGCAAAATATTGGTCATGCCCAATGGAGAATGGATTCGTGAAATGGATATCAAGGATGGTTATGCACTACAACATGCAGTAAATGCTGGCTTTAACGTTGCTGTCATTACAGGGTCATTTTCCTTACCAGTCAAAGAAAGATTGTCTAGGTTGGGTATTGAACTATTTTTTGAGAATACACCTAAAAAATCATTGATAATCGATCAATTGTTATCTGATTTAAACGTAGATAAATCATCTGCCCTTTTCATGGGGGATGATCTTCCAGACATGGATGCTTTTGAAGCCGTTGGCATAAAAACTTGTCCTTCAGATGCTGCTCCTGAATTATTGCAATTGGCTGACTATATTTCGCCCAGATCAGGCGGCAATGGATGTGTGAGGGACATCATCGAAAAGACACTTAGGGCCCAAGGGAAATGGACTGCTTCCAACAACATTCAAAGCATTTAGATGAAAGGAATTCAAACAATCAAGGGTTTCTTTCAGTTGATCAGGTACCCTAATCTTTTATTTATTGCATTGACACAATTCCTGTTTTATTACCGGATCATTGTACCATATTTTAATAACAATCTTCAGCCCAAACAACTATTGCAGGAAAATGATTTCTTTTTGTTGCTTATTGCATCTGTGCTGATCGCCGCAGCTGGCTACATCATCAATGATTATTTTGATATCCAGATTGACAATGTCAACAAGCCAGAAAGGTTGATTCTTGGGAAGTTAATCAAAAGAAGATGGGCCATGTTGCTACACCTGGTATTGTCTTTGGCAGGTCTTTTTCTCACAGCAATTGTAGCGATGCACCTGGACAATCTTTTGCTCTTGGGGCTTAACTTCTTAAGTGTATTGATGTTGTTGCTCTATTCTTCCACTTTCAAAAAAAAATTGCTGATTGGCAACATCATCATTTCTGTTTTAACAGCCTGGGTTGTTGGGGTATTGTTCATTACTGAAATAAGATTAAATGATACTGTATATATGCAATTGAACCAGGCTGCATTGGGAAGTTTGTATAAAGTGACCTTGTTTTATGCGGGCTTTGCCTTCATTGTTTCGCTGATCAGGGAAGTGGTGAAAGATATGGAAGACATGGAGGGTGACAGGCGGTTTGGCTGTGAAACCATGCCCATCAAATGGGGCATTCCATCCACCAAAGTATTTGTCGCTGTTTGGATCTTTGTCCTGATTGGACTTTTGGCTGCCATCGCCTTTTATGCAATGTTGAATTCCTGGTCCTGGCCTTTTTATGCTTTATCGTTTGCGATGATCATCCAGTTTTACTTCTTGTTGAAAAAACTATATTATGCCCAATTGACGGCTGATTTTGCCAACATCAGCAAAGTGCTGAAGTTGATCATGCTTGCAGGTATTCTTTCCATGTCATTTTATTTTATATCATGAAAAAATTGATACTTGCCTCGGGATCTCCAAGACGTAAAATGCTGATGGAGTGGGCAGAATATAGTTTTGATGTGCTTGTGTCAGATGCTGATGAGTCTTATGACCCAGCAGCAAGTCCTGACAATATCGCCATCTCCATTGCTGAAAAAAAGATTCAGGCATTGCTGGACTTAAAAAAAGTTGACCTATCCGATTCGATCATTGTTGCAGCAGATACGATTGTGGTACTGGAGGGAGAAATTATCGGGAAGCCAGTAGATCGGGATAATGCTATAGGCATCCTAAAAAAGTTATCAGGAAAGACACATCAGGTGATTACCGCTGTCTGTGTGCAAGATGAAAAGCAGAAGAAAGTTTTTCATGATTCTACCCTTGTGAGTTTTCATGAACTTTCAGAGGAACAGATCATCCATTATGTAGACACTTATAAGCCTTATGACAAGGCAGGTGCCTATGCTATCCAGGAATGGATCGGGGTCATTGGCATTAAAATGATCGAAGGTGATTTTTACAATGTAATGGGGCTTCCTGTCAGCCGACTTGTGCAACTCCTTAAGGAATCATTCTCATGATCCTCACCAAGTAGATGTTGCCTATTTCCAGTTGAAATCCACCGAAAGTTGAATGTCTGGATGAATGCTTTCTTTAACCGGACAAGTCCATGCAATCGATTCCAGCCTTTGTCTTTCTTCTTCTGAGAACACTTGCGCTGTTGGCCAGGTGAAGCGAATGTTGATTCCTGAAATTTTCCTGGGCGCATTGGACATGATCTTTTCTGTCTCAGTAATGGTTCCTTTTAACTTTTCTTCCAGATCCCTTGCCCTAATGGCCATGGTGGTCAACATGCATGCAGCCAGAGAAGTTCCAATCAGGTCTGTAGGGGAAAAGCGGGCACCCATCCCTTGATTGTCTGATGGGGCATCCGTTTCAAAGCTGGAACCGGATTGCAAATGGGTTGCTAAAGTTCTCAACGCACCGGAATAAGTTACCGTAGAAGTCATTCTTTTTTTTATAAATTTACAGAACATTAATCAATCATGTTGAAACACATCATCTTATTCATATCCCTTTCTTGCTTTGCAATGTTTGTTCATGCCCAGCGTCCACCCATCAAGGCCGTTTCAAAAGAAACGGAAAAGATAGAGAAAAGAAACAAGATCAATGCAATGATCAGGAATGAGGAAGAGGGAATACCTGCTTTTGAAAAGCATGCCAATTTCAGTTTCAAAAGCAACCATGATGGGTATGGAATTCTGTTTGAAAAAGGTAAAATGAAAACACCCTACAAATCATCGATTTTTCAGTTTGAATTTGGAGAAAAGCACCATCCAAAAGAGGAAAAGCAGAGCAGTTCTGAGTTTACCAACAGTGGTTTTGCCATTTTCGGCAGACCTTTTGTTTTTGGTAAGCAAAATATTTTCTATCAACTCAAGCTGGGCGTAGGACAACAAAGATTGATTGGTGGAAAAGGGAATAAAAACGGTGTTGCTGTATACGCCATTGCAGTGGCAGGTTTTTCTGCTGGCCTGGCCCGCCCATATTACATGGAGTTTTCTGCACCTGGTGGAACAGAAAAAATCAAGTTTACCGAGGCAAAAAGATCTACTTTCCTGAGCGCTGACAGAATCATAGGAGGCACTGGCCTTCAGCGGGGATGGAATGAGATGAAATTTACACCTGGCGCCTATGCAAAAGGTGGGCTGCGCTTTGACTGGGCAAGATTCAACCAAGTGGTTTCTGCCATTGAAGTTGGTTTTGGCTTTGACTATTATGCTCAAAAAATTGTACAAATGGTTGATAATCCTGGTAAGTCATTTTTCCCTACAGGATCCATCGGATTGGTTTTTGGTAACCGCAAGTGATGTACCTTCGCACTTTAATTATCCCATGA
>Ga0222712_10003619_pt1 | contig 16679 bp, 12 predicted proteins | sample C33_657DmetaG_FD_165043 | JGI IMG/M metagenome (GOLD analysis project Ga0222712, IMG submission 165043) | Estuarine water microbial communities from San Francisco Bay, California, United States - C33_657D | ecosystem: Environmental > Aquatic > Marine > Unclassified | place: USA: California...
TTGCTTCACTTGCTGTTCTTGGTCTTTTGGACAAATCATTAATACATTACCGTGTTCTGCCACGATATAATTAGATAATCCGTGAATCACGACTAATTTATCTTTCGGGGCTTTGATGATGCAATCCTCCGTTTCGTATAACATGACGTTCGCATCCACCGCATTTTGCTTCTCGTCTTTCTCGTTAATCTCATGTAGTGATTTCCAGGTCCCTAAATCAGACCAGCCAATATCCGCCAAAATCACTTTTACTTCACGCGCCTTCTCCATTACGCCATTATCCATCGAAATGCTCTTGCAAACCGCATAGACCTTGCGGATAAATTCGGGCTCTTCTGGGGTATAATAAAAGGCGCGACCCTCCTCAAACTGCTCAGCCAGACGCGAAAGGTGTTTCGTTAACTCCTGTTTGAACGTGGGGATAGCGAAGACGAAAAGTCCCGCATTCCAAACGTAATCGCCACTTTCTAAAAAAGCCTCCGCTAATTCTAAGTTAGGCTTCTCCGTGAAGGTCTTTACCGTTTTAGCTGTTTGCGTTGAATCTTGGTATTGAATATAACCATAGCCAGTGTCAGGACGTGTGGGAACAATTCCCAAAGTAACCAAAACCGGTTCTTTTGCCGCCTCTAAAGCTTCGTTAACGCGCGCTTTGAAGGCCTCCTCTTTTAAGATGACATGGTCAGCTGGAGCCACAATCAATTTAGCCTTCGGGTGTTTTTTACTGATTTTATAGGCAGCGTAAGCGATGCACGGGGCCGTATTTTTACGTTGCGGTTCTCTTAGGATCTGATCCGGACTTAAATAGGGTAACTGTTCTTGTACGATTCCTGCAAATTCATCGCTTGTAACCACATAGATATTTTCTGGAGCGACAATGCCTTCAAAACGCTCTGCAGTTTGCTGGAGCATTGTTTTTCCAACGCCTAAAACGTCATGGAATTGCTTCGGGTAATTACTTCTGGAGATGGGCCAAAATCGGGTTCCGATTCCGCCCGCCATGATGACAAGGCAAGTAGGCATAGTATTATTTTTGGCTAAGAAACGTCTCTACACGGTGTACAGCGTTTTCTCGAATGTTCTGGTAAAATAAATTAATGTCGGCTTTGTGCCAGTTTTTCAATTTGACAAAACTGCGGCCCGGCACATAGGGTATGTTCGTCCACAAAACGCCTTGGTGATTCTGCGCATCCGCAAACTCTTTGACATACTTAAAGCCATAAGATACGCCACCAAGATTTTTTTCTTTCGAGGCAAAGTTTTCGTCTAAAGACCAAGTTAATGGATTAACGGAAGCTAAATCAGTTACCGTTCCTGGGTGCCATGGCGGTAAATAGCCTTGTAAAAAAGTAGTGTAAGCCACAAAACAGCCCGTTTGACTAGGGTTAGCACAAACTGGGATGTTCGTAAACGTGTTTTTTGGGGTAGCAATTCCAATGATGTAGGCCGCCACTAATTGCTTGCCTAATTCTTTTCCGTCAAAATATTCTTTTAACAAGCGGGTCGCATGGACTGTCCCCTGGCTGTGCCCTGCAATAATGATGGGACGTCCGTTATTATGGTGAGCTAAATAATAGTCAAAGGCTCTTTTTACATCCGAATAAGCAAGATCCAAGGCTGCTGCTTTGTCTTCTTTGAATTCTGTAACAAAAGCTTGGTAATGCGCTTGGCGATAGCGTGGTGCAAAAATTCGACCCGCTGCATTGAAGGCAGTCGCTTGATTCAAAATAGTGGAGCTATCCACACGCACGTTTAATGCGGCATCGGTCATCGATGCATTCCACACATATTCATTCTCTGGTTTGTAGGTAAAAATGGTGGGGTGAATGAAAAATACATCGGCTTTAGCATTCGCCTGACCATCCTGAAATGAAGACTTGCGAGGAACTAGGTCTGCTGCATCAAAACGAGTAGGTAATGCAGACCAAGAGGCAGGATCCGCATAATCAGTCGCTGCTGGTACAGGAGCGTCTTTCCATCTAGTAGTCAGGACATAAGGCGTCTGGTTGCTTGCGCAAGCACTCAGTAAAAGTAAGGAAACAAATACGATGGCTCTCATAGATGAAATTTATGCACAAAGCTACTAGTTTAATCCTCCTTTTTAAAATAAAATGATTGAGCGGTAGACTTGATTAAATTATTTTCGGAAAAATTAGTAATTTTTTAATACTACCATAGTGGTAGATAAGTAAATGTTCTTTATTTTTGTTGTAATTCGAGTACCTAAAAACAAATTGTGTCATTAAAAACACCCATTATGAAAAAAATTATACAACAGATTTTACCTAGCCTAGCGCTTATTCTGTTCTTAAGTGCTTCTGCATTTGCTCAGACTAAAATAGGTGGTAAGGTAACAGATGCAGATTCTAAAGAGCCGTTAATCGGTGTTAGTATCGGTGTAAAAGGAGCTGTAACAGGAACAATTTCTGATTCGAAAGGAAATTTCTCCTTATCAACAAGCAAACCAGGTGCTTTAACTATCGTAGTTTCTATGGTAGGTTATGAGCGTCAAGAAATTCCAGTAAAAGGAAATAAAACAGATTTTCAAATTGCCTTAAAAGAGCAGTCTGTTCTAGGACAAGATGTAGTTGTATCGGCTTCTCGTGTAGAGGAAAGCGTTATGCAATCGCCAGTTTCGGTAGAGCGTATGGATATTCGTGCGATTCGTGAAACTCCTGCAGCTTCTTTTTATGATGCATTACGTAACATTAAAGGGGTAGAGGTAAGTTCTCAATCGGTATCTTTCTCGTCTATCGGTATGCGTGGATTTAACAGCAACGGTAACGTTCGTGTGGTTCAATTGATCGACGGTATGGATAACCAAGCGCCAGGTTTGAACTTCTCTGTAGGTAATATCGTAGGTATTTCTGAATTGGATTTACAATCAGTCGACTTATTACCAGGAGCTGCTTCTGCTCTTTACGGTCCTAACGCGATGAATGGTATTATCTTAATGGATTCGAAATCACCTTTCTTATTCCAAGGATTATCTGCTCAAGTAAAAACAGGAGCGATGTATGCAAGCAATCGTACAGAGACAATGACTCCATATGGAGATATCTCCATTCGTTTTGCTAAAGCATTCAACAATAAAGTAGCTTTCAAATTAAACTTCAACCAATTAACGGCTGATGACTGGCAGTCAACTGATACACGTGACCAATCTTTATTGAATGGAACGGTATTAGGTGCAGGTTCTCGTGGAACTAACCTAGCCTACAATGGAGTGAACGTATATGGTGATGAGACAAACGTGAATATGTTGTCTTCATTAAAGCCCTTATTAGGTGTGCCTACGAATCCATTAACAGCAGGTATCAATCAGATTTCAGCTGCAACGGGTGGTTTATTAACTCCATCTGCGATTTTAGGATACATTGTTCCTAACGTGGCTATCTCTCGTGAAGGTTATGCTGAGCGTGATATCTCTTCTTATGCAAACCGCAACATTAAGTTTAATGCGGCTTTACACTACCGTTTCAATGATAAGGTAGAATTGATTTTACAAGGATCTTATGGTCAAGGTACAACGATGTACACAGGTGCAGATCGTTACTCGATCAAGAACTTCTCAATGGGTCAATACAAGGCTGAATTAAAGGGTTCTAACTTCTTCGTTCGTGCATATACGACACAAGAGAATTCAGGTGATGCGTATGCAACAGGAACTTTAGGTCAGTTGATCAACGAAGCGGCTAAGCCATCTACGGCTTGGTACCCAGAGTATTTCTCAACTTTCGCAGGTTTAGCTTTAACTAACTTTGGAACTGTATTACAAACAAACCTTTTAAAAGGCGTGGCACCTGCTTCAGCGGTAGGTTTAGCAGTAGCTAGTACACAATCATCTTTCCCTTACTACCATGGAACGGCTCGTGCGAAAGCAGATGTGGGTCGTTTAGTACCAGGTACTGCAGGCTTTAATGCGGCAGTGGATGCTATCAAGGCAAAAGCTTTGCCAGCAGGTGCTAAGTTTACAGATAAGTCTGCCTTATATCACTTAGAGGGAATGTACAACTTAACTGAGAAATTAAACAACAAACTTGAATTGATCGTAGGTGCAAACTTCCGTCAATATGCGTTGAACTCTGAAGGAACTTTATTCGCCTTACAAAATGATGGCAGCGAGTTCTCAATCAACGAATATGGTGCGTATGCTCAAGCTTCTAAGAAGTTATTCGCTGATCACTTGAAGGTAACGGGTTCACTTCGTTATGACAAGAACGAAAACTTCGAAGGTGTATTTAGCCCACGTATTTCAGGTGTGTTAACACAAGGAACGTCTAACTTCCGTGCCTCTTTACAAACAGGTTTCCGTATCCCTACGACACAAGATCAATACATTAACTTGTTGACTCCATCAGCGCGTTTATTAGGTGGTTTAGCGGTAGTTCAAGATCGTTACAAATTATCAGGTAACTCATATACTTTACAATCTATCTTAGCTAGCCCAACAGATCCTACGAAATGGGTAACTTACAAGTCGAAAGCGTGGAAGCCAGAGCAGGTTCAAACTGTTGAATTAGGTTACAAAGGAATGATCACTCCACAAATGTTTGTTGATTTCTATGCCTACCAATCCAACTTCACGAACTTCTCAGCAGGTCAAGTGGTAGCGCAACCTAGCACAACTTTGGCAGGTTCATTAAACTACTTCTCTTTCCCATCTAACGTAGATAACGAAGTTGTTACTAACGGTTGGGGATTGGGTATTGACTATGATTTAGGAAATCGTTGGGCATTAGGAACAAACGTTTCTTACAATGCAGTAAAAGACAATGGTGGATTAGCTGATTACCAATTAGGATTCAACACACCGAACTACCGTACAAACGTTTCTTTAGGAAATCGTAACATCGGAAATTCAGGTTGGGGCTTTAACGCGACTTGGAGATACCAAGATCAATTTGTTTGGCAATCCTCTTTTGTAAATCAAGTGGTGAACCAACAACAATTATCGATGATTCCTGCGTTCTCTACATTCGATATGCAAGTAAGCAAGAAGGTGTCTGAGATCAAGTCAATCATCAAAGTAGGTGGTACAAACTTAGGCGGAGTTGCTTACACGACTGGTTGGGGTAACCCATTAATCGGAAGCATGTACTATGTGAGCATCACTTTCGACGAATTGTTGAACAAATAAGATTTATTTGAAATTAGTTTGAGGCTGCCCCTTTAAGGGCAGCCTCTTTTTTTGTACCTTTGTGGATCGATCGATTCCCAAACTATGGCTTCAAAAGCGTCAGATTCAACCGGATTTTCCCACATTCAAGTGCTGGGGGCACGCGAGCATAATTTAAAGAATATTGACGTTTCCATTCCGCGCAATCAGCTCGTGGTGGTGACGGGTATTTCGGGTTCGGGAAAGTCGTCTTTAGCCTTTGATACGATTTATGCTGAGGGCCAAAGACGCTACATGGAATCCTTCTCCGCCTACGCCCGTTCCTTCCTCGGAAACATGGAACGCCCGGATGTAGACAAGATCGAAGGACTTTCCCCAGTAATTTCCATCGAACAAAAGACGACTTCTAAAAACCCCCGTTCTACGGTAGGGACGACCACGGAAATCTATGATTTCTTGCGTCTTCTATATGCCCGCGCTGGAGAGGCTTTTTCTTACCTGTCAGGGGAGAAAATGGTCAAGCAATCGGTTGATCAAATCATCGAAACTTTATTGACCCAATTCAACAAAGGCAAAGTTGTTTTGCTTGCACCCGTAGTCAAAGGTCGCAAGGGACATTACCGTGAGCTCTTTGTGCAAATTGCGAAGTGGGGATATACGAAGGTTCGGATTGATGGGGAAATTATGGACATCGAGCCGAAGATGCAGGTCGATCGTTTCAAAGTGCACGATATCGAAATCGTGGTAGATCGTTTAGTGGTGACGGAAGACGAACGCTTGCGTTTGTCCCAAAGCCTACAAACGGCCATGAACCAAGGCAAAGGACAAGTCTATGTCCTGGATGCTAAAGATAAATTACATTACTTCTCGCAAACCTTAATGGATCCGGCGACAGGCTTGTCTTACGACGAACCTGCACCGAATACCTTCTCCTTCAATAGTCCCTATGGCGCTTGCCCTTGTTGCAATGGCTTAGGTGTGGTGGAAGAAATTACAGAGGATTCGGTTATTCCGGATCGCTCTTTGAGTATTATCCGCGGTGCGATTGCACCGATCGGGGAATACCGGGAGCTGTGGATTTTCAAACAATTAGAGGTTTTATTAAAGCCATTTAAAGTAGGTCTTTCTACTCCCATTGCGAAGTTTCCTGCGGAGGCCGTGGAATTAATGCTCTATGGTTCGGAGGAGCCAGTGGCGGTGCCTTCTAAGAAATACGAGGGAACGGAGTGGAATACGAAATACGATGGGATTGTTAATTTCTTGAAACGCCAGCAGGAGTCAGGTTCGGAGAAAACGCAGGACTGGTTGAAGGATTTTATGATCATCAAGAAATGTCCAGAATGCGATGGATATCGTTTGAAGAAAGAATCCCTACACTTCCGGATCGCGGATAAGCACATTGGTCAATTAGCCCAAATGGACATCAACGAACTAGAGGCCTGGTTCTCAGACGTGGAAACGCGGATGAGCGATCGCCAGCAGCAGATCGGGGTGGAAGTGTTGAAAGAGATTAGAAAACGCGTGGGCTTTTTAACCCAAATCGGATTAACCTATTTAACCCTCGATCGACCGATGAAAAGTCTATCGGGCGGAGAGGCGCAACGTATTCGTCTAGCTACACAAATAGGAACTCAGCTCGTGGGTGTTCTCTACATCATGGATGAACCAAGTATTGGTTTGCACCAGCGGGATAATGAGAAATTAATTCAAGCCTTAAAGGATTTAAGGGACTTAGGTAATTCGGTCTTAGTCGTGGAACACGACAAGGACATGATGCTGGAGTCAGATTATATCTTGGATATTGGTCCAGGTGCAGGACGTCATGGAGGGAATGTGGTAGGTTCAGGTACGCCCGCTGAGTTTTTGAAATTAAAGACCCCTACGGCGGCCTATTTAAACGGTGCGCTGGAGATTGCGATTCCGGCTGTTCGCCGTAAAGGCAATGGCCTGAATATTGAATTAAAAGGGGCGACCGGGAATAATTTGAAGAACGTGTCGGTGAAATTGCCTTTGGGTACTTTGACCGTCGTGACGGGTGTTTCTGGGTCTGGTAAATCGACCTTGATTCATGATACCCTAGTATTAAAACTAAAGCAGCATTTCGATCGCACGAAGCGCGATGCGATGCCGCATAAAGCCATTACTGGTTTAGAGAATATCGATAAGGTGATCGAAGTGGACCAAAGTCCTATCGGTCGCACTCCTCGCTCGAATCCGGCGACCTATACGAATATGTACAGTGATATTCGTACGCTGTATTGTGAATTGCCTGAGTCGAAAATTCGAGGTTACAAGGCGGGTCGTTTTAGTTTCAATGTGAAGGGTGGTCGTTGCGAGGATTGTGAAGGTGCTGGCCGCAAAAAGATTGAGATGGAATTCTTGCCGGATGTCTTAGTGGAATGCGAGACTTGTAAAGGAAAACGTTTTAATCGGGAGACATTAGAAGTTCGCTTCAAAGGAAAATCGATTTCGGATGTGTTGGATATGACCGTGGAACAGGCTTTGGAATTCTTCGAAAACCAGCCACGCATATTCCGTCGTGTGCAGACTTTGGCCGAAGTAGGTTTGGGATATATCACCTTAGGGCAACATGCTACGACTCTTTCTGGAGGAGAAGCACAACGTGTTAAGTTAGCGGAAGAATTATCGAAAAAAGATACGGGTAAAACACTTTATGTGTTGGATGAACCGACGACCGGATTGCACTTCCAAGATGTCCGCTTGCTTTTAGATGTATTGCAAAAATTAGTAGACAAGGGAAATACGGTCTTGATCATCGAACACAATATGGACGTGATCAAAGTGGCCGATTACCTGATTGATATGGGGCCAGAAGGAGGGAATGCAGGTGGTCAGTTGATCGCGAGCGGAACCCCGGAGCAGATTGCTAAAGAGAAAAATAGTCACACAGGACGCTTTTTGAAAAAGGAATTATCGTAGAATTTTTAGTACATTTATGCACTTTCTACATCAACGATGAACTACTTGCCTCAACTTCTATTTATCGCCCTCTTAGGGGCTATGGCTTTTGTGATTTATCAGCGTTTCTCGCTTATCATTCAAACCATTCGTCTTGCACGACCTGTTGAATTAAATGACCAACCTTCGGAGCGATTTAAGCGCATGGCGCTGTTAGCTTTTGGTCAAAAAAAGATGTTTTCTAAGCCTATCGTCGGCTTCTTTCACTTTCTGATTTATATCGGTTTTGTGTTAATTAATATCGAGGTAGTGGAGATTTTACTCGATGGGATTTTAGGAACCCATCGCTTGTTTGCCCCATTCCTGGGCTCTTTTTACACTGGTTTATTGAACTTCTTTGAAATTTTAGCTGCGGGTGTTTTTGTAGCCTGTGTCTTCTTTTTTCTGCGTCGGGGTGTGTTTCGCACCGGTCGTTTACAGCCCTCAAATCACCAAGAATTAGCTGGTTTTCCAGTAAAGGATGCTTACCAAATATTATTTATTGAAGTCGTTTTAATGCTAGCCTTGTGGACGATGAATGGGGCAGATGCCGTGTTGCAAACACGTGGAGTGGAGCACTACCTTCCCGTAGGATCCTTTGTGATTTCGGGTTCATTAATGCCTCTTTTCGAAACATTTTCTACAGGATCACTCATTCTACTGGAGCGTGGCGCCTGGTGGTTTCACATTGCTGGAATTCTCGCTTTTGCTTTATACGTAACCTATTCAAAACACTTACATATATTCTTTGCATTCCCTTCCGCTTATTTTTCTAGTTTAGAATCATCTTCGAAGATGTCTGCTATGCCTTCAGTGACACATGAAGTGAAGTTGATGTTAGGTCAGCCGGTAGAGGAGCAGGCGGCTAGTACGGCGAAGTTTGGAGCGAAAGATGTGATGGATTTGACCTGGAAGAACGCATTGGATGCGTATTCTTGCACGGAATGTGGTCGTTGCACGGAGCAATGTCCAGCGAATCAAACGGGTCGCGCACTTTCCCCTCGCAAGATCATGATGGATACCCGTGATCGCCTAGAGGAAGTGGGGGGTGTTTTGAAAGCGAATAAGGGAGTTTTTGTGGAGGATGGTAAGTCCTTATTTGATCGAATCTCCGCCGAAGAATTACGCGCTTGTACATCTTGTCAGGCTTGTGTGGAGGCTTGTCCTATGGAGCTGTCCCCTTTAAGTATCATTTTAGAGATGCGTCGTTTTCAAATTATGGAATTATCGGACGCACCTGGTGCTTGGAATGCCATGTTTGCAAATGTGGAAACAAACCAAAGTCCGTGGAAATTTAATCCAGCCGATCGTCTGAATTGGGCAAAAGAATAAGCTATGAAGAAAATACTAATCGTTTTAGTTCTATTAGTAGGCGCCTATTTTATGGGGCCTAAACCAGAAGCCCCTGTTTTAACAGGTCAAGCAAGCTGGACAGCTATTCCTGATTCCCTTCAAGCTATGGATGCTTACATTGCTTCGAAAGAATCGCAGACGGTTTTGAAAGCAGGCAATGAGGCACGCATTATTTGGGCAGATTCTGCTCAACCGAAAAAGACAAAAGTTGTATTCATGTATGTGCATGGATTTTCTGCCTCGCCCATGGAGGGAGATCCTTTGCACCGGGAAGTGGCCAAGAAATTCGGGGCTAATCTTTTGTTAGCTCGCGTGGCAGGTCACGGGGTGCCTGATTCAGATTCAACCTTTGCGAAAGTAACGGCAGACGAATATTACCAAAGCGTCGAAAACTACTATGCCATCGCGAAGAAATTAGGTGATGAGGTGGTGGTATTGGGGACTTCTTTTGGGGGTGCGATGTCACTGGTGCTAGCCTCAAAACATCCAGAGATAAAAGCTTTAATGTTATACGGACCTTGCATTGCGATCAAAGACCCCAATGCAACGCTTTTGGATAATCCTTGGGGATTGCAAATGGCTCATTTGATTACAGGAAGTGATTACCGCGATATTCCAGTGATGGCGAAGGGTCATGCGGAGAATTGGAGCTTGCATTATCGCCTAGAGGGTGTGGTAGCTGTACAAAACTTGTTGACTCATTCGATGAACAAAGAAGTCTTTGAAAAGGTGAAAATTCCTGTGTTCTTGGGTTATTATTATAAGGATGAGGAGCACCAAGATCAGGTAGTTTCGGTGGATGCGATGAAAGAAATGTTTGAACAATTAGGTACGCCGGCTAGTTTGAAAAAGTCGGAGGCCTTTCCTAATTCGGGTAATCATGTAATTACGTCTAATCTGTTAGGCAAGCTGACGGATGCGCCGATTGCCTCGTCTGAAGCCTTTTTACGTAACATTGTTAAATTAAACTAAGATGGGTCCAGCTTTGATATTATATGCCGTTCCATTTTTCCTTTTCACTGTTTTGTTGGAATCCTATATCCTATACAAGACACATCGGGACTATGTGGAGGCGAAGGATTCTATGACCTCGATTGGTTTAGGTTTAGGGAATTTGGGGATCGGATTTGTAACCAAGGCAATCACCGTGGGTGCCTCATTTTATGTGTACAATAACTGGAAACTGTTTGATCTAGGCCAAAGTTGGCCGGTTTGGGTACTGGCATTTTTCGGCGAAGATTTAACCTATTATTGGGTGCATCGCATCTCGCATGTCGTTCGCTTTTATTGGGCTTCACACATGGTGCACCATTCGTCCCCTAAGTACAATCTAGCTGCTGCCTTGCGCCAAACTTGGACAGGCAATCTATCCGGAGGTTTTATATTTTGGCTTTGGTTGCCCTTGATCGGTGTTCACCCGTTTATCGTGATGTTCTTCCAACAAACCAGTTTACTCTACCAGTATTGGATTCATACTGAATTGATTAACAAGATGCCACGTTGGTTCGAATATATTTTAAATACGCCGTCACATCACCGGGTGCACCATGGCACGGATCTGGATTATCTGGATACGAATTATGCGGGGGTGTTGATTATTTGGGATCGGATGTTTGGCTCTTTTGTTTCCGAGAATCAACGTCCTCAATACGGTTTAACGAAGCAGATTGAAAGCTATAATCCAGCTAAAATTGCGTTTTATGAATGGGTTCAGATGATAAAGGACGTTCTAAGTGCAAAAAGTTTTAAATCAGTTGTAGGCTATGTTTTTGGCCCTCCAGGTTGGAGCGATGATGGTAGTCGATTAACGGTAACGCAAATGCGTGAACAGCAAAAGAAATAATGGAAAAGATTAAAACGATGGCTGAATTCGCCGCAGCGGGGGAACAGCCAGAATTTCTTTTTTGGGTAGGATGTGCGGGGTCATTTGATGATCGCCACAAAAAAGTAACGCGTGCCTTTTCGGAGATCCTGCAAAAAGTGGGTATCTCTTTCGCGGTTTTAGGCACAGAAGAATCTTGTACAGGTGATCCAGCGAGAAGAGCAGGGAATGAGTTCTTGTTCCAAATGCAAGCGATGGCGAACATCGAGGTCTTGAACCTCTATGCCGTGAAGAAAATTGTGACAGCCTGTCCGCATTGTTTCAATACCTTGAAAAATGAATACCCAGGGCTAGGAGGCACCTATGAGGTGATTCACCATAGCCAGCTTTTGGCAGAATTAATCAGTGCTGGAAAAATTAAAGCATCAGATGATACGTCATTAGAGCAAGTGGCCTACCACGATTCCTGCTACCTAGGAAGAGGAAATGGCGTCTACGAAGCTCCCCGCGAAATCATTTCCGGATTAAAAAAGGAACTAATCGAGTTGAAAAGTTGTAGAACCAAAGGACTCTGCTGTGGAGCCGGCGGCGCGCAAGTATTCAAAGAGCCAGAAGTAGGAGGTGAAGACGTGCAAGTGAAAAGAGTGCAAGAGATGTTGGAATCTGGCGTCACGAAAGTAGCCTTAGCTTGCCCATTCTGCATGGTTATGGTCCAAGACGGCCTAAACAAAGTAGGCAAAGAAAAACACATCCAAGTAGTAGATTTAGCTGAACTCGTTCAGCAATCCATGTAAAATTATGTACTTACCGATAGAACAAATGCCCGATCATTCCCGCGTATGGGTCTACCAGGCGAACCGACCTTTTTCAGCGTCGGAAATACAAGCAATTGAAAACTACCTGACACCTGCTTTAACCCAATGGGCGGCACATGGAGCTGGTTTGAACGCGTCTTTCGAGATCCGTTTTCAACAAGTGATTGTGATCGCCGTAGACGAAACGGTCAACGCTGCCTCCGGCTGTTCCATCGATGCTTCAACGCGCTGGTTTAAAGAGATGGGCGCTGAATTAGGTATCGATTTCTTCGATAGAAGCACGGCTGTTGTGGATGGCGACGAACTAACCCTGATTCCATTGGCGGCTTTAAAGAATAACCCTTTATTAGATCGCTCTACTCAGATTATTCCCTTACAAACCGAATCATTAGGGGCCTACCGCTCAGGCTGGTTACAAAGAGCGGATACCACTTGGTTACAACGATATTTCGCATAAGATGGCAGAGGATCTAATTAAAATCGAGGGAAGTCGTAAGGAGAAATACGCCTCCCTTTATCCCCAAATTCAATCTTTACTCGCAGGAGAAACGGATAAATATGCAAATCTAGCGAACATCGCAGCGGCGGTGCATGAGGTATTTGGCTTTTTCTGGGTAGGGTTCTACCTGACCAAAGAAGATCAATTAGTCTTAGGGCCATTCCAAGGGCCAGTAGCTTGTACCCGAATCCCCTTTCACAAAGGAGTTTGCGGACATGCGTATACGACGCGCGAAACGGTTTTAGTTCCAGATGTGGAAGCTTTTCCTGGGCATATTGCCTGTGCATCTGCCTCGAAATCGGAGATCGTTTTGCCTGCCATCGTGAATGGCGAGGTTGTGCTTGTTTTTGATCTGGATTCAGATCAATTAGCGGACTTCTCTGAAGTGGATCAGGAAGGTCTAGAGAAAATCATCAAGTTGATTGAGGAGTCTTGGACTTCGTGGTCTTAAGCTAACTTAGCAATTACCGTTTCGCCACCTACCGGTTTATCATCGATATTCACGCAGATTTCAGCGTCTAATGGCAAGTAGATATCGATACGGCTACCGAATTTAATGAAGCCGAATTCTGTTCCTTGAACGACAGCATCTCCTTCTTTTGCATACCAGCAAATACGTTTCGCTAGAGCACCTGCAATCTGGCGGAACAATACTTCTGTACCGTTTTCATGCTTCACAACGTAAGTTGTGCGCTCATTTTCTGTACTTGATTTAGGGTGCCAAGCCACTAAGAATTTGCCTGGATGGTATTTGAAATAAGATACGATTCCCGAGATAGGGTTGAAGTTTACGTGCACGTTTATCGGTGACATGAAGATCGATACCTGGCGACGTGGTCCGTTGAAATACTCTGTTTCTACGGTTTCTTCGATGACAACGACTTTTCCATCCGCTGGGGCGATGATGTGCTTCGGGTTAATCTCCGTCACGCGTTTAGGAACGCGGAAAAATTGTAAGATAATGAGATAGAATAATGAGGTGATGACCACGATGGTCTCTCTAAAATAGACATTTTCAGGGAAGAAATACGCAACCAGGCCATTAATACCTAATACGATGAGTAATGAAGTGAATAATAGGGTCCGTCCTTCTCTATGTAATGTCATGCGTTGAATGCTAAATAACCTTGTTAATTTACAAAATTAGTTATTTTTGAGGACGCAACCACATCTAAATGCTAAAAAAAGCGATTCTGTTCCTCTTCTTGTTTGCCCAAATAGCCTTCAATGGCCTGGGACAGTATATTAAATGGCAAGAAGAAAAGTCCACTAGTTTTTTGCGATTGAACATTGTTAGTCATGAAATAGCGCGATATAGACCCCAAACGGGATGGATTCCTTTAGATACGGTAACGTCGGTCAATGTTAATTACGACGAAATTTTACCCACTTCGGAGGGGATTTATGAATTTCAAATCGGAAAATCGTCTAAATATTACCTAACCATTCATTGCACAGGACAGATGTATGAGTTGGATAAGTCTAACTGGACTTTGAAGCGCTTAGATCAGACCTTTTTTCGGGGAGCGAATTGCAAGAGTAGTATTTTTATGCGGGGGGACGACATCTATTCCTTTGGGGGATATGGTTTTTGGAGGTCAAATAATATTCTAACGAAATATGATTTTATTGCCAAGAGTGGATGAGCATCGCTGCCGAAGGAGATGTTCCTACTTCTATCTTCGACGGGATGTCGGGATATTCACCTAAAAAAGATCGCTTCTATTTATTGAGTACCGTAGAGATGAATGATACGGAGAAGAAAACGGCCTTTAATCGGGATTATGGTATCTACGAATATGATTTTTTTAATCAGAAATTCACCCGTTTAGGTGAAATTAAATTGCCGACTGTTATTAACTTCTTAGATTCAAAAGAGACAAAACCCTTTGTATTTAATGGTCGCTATTTTATTATTTCAGATAAACCCAATAAGGATTTTGCCTATGATACAATGTTCTTTATTGATGTGGAAGATGATTTTAAGGTATACCAGTGGAAAAATCCGCACCGAATCTATTTGAACGCACAAAGAGGTGACAATCCAGAGGCTTATATGCATGTGAGTGGAGATTCACTGGTTTGGTCTAATAATTTAGTCAAAGCTTCTGTCCAGGAACCTGGTTTTACGGTAGCTTCCGTATCAGACCTCATTAGTGAGGCCGAGTACATAGGTACCTTGGATGAAGCGTCATGGTATGAGCGGTTTGCCGTTGTAGGAGCAGTAATCCTTGCGCTGATAACCTTAGTTTTAATTTCTGAAATCTACAGACGCTTTAAACGCAATAAGCTTAAAAAGTCAATACGGTTTATGCTTGGGGCAAATGAGCGTTTATTCTTAGATTTTTTAATATTGAATTACGAGCAGGGTTTTGTGAATGGACATCAGATTATTGCTTTTTTTGGAAAGCATAAAAGTACGCCGGAATCACAACGGCAGTTTAGAGCGAAATTGATTGAGAATTTCACGAAGACTTTAGGACTGCTTTTTGCCAATGAGGATATTTTAGATATTCAGTTAGATGAACGTGATCAGCGGATGTTTACGTACAGATTGCAACCTGAAATCTACAATAAACTGAAGAATCTTTAGTCCTTAAAGATAATAATGGGATCGGTCTCGATCGTATTGCTTTTATTTAAAGCGTTGTCTCTGATGAAGATTTTGAACTTCAAGGTGTCGTTTTTTGCCGTGAATTGTGGGCTATAACCTTTATAGAAGGCATATACAAATTGAGTAGAATAATCAATACTTCCCTCGATAGGACCTGACTTTTGATTTGGCTTGAAGTTAAAGTTCATCAACCCACCTAAGGCAGGGGTAAAAGTGATAGGGATAAAAACGCCGTTCTTTTGTAACATGACGGCTACCTCGAAATTGCGAAAATCCTTGTACTTCGGGTCAGATTTAAGCTGTGCTTCGGTTAGTCCTAAATCTCCTTCTGCGTCTTGAAAGTTGATACTCATAATGACAGAATCGATTTTTGTGGTGCCCCCAAATCCATCATTACTAATTTTTGTAATTTTCTGAATCGACTTGAATGTGATGGCAGGCGTAGAACTAAACGTAGGTTCTTGCACACAAGCTCCTAGTCCAATTATTAAAACCACGAATACAGCAACTAATTTCCGCATGGAATCCCTTGAAAATTTCAGCAGTAAAGTTAATGATTTGCGTTAATTTTGCGCTACATCTAGAGAAATCAAATGGGTCAAGCGATCAACGAACGGAGGAAAGAACTTAAAAACCGGGTTCTGCACATGCAGGAAGCGGATTTTGATGCCTTGGCTTTGGATGTATTTCGTTTTCAAGCTGAAAATAACCCGCTTTACAAGCAATACATTCAGCTATCTGGTTTATCCTCTGAAAAAATAACACATTGGAGGGAGGTTCCTTTTTTGCCCATTGAACTATTTAAAAATCACCAAGTCTTGACTGGGTCTGAACCCGTTTTATTCTCTTTCGAAAGCTCTGGAACGACGGGTCAAATTCCCTCGAAACACCCCGTTTGTGATCCAGATTTCTACCAAAAGATCTCTAAAGATGCCTTCGAACGGGAATATGGTCCGCTAAGTGATTACCATATTTTCGCTTTATTGCCGTCCTATTTAGAGCGCTCTACTTCTTCGCTCGTATTCATGATGGATCATTTTATCAAGGAATCCCATTCGGAATTATCGGGTTTTTATTTAAATCAATACGATTCTCTTGTAGATGCTTTGCGTCAAGCTTTGGCCACGGACAAGAAGGTTTGGTTAATGGGAGTGACTTTTGGCTTATTGGATTTAGTCGATACAGGGATTGATTTATCCTTTCTGAAGGAGCACAAAGATCGATTAATTGTGATGGAAACGGGCGGTATGAAAGGGCGTCGCGAAGAGTGGATTCGAGATAAAGTGCATGCCTATCTACAAGAAAAGATGGGTCTTGATTCGATTGCCTCTGAATATGGAATGACCGAATTGTTTTCTCAAGGCTATGCAAAATCGCAGGGAATATTTACACCGGCCTATACGATGCGTGTTTGTTTGAGGGAGGTGAGTGATCCGTTTGCTTTGGTGAATCAAGCATATAAAACGGGTGGAATCAAGATCGCTGATCTAGGGAACATTGAC
>Ga0222712_10003620_pt1 | contig 16677 bp, 22 predicted proteins | sample C33_657DmetaG_FD_165043 | JGI IMG/M metagenome (GOLD analysis project Ga0222712, IMG submission 165043) | Estuarine water microbial communities from San Francisco Bay, California, United States - C33_657D | ecosystem: Environmental > Aquatic > Marine > Unclassified | place: USA: California...
CGCTTCAAAAACTCTCCGATCGGTGGAAATCAGTCCAAATCGGTGCAAAACGGACATACTTCAGTCCGAATTGATCCGGACTCACCCTTTATCAGTCCAGAACGCTCGGGGGCTAATTGAAGAAAGCACGCAAGGGCGCTACCAAGCCACGATTGCAGAACGCACCGCTCAAAGGCGCATCTAGGATTGATGAGATTAAGAAATTCCTAGAAGATTGCAAGCTAGAGCTATTGCCATGGCAGGAATACGTCTTAACCGACATGCTCAAGGTTGACAAAGATCAAAAGTGGCGCAGAAAGACCAATCTGCTACTGGTAGCACGTCAAAACGGCAAAACACACCTAGCACGCATCCGCATCCTTGCAGGGTTGTTTATTTTTGGTGAAATGAATATAGTTGCAATGTCATCTAATCGCGGCATGGCTCTTGATACCTTTCGCAAGGTCGTTGACGTGATAGAGGATAACCCCGCGCTCATGGCGCAGGTTAAACAGATCCGCGTGGCTAATGGTCAGGAATCGGTGGAGCTGCTCTCGGGCGCTCGTTACGAGATAGTCGCGGCTACAAGAGATGGAAGCCGTGGTAAGACCGCGGATCTGCTTTACATAGACGAATTGCGTGAAATTGATGAAGATTCGTGGACTGCGGCTAAGCCAATCACCCGCGCCCGTCCCAATAGTCAGATCTTTATGACTAGCAATGCCGGTGATGCCTTCAGCACAGTCTTGAATGACCTTAGAAGCCGATGTTTGAGCTACCCGCCGCCTACTATGGGCTTTTGGGAGTATTCAGCCGATGATTGGGCAAAGATAACCGACAAAGACGCGTGGTATCAGGCAAATCCCGCTTTAGGCTATTTGATAGACGAAGAAACGATTGCCGAAGCCATTGCAACATCTAGCGTAGAAGCAAGCCGTACAGAAACCTTATGCCAATGGGTTAGCGCGCTCAAATCGCCATGGCCGTATAGAGCCTTTGAAGATCTGACAGTTCAAGACTTACAAATCCTGCCGGGACTGCCGACTATTTTCGGAATGGACATTTCAGTCAATAAAAAGATGGCTTCACTTGTCGCAGGGCAGATACGCGAAGATGGCAAGATTGCCGTGGGTGTCATTGCACAGTTTGAAAGTCAAGTCGCCATTGACGAGCTAAAAATGGCTGTGGAAGTCAATGACTGGGCAAAACAATACAAGCCACGAATGATTTGTTTTGACAAATACAGCACAATGAGCGTGGCAGAACGATTGCAACAATCAGGGCATAAAATTCAAGATATGTCCGGGACTGTCTTTTACCAAGCCTGTTCTGACCTATATGATGCGATTGTGAACGCGCGAATCGTTCACATCGGACAGGCTAGCTTGGTGGACTCCATGAATAACTGTGCGGCTAAAGAAACAGATGCGGGTTGGCGAATCGTTAGGCGAAAGTCAGCCGGGGACGTATCTGCGGCAATTAGCCTTGCAATGGTTGTCCACCAGCTGCTTAAGCCACAGAGCAAGCCACAAATTATCGTCTGAAATGCACGAAATGTCCGATTTGTATGGTATCCTTAAACGATGGGTCTTTTTGATCGTTTTCGCCCCGTAAAGATTGAGGCGCAACAAGCGCCGCAATTGATGACTGATTCTTTCAATTATTACATTCCGGGCGTATTAACTGCCGTAGGTCGCGATGAAGCAATGTCAGTTCCTAGCGTTGCACGTTGCCGCAATTTAATTGCTTGCACAATTGGCGGATTGCCAATGGAGCTTTACAAGAAATCTACCGGCGAAGAATTAGGCAATCCATTATGGCTTGAGCAGCCTTCTATTTCACAGCCACGATCAGTAACAATTGCATGGACTGTTGACTCTTTGATTTTCTTCGGCGTTGCATATTGGCGCGTGACTGAAGTTTATTTTGATGATGGTCGTCCAGCTCGTTTTGAATGGATTGCGCCGGGTCGCGTTTCATTCACAACCGATGCAAATACAAATTTCATCACACAATACACAATCGATGGCACACCTGTTCCGATGTCAGGTCTTGGATCACTTGTTACATTCCAAGCACAAGACGAAGGTATTTTGCAACGCGGCGCACGCACACTTCGTAGCGCAATTGATTTAGAAAAAGCAATGAGAGTTGCAACGTCAACTCCAATGCCTTCAGGTGTTATCAAAAACACCGGTGCAGATTTAGCACCTGCCGAAGTGCAAGGAATTCTTGCAGCTTGGAAGCAAGCACGCGAACAACGCTCAACTGCTTATCTGACTAGCACTTTAGATTATCAGCCAACTTCATTTAGCCCGCGCGACATGATGTTTGTAGACGCAATCCAAAATACCGCAACTCAAATTGCACGAATGATGAATGTTCCTGCGTATTACATAAGCGCGGATCAAAACAATTCAATGACTTACGCCAATGTCCAAGATGAACGTAAGCAATTCGTGGCGCTATCACTCGCTCCGTATATCAACGCAATTCAAGACAGATTGTCAATGGATGACATAACGGCGCGAGGCAACATTGTAAAGTTTGACGTTGATTCTGCTTTCCTTCGGGTAGATCCGATGGAAAGACTTAACGTCATTGAAAAAATGCTATCACTCGGTTTGATCACACTAGATCAAGCTATGGAAATGGAAGATCTAACGCCAAATGGAAACGAAGATGTTACTTCAGTTCAGTAGCGATATAACCTGCAATGCAGAGGAACGCACTATCACCGGCAAAATCGTCCCATTCGGCGATTCTGAAGTTGGTTTTACCAATGTCGGTAAAGTTGTATTTGAAGCGGGATCTATTGAGATTCCTACAAATCCAAAACCTAAACTTCTATTGGAACATGACCCGAAGAAGCCAATTGGTCGTTTAGTGTCATTTACCGAAGATGAGTCAGGAATTTATGCAACATTCAAAGTTGCAAATACACAACGCGGCACAGATAGTTTGATTGAGGCAAGTGAACAATTACGTTCAGGCTTGTCAGTCGGCGTAGAAGTTATCGCTGGCAAAAAAGATAAAGATCGTTATCGCGTTAAATCAAGTTTGCTCAAAGAAGTGTCACTTGTTCAGGCTGCCGCCTTTAAGAGTGCCGAAGTTTTGAGCGTAGCGGCTTCCGAAGAAGAAGTCGTTGAAACCCCAACAAACGAAAGCGAGGCAGTCGTGGAGAATACTCCAGACACCGCATCTGTTGAGCCTAAGGTCGAAGCCCCTGCGGTAGAGGCTGCTCGCCCAACAGTTGCAGCACCAATTTACGCGAAGCCACGAATTAACGTGACTCCGCTTGCAATGCTTGAAAACACAATCAAAGCTAACATTTTCAATGATGAGTCTGCTCGTCAATGGATCGCAGCTGCATCTGATACCGACACAGTAACCGATGTTCCTGGTCTTGTTCCAACACGTCAATTGACTGAAGTTTGGAATCCAAAGTCAACTGGTACACGCGCTACCATTGAAGCAATCTCATCCGGCACATTGCCAGATGCAGGTATGAAGTTCCAGATCCCACGCGTTAAGACTGTTCCAACAGTAGGCGCACCAATCGCTGAAGGTGGAGCGTTTGACGATACTCAGGTTGAAATCGAATATCTTGATGTAGATGTCAAGAAAGCGGCGGGGATGCAATTATTTAGCGTTGAGGTTCTCGACAGAACTTCGCCTGCATTCCTTTCCGAGCTTCTCGCACTCATGGGCGATGCTTATGCAAAGTCAACAAACACCGCAGCTGGAGCAGCACTCGCAACAAACGGAACTCTTGATTCAACAACAATCACACTTCCATTGGACGGCGAAGAACTTGCTGGCTTTATTGCACGCGCGGGATCTTCTATCTACACAAACACATTCCGCTTTGCAACCGGCGTAATTGTTTCACCTACACAATGGTCAAACATTGTTGGACTTGTAGATTCAAGCAAGCGTCCAATTTTCAATGCAGCTGCACCACAAAACGCAGGTGGAGATCTTTCCGTTTCCGCAATTCGTGGAACGCTTCTCGGACTTCCGCTATACGTTGACTACACAATGTCAGGTGAAGCTGATAACTCCATCATCGTTGTTAACCGCGATTCCTATACATGGTACGAATCACCACGCCTACAACTCCGCGCTGAAAAGGTCGGAACTGGCAAGGTTGAAATCGGAATGTATGGCTATTACGCAATTGCTACCAAAACTGGTGCAGGAGCGTTCAAGTTCAACAAGGCGTAGTTCTAGCCTAGAAGTAGAGTTACCCCGCCGCACAGCCCTTGCGGCGGGGCTAACATAGAAAGGATTAAAGGATGCCCGCAACATACGTCACCGAAGCTGAATTGCGCTCAGCGCTAGGCATTGGCAACCTTTACTCGTCTGCTGTTGTTGAAGAAGTTTGTCAAGCAGCAGAAAACATCGTCAAATCTAAATTATGGTTCAATAGTTATGCGCTAGTTGCACATGAGTCAACCGCAAGCGTAGCGACCATTTACACCGCAATCCCACATGATTTTATTGTTGGTCAAACAATCACAGTAGAGAACGCCGGAGCAAAATACAACGGATCTAAAACTGTTACCACAGTACCTACCATTTATTCAGTTACTTATGCTGTTAACAACGCAACAGTTGAGCCATACAACGCACTTGTTCCTTTTGGCAAGGTTTATGGCACTACGCATATTGACTATGAAACCCTGCCTGAAGTCAATCAAGCATCGCTAATGATTGCCGTTGACATATGGCAAGCCCGTCAAGCGTCCAACGCTGGCGGTATTTCACCTGATTTTCAACCTTCACCATATCGCATGGGTAATACACTCATGGCACGCGTTAGAGGCTTGCTTGCGGATCATCTAGCACCGGGCGGTCAAGTAGGGTGAGCGCAATAACAACCCTACGGGGAACAATCGCGACTGCACTAGCTGATAATGCGAGCTGGCAGGTGTTTTCCTTCCCACCTGCTAGCCCGCTTGCTAACTCAATTATTGTGCAACCCGGCGACCCATACATTGAGCCTTCAAACGACCATTACAAAACAGTCAAGCCAAAAGTTAATTTTAAACTTGTCGTGCTTGCACCGATGTTTGACAATCAAGGCAACCTGACAAACATTGAAGATTTTTACCTTAACATTGTGAATAAGCTTGAAGCGTCATCGATTGCATATACAATTGGGACATTCAGCGCACCCGCAGTCTTGACTGGCACAGTAGGAGATCTATTGTCCGGTGAAGTATCAATCAGCGTTCTATCCGATTGGAGCTAAAAAATGGCTGATAATGACAAAGAGCGCGAGGCTTTCTTGGCTAAGATTGGTCAAGTAGCTCCAAGCGCACCAAAACCCGCAACCGCTAAGAAAGATGAGGAATAAGCCAAATGGCAGTTTTCTTAAATAACACAGTCGGTCTTAAGATTAACGCGATTGATCTTAGCGACCACGTTACTTCAATCACCCTGAACTATGCAGCGGATGAACTTGAAGTAACCGCAATGGGTGACACCGCACACAAGTTCGTCAAGGGCTTGGAGTCAGGCACACTCACAGTATCATTCTTGAACGACACAGCTACTTCACAGGTGCTTCAGACGCTTAACGGCGCTTTTGGTACAACAGTAGCCGCTAAGTTGGTTCAGGATAAGGTGGGAGCAGTTGCAGCAACTAACCCGCTTTACACTTTTGATATTCTTGTCAATAACCTAACGCCTATCAATGGCGCAGTTGGCGACATGGCAACCCAAGACATTACCTTTACACTTAATTCAAAGGTAACAGTCGCAAGCACAGGCACGTTCTAAACAAGGAGTAAATGGGCATGGCAAGTCTTAAAGTAACTAGGGCAGATGGCACAGAGTCGGTTCACGAAATCACTCCAGCTATTGAGTACGCTTTTGAACAATACGCTAAGAAAGGCTTTTACAAGGCTTTCCGCGAAGATCAAAAGCAATCAGATGTTTATTGGCTTGCTTGGGAGTGTTTGCGTAGAGCATCCGCTCCAGATGTTTTCCCGTTTGGGGACAAGTTCCTAGAAACTTTGAAGGCTGTTGAAGTTCTTGGTGACGACTCCCCAAATGGCTAACGCGTGATTCTTGGACGTATCAGATAGCTCAATTGTCGATACACACGGGAATCGCGCCTAGTGAATTTATCAATATGGATCGGGATTTGCTCAAAGCGTTCCGTGAAGTTCTAAGGAAACAGGCGGAAGAAAGAAAAAATGCCAGTCGTAGTAGAGGGAATCGTAGAGCTTAGAAAAGCCCTTAACAAACTCGCACCTGACATTAAAAAAGAGATGGACAAAGAAGTGCGCGAAGCACTTAAGCCAATTATTGCCGATGCTCGCGCTCATGTTCCCGCTAGCGCACCCGGCGGATTATTTAATTGGAATAGTCCGGGTTACGAGCGCAAATCACGCACAGGCAGAAAAGATGCGTTCCCGCCGTACAATTCTAAAGTTATTCGTAAAGGCTTGACCTATTCAATAACGCCTAGCCGTATGCAAGGCACAGGTTTTGTTTCGTTATTTACTTTGTTAAACAAATCTCGCGCTGGTGCAATCATAGAAACTGCTGGACGTTTAAATCCCGGTGGAGATCCTGAAAGCCAATCAAATAACCCTAGAGCTGGGGCAAGATTCAATGCAAGCATGAACGGCATTGGTGCACTCAAGGATTATTCTGGTCGTGGTAAAAATTCAACAGGTCGTTTGCTTTACGCAGCCTACGCACGCAATCAAGGTCGCGCACTAAACGCTATTCTCAAATCAATCGAAACAGCGCAAAACAATCTAGTCAAGCGCATACAAGACTCAAATAAGCGGGTGGCATAATGGCATTAACTGAAGCCGACATTAAAGTTGTAATAGCCGCCGAACTAAAGAAGCGTGGATTTACAGATGCAGAAAGAGCCACGCAACGCTTAGGCAAATCTTTTGATCGTCTAGCAGGTAAAGTTGGTGCAGCGCTCTCGGTTGCGGCATTAGTTAGATACAGCAAAGCAGCCGTCAATGCTTTTGCTGAAGATGATCGTGCGGCTAAGCAACTGACTCGCACTTATGAAAACTTAGGCTTGGCGTTTCAGGGCGCAATTGTCAATGATTATGTGGATGAATTGCAACGGGCAACAGGCGTGGCAGACAGCGAATTGCGTCCAGCGCTAGGCACGTTGACTAGAGCGACACTTGATTTTGGTCAAGCACAAAAGTTGCTCGGTATTGCAATGGATGTATCTGCCGGTACAGGTTTAGATTTAGCCACAGTCAGCAACGCATTGGCGAAGGCTCAGATGGGGCAAATGACTTCGCTATCAAGACTAAACATTGGCATTGGTAAAGCTGAAGCATCCACGATAACTTTTGAAGATGCACTTGAGAGATTGAATAAACGATTCTCAGGTCAAGCAGCTTTAGCGGCTGGTACTTATGAAGGTCAAATCAAACGCCTAAAGATTGCTGCGGATGAAGCGCAGGAAAGTTTGGGCAAGGATTTGGTGCTTGCGCTCAATCGTTTATCTAACGGGAACGATCTCAATGCTTTAGGCAATAAATTTCAGACCCTAGCCGATAATGCTGGCAAGATTGCCATTGGTATTGCCGATGTTATTGGACAACTTAACCGCAATGTAAGCGCTAGCGGATCTGGTGGATGGATTACAAAGTTTAATGAATTGATGGCTAACCTAAACCTTTTTGAGTATCTCAAAGGTCGCGGTCAAGATATAACAATGGGCGTAAAGCAACGCACACTAGGCGCGCCCGGTGCTGTTCAATCTGCGAAAGAGCAAGCAAAGATACGAGCCGCTGAACGCGCTGAACTTGCCAAAATAGTTGCATTAGAAAAGGCAAGAGCAGTTGAATTGGCTAAGCAAAAGCGTTTGCGTGAAATTCAAAATATGCTTAATCAAAAGTCATTGAAATACGATTTGACTCGTATTCAATTGGCTGCGGCAGCGCAAGGAAAACTAACTGAAGAAGAACAGCGCCGTATTGCTGAGTTACAGACGATTGAAGAACTGAAAGCCGCCATTGCTGCCGATGATTTGACTAAAGCCGAAGAACTTTTAAAGCGCTTAGAAACTGTGCAATCAGCAACCTTTGACTTGTCTGAGTCACTACTTGACTTAAAAGCTGGCGATCCATTTTCCAATTGGGACACTTATTTTCTTGGCGCAAACAAAATGGTTAATGATTTGTTTGCTAATTTCAAAGCTCAACAAGGCGTACTTGATAGCCTGTTGGCTTCTATTGCACAAAGCAAAGCTGCGGCAAACAGCGCAGTCATGGCTGCCAAAACAGATAGAGCCACAGCGTATGCTCAAGCCGCACAGGCTTCAGGAAATAGTGCTGCTATAGCCACAGCTGAAGCCGCAAATGCCATAACTGCTGCTACTGCTGCTGTTGCAGCTGCAACAACGCCCGAAGATAAAGCTGCTGCGGAAGATTTCCTTGCTGCGGCTAATGCATCCGCCGAAGCCGCCAATACGCTTACGGAAAGTTTAGGAGCTGCTGATTTGGCTACTGCACTTGCGGAAATGGCATTGGCAAACGAATATCTAAATCAGTCGATTGAAGCAGCGACAGGCGTAGGCATTATCCCGCAGGTCAACGTTACAGTTAACGCTGAAGGCTCTATTTTGAGTGATCAAGATCTTGTGGAAATGATTACTGACAACATTTACCGCATACAGAAAACTGGTAAGCAAATTCTGTTAAGTTCGGTGTCTATTTAATGTCTGCACCAACGCTTAGGGTATTTGTTGACTTCGACAGCGATACGGCATACGAAACAAACCCTTTAATCCTAGATTCAGCCACAAAGGGAATTTTAGGCACTAACAGGCTCGGTTCGGGCGTGCTGCCAGTAGAAATAACAGATCTAGTCACCAAGACATCTATTCGGCGTGGTCGCAATCGTATTCTGTCTAAATTTGAGTTTGGCTCAGCAGACGTAGTTTTGTACGATCAAACAGGCGCGTGGAATCCAATGAATCCGAGCAGCCCGTATTACCCTAACTTAATACCGCTTAGGCAAATTATCATTTATGCAAGCTACTTAGGCGTGGATTACTATCTGTTTTCAGGGTATATCACCGATTATGACACCGGCTTTAAGCAAGGCAACGAGGATCTATCGACTGTAACCTTGCGCTGCGTGGATGCAACTAAATTACTTGCAGGTTCAGCAATCAGCACAGTATCAGGAACGCCGGCAGGTCAACTCTCAGGCGCTCGCGTCAATGCTATTTTAGATGACATTGCTTTCCCTGTAAGCCTACGATCTATCGATGCCGGTGACTCTACCCTTCAGGCAGATCCCGGAACGCCTAGAACAGCCTTAGAAGCCCTGCAAACAGTAGAAAACAGCGAGTTTGGCGGATTCTTTATTGACGCTCAAGGGCAAGCAACGTTTATCAGCCGCACCAACCTAATTACTCGCCCTGCCACATCTTTGTATTCGTTCTCAGATACAGGCACAAACATTTCCTACACCAACGCTGTTGTTGCATTTGACGATACTCAAATCTTAAATGACGTAACTGTGACACGCTCAGGCGGGACGGCTCAAAACGCCTTTGATCAGACTTCGATTGACACTTACTTTTTACATTCAGGCAAGCGGGACGGCATCCTTGTTCAAACAGATACCGAATCGCTCAATCAGGCTAAAGGCATCCTAGCCACACGCAAAGATCCTGAGATTCGTATCGACAGCATCCAGCTTAATTTGTATGATGATGTCAACCCTAATAAGCCTTTGTCCGGTGTGGACATTGAGTTGCTAGACGGGGTAACAGTCACAAAAACAATGCCGGGATCTAGCAGCATAACCCAAGCCAGCCTAATCAATGGCATACACCACGACATCACAAAATCAAGCTGGAACACAACCCTATTCACAGCCGAGCCTTTGCTAGCTGGATTCGTGTTAAATAGCGCGATCAGCGGTATAATAGGCGAGGACGTGCTGAGCTACTAAGGAGTAACAATGGCAGGTGCAGGATATAAGCTGTTTAACACAGGTGATGTGTTAACTGCAGCACAAGTAAATACTTATCTCATGGAACAAACAGTCATGAGATTTGCAACAACGACTGCACGCGACACCGCTTTATCCGGTGTTTTGGCTGAAGGAATGTTGTGTTACATAGACGCTGATAATAATATTTACAAATATACAGGTTCGGCTTGGGTCAATATCGATACAACTGGCGGCGGTTCGCCACTTACGACAAAAGGCGATCTTTATACATACTCAACCACTGATGCTCGTCTACCAGTCGGAACAAATGGACAGATTTTAACGGCGGATTCAACAACGGCAACAGGTTTGAAATGGGCTGCCGCCGCTGGCGGTGGAATGACCTCAATTGCTAGCGGTTCTTTATCAACTGGTTCTGGTACTTTGACTTTAGATTCAATAAGTGGATCTTATAAGGATTTAAGGTTGGTTGTAAGAGATGCTTATCCTGCAACTGGAAATAACATTCAAATACAAGTTAACGCAGTAACTGATTACGACAGCACTTATAATCGCGGAGACGTTGGCGGTATGGCTTTAGCTGGAACGCGAATGAGGTTGATTTATAACGCATATGCAACTAGCAACGATGAAAACATTTTAGTTGTTGATTTTTACGATTATACTGATACGACAGCTTCAAAAATGATTGTTGCCTATAATAAGTACAACAGCACTTCTGGTACAGAAGTAATCTCATCTATAACGAGCGCAAATACGACTTCTGCAATTACGAAAATCGAACTTCAATGTTCTAGCGGTAATTTCGGTGCTGCTGGAACTTACGTTTTATATGGGGTGAACTAATGAAAAAACAAATCCATAACATTGAAACTAATGAAATAATTTTGGTTGATATGACGGTTGATGAAATTGAAGCTAATGAGAGTTTTGGCGATCAAATAAAGCAAGAACAGGATTTTGCAGCTGCCGCCAAAGCAAAGGCAGAAGCTAAATTGGCTGCTCTTGGATTAACGTCAGATGATTTAAAGGCTCTTGGTCTTGGCTAAGTTGTGTAAAGCGGGGCAACAACTCAGAGAGCAAATAGACGATGCGTTCCCCGATAGAGATCGAACTGCGCCGGAAGGCTGGCTCGGCGATGCTCGACATGCCGCCAGAGTTTCTGACCATAATCCTGATCCTGTTTCGCAACTTGTACGCGCCTACGACTTTAACGCTAATCTGGGATCCAGCGAACACGAAGCATTCGATCTTGTTGATCAGCTTCGATTACTTGCCAGATCTGATAAGCGAATTTCTTATATAATCTTCAATGGTAAAATTGCTAGTTGGAAACGTAATTATGCGTTCAGACCTTACAAAGGTATTAATCCGCACAAAAAACATTTCCATATCAGCTTTACAAAATTGGGCGACAATGATGCGAGCATGTTTCGCGTCCCATTACTAACAGGGGAGCCTATAAATGGAGCAACTAAAAGCAGCAGGGGCAAGTTGGGCAAGATCCTTTCTCGCAGCAGCGCTAGCGACTTACCTATCGGTGGGTTGGGATTGGAAAACCATCCTTACAAGTGCTGTAAGTGCAACTGCGCCTGTCATCATTCGTTGGCTAAATAAAAACGATCCAGCCTTCGGTCGGCGATGAGTCCTGCTGAATGGGCAGCTTTTGTGGCTGCCATTCTTTCTTGTTGTGCACTTATTGTCGGTGGACTTCGTTACATTATTCGTCATGAAGTACCCGGCATTTTGGAAGCATCAAACATCGTGTCGCGCATCGATAAATTAGAGCGATTGGTTTTAGAATGGGTCACTCATGAGCGCAAGAAAACCCACAAAAAGCGAACTAGCCGCTAAGCGTAAGCGCAAGGAAAACGCTGCGCGTAAAGCTGGTTTTGATCCGTTAAAGCCTATTGATATTTGGGCTGCACAAATTGTGGAGTGTTATGAAGCGCTTGTGCGGGCAGGTTATGGAGAAGATAGAGCGCGCTGGTATATAGAAGAGCAGATGCGCCTACCTGACTGGATAATCCCGAATCCAGATTTAGATCCATACGAAGAGGATGAGGATGACGATTAAGCGAATCGTAGTCATTTCCGATTTACAAGTTCCCTTTGAAGATAAGAAAGCCGTAAAGAATGTCGCACAGTTCATCCGAAAGTACAAGCCTGACAGCGTTCTATGCGTGGGCGATGAAATCGACTTCCAAACAATTAGCCGCTGGTCATCCGGTCGGGATGAGTGGTCGGGAAGTATTGGTCGAGATCGTGACAGAACTGTCGAAGTCTTATCCGAATTGCAAGTTCAACATCTCTCACGATCCAATCACAGCGCCCGACTCTACAATTCCTTAAGCAAGCGCCTACCGGGTCTTATCGGGTTGCCTGAGCTGACCATTGAGCGCTTTCTACGTTTAGATGAACTAGGCATTACCTATCATCATAAACCTTACCAATTTCACGAAGAGTGGGTCATGGTTCACGGGGACGAGCAGAGCACTAAGCCACAAGGGGGTTTAACAGCCCTAGAAGCCGCTAAGAGGCATGGAAAGAGTGTGGTGTGTGGTCATACCCATAGGCAGGGCATTTCGAGCTTTACAACGGCTTCAGGGGGCGTTTTAACGGGTATCCTGACAGGCTTTGAAGTCGGTCACTTAATGGATGAAACTAAGGCTTATTACACTAAAGGCACAATGAACTGGCAAAAGGGTTTTGGAATCATCTACATAGATCGCAAGCGTGTTCAGCCTGTGGCTATTCCTGTTGAGCGTGACGGCAGCTTTATAGTGGAAGGCAAGCGTTTTGGTTGATGACATTTATCCCATTAGGCGCTCAATTGATGACCACGTTGACGCAATTGACTTGGGCGTGTCGTTGACAAAATAGGCATTTACCCTTCAAAATAGGATTTGAAATCCTATTTGAAAGGGGATTTGAAATGGGCATAATCCGATTCGATCGGAAGTCCGGTGCTTACACGGACGGAAAACATTATGTAAGAGCGTCTTTCATTCGGAAATACGCTAAAGACAAGCTTGGCATTAGCCAAGAGCGCGGCAGATTAAGCCGTGAAGTTTTGGCTGCTTACTTTCTTGATGTTCATGGGGTGAGCGCAGATGTCGAATAACTTTACAGCTGAACAAATAGCCTTGATTTGTCTCGGTTTATTTGTTGTGTTTTGGATTATCTATGCAGGAATAATATCAATCTATCAAAGGGGCTATCAGAATGGATGGGCAAAAGGATACACACGGGGCAAAGTCGTACAAAGCGAAAGACTTGTTGACTAGTGCAGCCGACATCATTGATGAACGTGGATTTGAATACGGACATCCCGCAATTAATATCAAGCGAATCTCTGAGCTATGGGGTAGCTATTTCGGACGACCAATTGATCCGTTGGACGTGTGTATCTGCATGGCGCTGGTCAAAATCTCAAGGCTCGCTGAAACTCCAAACCGGGACAGTTTTATTGACTTGGTTTCCTATGCTGCGCTCGCAGGTGAGATGGCGCTCGGTACGGACTGGGCTGATTATGGCAAAGATTTCGCCTAGTAAGCGTGGCGTATGGTGCGATTACTGCAAGATGAGATGGGGCACAAGTGATGTGCGTGGTCAAACGCAAGCGGTATGGACGATTACATCATTTGTCCACAACAAAATCATTGACAGGCATTACTGCTTTACTTGCGCTAAAGAAGCCCAAACGTGGCACGATGGCACGACTTGGAGCTTCAAGGAACAACTCGACTATAAAGAAGGAAAGCAGGAACTAAATGTTCAATTTGAATGATTACGAAGATGTGGACACGCGCATCCATAACTTCTACAAAAAATACGAGGATGGCGCAATCATTACGGAGTTGATTAGCAATGACGAAGAAAAGGGCATTGTGGTATTTCGAGCGACATGCTTTCGGACTTATGTGGATGCTCAGCCTTCCGCTGTTGGTTATGCACGCGGTAGCCGCAAGGATCGCGGTGTTGACCGCGATTTTTGGTTTGAAAACTGCGAGACATCTGCAATTGGGCGATGCTTGGCAAATCTCGGACTATCTGCTAAAGGAAAGCGAGCAAGCAGCTTGGAAATGGCTAAGGTTGCAGACGCTAAAACAGAATCTAAGCAACCCATACGCGTACGCACTCAAGAGCAAAAGGAATTCTTAAGTGAACGCAACACGGAAAGTGAAATCATCTGGGATACAACAATTGAGCCACCAGCTGACGTTGCACCCGCATTTGAGGATGCAGTTGATCTTATTCAGCAGACATTTAATACCGAGCCTGTTCCAACTTGTAAGCATGGTGCTCGCGTATTGCGTGAGGGTACTGGCAAAAACGGCGCTTATCGTGGTTGGGTGTGTTCTCTTCCTATGAAGCGCAAGGCTGAGCAATGCAAGTCTATTTGGATGGTAATAGATCCAAGTGGTAAATGGCATTTTAGACCTGAGGATGAGGAATTGGTGGCAGGATGAGAATCGGACAATGCTTAGGCTGCAAGCTGATGTCGGTTATGTCCGGTGATTTGTGCGTACGTTGTGAGCGCAATTATGAGAACAGAATAATGCTCAAGCAAGACCGATGCGAAGTGTGCGATAAGGCGCTACCCATTCGGACTGTGCTTACAGATCTAAACGAAGTAATCGATATATGCCGATTATGTTGGGAAGATATGTTAGAAGGTGATGAAAGTGTTAGTAATGGATAAACAATTAGACGTGTGCGACAATTGTAACGAGCCTATAACTGCGGGGGCAGTTAAGCCATGCGAATGTCGCACCTGTCATGTGAGGTCAAACTAATGAGCAAATCACGAAAAGTAAGAGGTCGTGAGAGCGAACGTATATTAGCACAATATCTGCGTGATCATGGTTGGGTACACGCGCATCAAGTTGGGTCAGGAGCTAGTGGCAGCGATATTCAAGGCATAGAAGGATTGGATATTGAAGTCAAAAGCCGGTCAAAGTTTGATCCAGCTGCAACGATGCGACAGCTCAAACAACGCAAGACCGATGGGATGGGCGTAGCCGTCATGCGCCTAAATGGTCAAGGGGAAGCCGCTATCGATGATTGGGTAGCGGTTCTCCGCGTTGAGGATCTAGTGTATTTACTGAAAGCAAATGGCTACTGAGCCACAATTAATCCATAGGTGTTTAGGCTGTGGGTTATGGATCTATGGAAATCGTGAAAGGTGTGAGCAATGCTCAAAATAGGGTCACTTTGCACAGGTTATGGCGGGCTTGATATGGCAGTTGAAGCATTCTTTGATGCTGAAACTGTATGGGCTAGCGATATTGACAAATACGCTTCAAAGGTAATCGCAGAGCGAATTAAAAAGCCTAATTTAGGCGACTTAAAACAAATTGATTGGACTCAGGTTGAGCCAATAGACATTCTGACCGCTGGTTATCCATGTCAGCCGTTCAGCCACGCAGGACAAAGAAAGGGCACAAATGACGAAAGACATATCTTCCCATTTATCTTACAAGCCATTAGCACGCTTAGACCAAAGTACGTTGTCTTGGAAAATGTCAGAGGACATCTCAGTCTCGGATTCAAAGAGGTTCTCGCGGGGCTTGCCAGCAATGGGGACGCTGCAACGTGGCGCATTGTTCGAGCTAGTGATGCCGGTGCGCCACACCAAAGAGCGAGACTGTTCATTGTTGCCTACCCCGACGGCTCGGGATTTCAAAGGACCTGGCACTCGGTCAATGACACTCCCATTAGCATTGCTGCCGACACCAACAGTATTACACGTGAGAAATCACGACGAACCGATTCAAGCTTTCATGGATCGCCAAGCGAAATCATCAACGGGTCAAATAGGAAAGAGTGTGGGCTTGGCTTTGAGATTACAGAAAGAGAAGTACCGCCTACATTGGTTGAAGATAAGCTGAATGCCAAGTTTGTTGAATACATAATGGGTTTGCCTGAAGGTTGGGTGACTGATTTAGATTTATCTCGATCTCAGCAACTTAAAATCTTGGGTAATGGCGTAGTACCACAACAGGCATACTTAGCACTTCAATTATTGGTAGGTAATGAAATTGTCGACAATTGATAACAAAACCGCAGGTCAGAGGCTTGCCCTTGACAAGCGTGGTATGCTCAATCGCCTTGCGCGCCTGAGAGGCAGCGCACTTCAGCGATTAGCATTAGGCCGGGCTATTGTCATTTTGGCTTTAGCAATGACAGTAAGCGTTGCCGGTATAACAAAATCAAATGCTAATCAAAAGCCATTTCACGTTATGAATACAAAGCTGTATGCATACAACAAACTAAGTTGGGCACAGTTTGAGTGTTATAACTGGCTTATACATCATGAGAGTAGATGGAACTATAAGGCTAAGAATGGTAGCCATTATGGTTTAGGTCAGATGAGATCTAAGTGGTATGGAACACTTAACCCATTAAGACAAGTAGATGTGCATTTAGAATACATAAAGCATAGATACAATGGAAAGCCATGTTTAGCGCTAAAGCATTGGGAGAATAAAGGATGGCATTAAAGCCATACAGAGCTACTGCTCATTGGAAGAAGATAAGGTTACAGGTGCTCAAACGTGATGCTTATACTTGTGCTTACTGCGGTGACGTGGCTAATGAGGTTGATCATCGCGTTGCAAAGGTCAAGGGCGGGGAAGATTCGTTGGATAATCTTGTTGCTGCGTGTAGACGATGCAATATTCAGAAGAAGGATAAAGACGAAGCCGTTTTTTTAGCACAGCGGTCTAC
>Ga0222712_10003621_pt1 | contig 16674 bp, 14 predicted proteins | sample C33_657DmetaG_FD_165043 | JGI IMG/M metagenome (GOLD analysis project Ga0222712, IMG submission 165043) | Estuarine water microbial communities from San Francisco Bay, California, United States - C33_657D | ecosystem: Environmental > Aquatic > Marine > Unclassified | place: USA: California...
GTCAGCCTTAATAGTCTCCCACTTTGACATAGTTAATACTTATTATACTTGAAACCTTATATATTTTTACTTTTTTATAAACACAAGAAACCCATATAAAGATTTGATAATATATTATATTAACTTTAAATAGACCCACAAATGATTAATATCAATGACTCATATTTTTATGAAAAAATTAACTTCGTAAAACTTAAATACATTATTGACCATCGTAGCGAGTTTGAAAATATTATTGATAAGGAAAAAGACTGCGAAACTTGTGATAAAAAAGCAAGTATTTGGGCTATTATGAAAAAAATGTATAAAAATGTTGATAAAATACCGTTTAGCGAATATGGATATTTAAAAGTTAAATATAATAAAGGTAAGTTCAGCAATGATATCGGTAGGTGGTACGTCGAAAATGGTATTGGATTAGCTCCTATTAAATCATGTATTCGCCACACTATATGTGACGATATTTGGGTCGATATTGATCAAGTAAATAGCCACCCTACTATTTTAAAACAGATTATGGATAAATACCAATATTCTTCACCTATACTTAATAATTATGTTCTAAATCGTGATAATGTATTAATTGATATAATGAAGGAGGAAGGATTTTCTAAGGAAAATGCTAAAGATGCTGTTATATCTATTATAAACGGTAAAAATTATAAATCTAATACTTTATCAACACTTCATAATGAACTAAAATTACCTATTGCTAATATTATGAAAAGTAATGAATATATTAATATTTATAATTATTGTAAAAATACTTTTGGCGACAAATGTAATCTTTGGGGAAAAACAATGAGTAGAATTTTACAATTTGAAGAAAATAAAATGCTTGAATGTTATATTGAGTTTTGTTATGATAAAGGGCTTATTAAAAAATATAAAGAAGGTTATGAAGTTGCTCTTGTTTTTGATGGATTCCAATTAATGAAATGTAATGATGTTAATAGTAGATTACTTGAAGAACTAAGATTATATACTTTATCTAAAACTGGTTTTAATATTCAACTAAAATTAAAACCATTTGATAAATATTTAAATTTACCTGAAAATTACAATTTGAATAATCAAGAAAATAAAGATGATGATGATGATGATGATGATGAATATATCGATGATGATATTAAAACTTATGATGAAACAAAAATTGAATTTGAAAAAAATAAATGTAAAATTATGTTTCCACCAAGTATATACACTTTTGAAGCTTGTGATAATGACCAAATGCAAAATTTTAAATATGCTAAAGATACATACGGTGATATTTCTTGTTTTGTTATTGAGAAAAAAAAAAAGAAAGTTAAAAAGTTTATCCATTTATGGCTTGATGACCGCAATAAACGCAAATATAAAAAAGTTGTATGGAAACCCCCTCCCCTTTTATGTGATGCTGAAAATTATAACACTTGGAAGCCTTTTAGTATTCTTAATGTTGAACCAATTAAAACCGAACGCAATTATTACGCAGAATTTTTAGAATTTGCTTATAATCTTTTTGAATCTATAGAAGTTGCTAATTATATTTTAGCAAGATATGCTTTTAGATTACAAAATACAGGCTTGAGAACACATGTTTTATTCATTTATAACGGGGAAGAAGGTGCGGGGAAATCATCATTTATTGAAACAATATATTTATTATTTGATAATTTTCATCTTTTAGATGATGCTAAAAAACTATATGATAAACATTCTTGTTATGAAAAAGAAAAATATTTTATATGTGTTAATGATGCTTCTGGAAATGACAATCATAAATATTGTGATATTTTAAAATCAAGAGTTACAGAACCTACTTTAACTATTAATCCAAAAGGTGTACAAGCTTACGAGATCGATAATCTTTGCGATTATGACATGACTACTAATAATACTAATGTTGTTAAAATTACTGATGATAGTACCCGCAGATGGTTCCAAACAGAAACAACTAACTATTATTTAGGTAATGTACAGTTTTTTATCAATTATAGAAAAGATTTCATTGAAAATAAACAAGCATTACGTGCTATTTATGATGGGCTTTTAAAATTTGATTGGAGGGCTATCGTCCCATCTGGTAATTTTCAAGATGCCCTTTATAAACCTAAGACTGAAATAACTAAAATTGTTAAAGAAGCTAACAGGGATAAATTTATTTGGTTCTTTAACGATTTCATAAATGATTATTTGAACGACGATGATGATGTTTCATATAAAATATCTAAAAATGATTTGTTTAAAAAATGGAAGGATTGGTGCACTGATTCTAATATTACTAATATTGATGTCAATAAAATTCAATTTGGTATTAAAAAACAAACCATAAATAAAAAAATAAAGGGCAAAACTGGTCAGGATTTTATCATTATGGATACTCACGGTAACAATTTCATTTATAAAGAGCCATTTTTGAAGTATATGGAAGGCTTAAATAAGAGCTAACCTAATCATAGGTAATCACTACATACATCAAAACCTAATCCTTACCATTTTGGTATTACTATTTATATTATTTATATATTATTATTATTATATGATATAGGTGATATAGGTTATATATAATATATAAATAATATTAAAAGTAAAATAAAAAAGTTTTGAGAAGTTGTTGTTGTACAATTTTTTTTTTTATTTTTAATCCATATTGCGTTAAGTTTTTCCCAACCTGATTTTTTCAACCCAATCAATCACCCAAGTTACTAGTAACTCGATTATTTAGTATCTTCATTCAATGCCTTCATCATCACTATCTTCTTTCGAGATTTGTTCTAATTCTCTAAAATGATTTTCCATAATATAGTTATCAATAAGTATATAATATAATGTCATATAATTTTTCAATTCATTTTTATCAATATCAAACTTACCATATTCATTTTCATACTCTTGAATAAGTTTAAACACTCCATATTTATTCACAACTTCTTTAGCTTCATGAACATTGTTCAAAACATAATTGTCAATAACTTCGTGTTTAGCGTCATAATACCAAGTATCATCACCGTAATGCTCTGTTTTGTCGTAATACTCATTAATTTTATCAACGAGGTTATCATATTGTTCAGCATACTCATAATGAAACTGCATTTTATCTATGTAGATAATGATTATTGTAAATTCCTCCAATCAATTTTTATTATTTTGACTTTAAAAATGTAAAAAATAAGAAAATCTATTTATTAGCCATCTTACGACGTACAGCACCTTGGAGCGTTCTTGCTCCTTCATCTTTCAAATAAGTCATGAGAATATCGCTCGATTTTTTATTATAATTAGCGGGATTTGCTATGGGTGGGGGTGCTTTAACAACTACTTTAGGAGCAGGTTTTGGTAGCGATATAGATGCTGGTCGAGCCATTTTTTTAACAGGCATTCGAGTACGTTCAGTTAATATATTCCCTGCTTGGGTATTAGCTTCATCAAGCATATTAATTAAATTACTTTTTTCAATTCTCATTCGTTCGAGCTCTTTCAAGCATTTCAATTCGTCCTTTTCAAGTTGTACAATACCTTTTTTAATTCCATTAACATAATTTCTCATATATAATCTTTTTTTAACTTGGTCGGGTGTTCCTTCAGTATCTTGTTTTTTGGGTCTTCCACGTCTTCTTGGTTGCTCTTCCATTATCTAATATAAGAAAATATTTTATTTTTTTCTCATTAATATAATAAATGAATTGTCATCGATGGGGCATATTAAATACTAAACATATAAATTATAAATATGTAGGTTTCTTATTAAATAATGAAAATAAAAGCTGTTATGATGGTCGTTCATTTACCTATGTAATTAAAAATAAAAATAATATATTCTTTGGTGCGAGTAATCAATTATATAACCGTTTTTTAAATTATGAATATAATGCCGAGATATTGGCTATTACAGAGCATAAAGCAAATTTAAATAACCAATATAACAAGGATTTTATAAATTTTATGATGAGATTCACTAACAATAATAATATATTACCATTAAATGAAGAGCAAACAATAACGAAAATGTATCAAGATATAAAATTAGGAAAATTCAAAATCCTTTATCAAGATATTAAAAAGAGTACATAATTATAAAAATATATTAAAATCATTAAAAGTTATAAAATCTATCATAAAATATAATTATGTACTCTTCTTACATTTTTCGTTAAAAAGTTAATCTAAAAAAATGACCTTATTATAACTGATAAGGCAAAAAATGATGAATCTTAAAAAACCTTACCATTTTTTAAAAAAAAGCGAAATCGTAGGCTACCCCCCACGAGATTTTGCAAATTAATCAAAATTTTCTAAGAAGTAATTAAAGAATAGGTTTGGCTCTCTTGTAAATATTAAAAAAAAATATCTCCCTCTCCATTTCTTAATAGCACAAATAGTTATTTTAGTTAAATATAATCTTGAGCCATTTAATTGTAAAATCCTATTAGGAGTTAAAGCACAAAAACATTGGTCATTACATAAAAATATAATTCTTTTAACATTTGTTTTAGCAAAAAATAATAATATATCAAAAAATGCATTTTTGCGTCCATTATCCGTTTCTAATCTAAAAGGGGGGTTAGTAATAATAGTATCAATATTATCATAATTAATATCTTTAAAATCTTTATTTTCTTCAATTTCACCATAGCTTTTATTAACATATGGTGGTAATTGGTCATAAAAAGCTCCTTCACCCTTAAAGGGTTCACATACATTTTCACCATCTTCCCATTCAATATTGTCAATAATCTTTTTAGCTAATTTACGGGGTGTTTGGTGTAGATAATAATTATCGTCTTTCATAGCTTTCTAAAAAAGGAGTACATAATTTAAAATAAAATATAAACTTATAACTTTTTAAAAAATCCATCTAAAAATATAATTATGTACTCTTTTCATATAACAAGCCTTTTTGATATTTTTTGTAATCAAACCCAATAACTTTCTTATAATTATTATAATAACTTCTACACTCATAACAAGTCTTAAAATAATAATTAGGGTTTCTAACTCCTACATCATCTTTAGTAGCTTTATGACTTTTTAAACATTTACAACATAATATATAATCTTCATCAATATTTTTAACTCTCCATAATTCTCTGTCATATAATTTATTTGTTTCTTTTCGTTTATAATATTGATTCATTTAAAATAATTAAATAATATATTTATTATTATAATTACGAATATAATTCATTTGTAGGTTAGCACATGGGAAATTCTTCATTTCTAAAAGCATGGGATAAAATGGAAACCTTGTACGTAATACGTTAATAATCTGGGGTGGTAATTCGCTGTTTTTTATTTCATAATAAGGTATATTTTTACTAAAGAGCAAATTTTTAATAACATTACTCATTTCATCGCCTTCTGCTGTAATTAATAAGAACATTTATTTATAATATTACAATATATTATTTTTTTTCATATTTTCGTACATTTATTAAAATCATTTCCTGCCCGTCCTCTTTTACATCTACTACCACATAAATCACATAATATTATTTTATCATCTACGCTCATTATTGAAGGTTTATTTTTTTCAAATACTATTATTAAACTATCACCGAACCACCAATCAATTTCTAGTAAATGTATTTTTGTAATACTAAAACCCTCTTTCATTATCATATTAAGTCTATTTCGGCTTGCATTTGCTGTTCCAAATATATAACAAAATTTATCTGTTATTGTTAGAGTGTGTTTAATCCATTTAGTCCATAAAGAATATGGGGGATTTCCTAGAATACAATCTACTTTTTTATTGTATTTAAAAAAATCTACACCTTCTTCAATTTCACACCATTCTTTATTTACATAATCTGGGAAGTTATTATAAAACACACCTGCACCTTTTGAAGGGTCTAAAACAATATTACCTTTTTTTAAATCACACATTTCAATCATTTTTAAAGCTACGGGCTTTGGCGTATATATTATATCATTTTTATTTTTTTTTTGTATATTAACATATTTATTTCTCATTTTTCATTATTTATAATATTACAATATATTATTTTTATAATCCTAAATGTGCTATAATATTATTTAATTTAGTTTCTAACTCATTTATTTTATCTTGCTGTCGTGTAATGGTTCGGTGTAGTTCTTGAACAGCACTAATAGTTAAAGCGTGAAAGTATTCTTTTTTTAATGAGTTAAATCTCTCTTCTATTTTACCATATACAAAGATTCTTCCATTTAATTCTTTATCTATTTCATAAATATTTTCATCTAACTTTTTTAAAACTTTAATTTTAATTTCGGGTGCTGTCGGGTTGCCGTCTTCGTCATTACCACCTTCAATATAGCAAGTATATTCAATATTTAATTCCAATTCTTTATTTAATATTAATATATTACCATTAACAGAACCCATCATGTATATATTAGGAATTAAACTAGGAGTAGTATCATCAACCGCTTCTGGTAAAACTTCCTTAACTTCTTCGGCGATAAACCCATATACTTTTTTATTAGGGTCAAAGTTCTTTGTTTCATCAATATATCTATATTTACATGGTTTCAATAATAATAATTTATTTAAACACTCATTATCATCTAAATCTTCAACATCTTTTTTTATTTTAATTGATGACGATGAGCCGATCCAAGATGTACCTAAAATACTGCCATTAACTTTTAAAGCACAATTGCTAAAATATGTAGTACCAGAATAAAAACCACCACCAGCATAAAAATATCTCATAGCTACGGATGAAGTAACGCCTGTTCCAGAAATCTCAGTGTAACTATTGTAATAAATCCTAAATCTTTCAAAATAGGTATCAAGAGGGTCATCACTAGAAAGGTTACTGGCTGTATTACCAACCCCGATAACAAAATCAGCTCTTCCATAAGTATTTTTTCCTATTGCTTGTAAAACTACATTACATTTATTATTAAATCCAGTGTCAAATGTGCCCTGATTCGGCGTAGCTAATTGAATTAATGCTTTTCCTGCTTCGCTCCCATTAACTCTCATAATAGCATTGGTGGCGTCGGTATTTATAGTAAAATTAGCATTAGTGATATAAGAAGATGAATAAAAACCATTAGTTCTACAAGCTCCACCAACATCTAATGTATAAATAGGACTGGGTTTTAAAATACCAACATATGTAGAGGATGATATTTTTTTAATATATATAGTATCATTATCAGCAGTATCATCGTATTTAATACTGGGGTGGATTGGAAAATAAGCTGGCTTATTAGTCAAACTATTATAATTGCCATCAAATAATGTAGGCTTATTAGTTAAACTATTATAATTACCATCAAATGCTGTGCTACTTAATTGATATATGCTTAAATCAGGTATACCTGTTAAATCTAAATAAGCACCACTAAATAATGTAGGCTTATTAGTCAAACTATTATAATTACCATCAAATAATGTAGGCTTATTAATCAAGCTGTCATAATTGCCATCAAATAATGTAGGCTTATTAGTCAAACTATTATAATTACCATCAAATAATGAAGGCTTATTAGTCAAACTATTATAATTACCATCAAATAAAGCAGGTTTATTAGTTAAACTATTATAATTACCATCAAATGCGGTAGTCATAAAAGAATTATCGGCAAATGTTAAAGTAGTTAATTTAACTGGTCCATTATATGTAGATAAATCAGACGTGTCAGCACCTGCCGAATATATTGTTCCTAAATCCCATATTTCACTTGCCGTCCATGATGATGACGGAGCTGGTCTGTAAGCATCATTTTGCGTATGTGCTCTATTAATATAAAAATTACCAGTAGCATTATTAGTTCCGTCTCCGATTCTAGAGTTCCACCATAATGTATAATAAACCATTTCAGTCGTATTAGGACTATCTAAATAATTGCCACTCGCGCAAGTTAAAAAGTACTGATATTCACTGCCTATCATACCCATATTATTTGTAATCCAAACAGGAGTACCATTTGTTACAGCTCCTGCTCCTGTTTCCGTTCCGTCAGCATCGCTTATATGAGTCCATGCTCCTGCGCCAATTTTCCTATATAATCTCACGCCCCACCATCTAGAATCCGTGGCAGTATTAGCGCCAATTTGAATAATAGTATTAACTAATATTTTACTCGCTGAATTAGTAGGCTGAATACTTATAACAAACCCCGTACTTAAATTGTCATTAATCGGCTCCCATCCTAAATTATTTTTAACATCCATTTGCCTATATGTAAGGTGTTTGGTTTGAACTATCATTCCTTTAGTTAAATGGGCTGTTTCTACACCAGTAGTTTCTAATGTAGTAACTCTAGTGTCTAATGCTGATACATTATTATTAGTCGTATTTAATGAAGAAGTGAGGGCGTATTGTGTTAAATCGGGTTTATTACTCAAACTGTTATAATTACCATCAAATAAAGTAGGCTTGTTAGTCAAGCTATTATAATTACCATCAAAAGCATTTGTTATTAATTGATACAAAGATAAATTAGGCGTATTACTCAAACTGTTATAATTACCATCAAATAAAACTGGTTTATTAGTTAAGCTGTTATAATTACCATCAAAAGCATTTGTAATTAATTGATACAAAGATAAATTAGGAGTATTACTCAAACTGTTATAATTACCATCAAATAAAACTGGTTTATTAGTTAAATTATTATAATCGCCATTAAATGCATTTGTAATTAATTGATACAAAGATAAATTAGGAGTATTAATCAAACTGTTATAATTGCCATCAAATAAAACTGGTTTATTAGTTAAGCTGTTATAATTACCATCAAAAGCATCTGTAATTAATTGATACAAAGATAAATTAGGAGTATTAATCAAACTGTTATAATTGCCATCAAATAAAACTGGTTTATTAGTTAAGCTGTTATAATTACCATCAAAAGCATCTGTAATTAATTGATACAAAGATAAAGTAGGTTTATTAGTTAAATTATTATAATTACCATCAAATAAAACTGGTTTATTAGTTAAATTATTATAATCACCATTAAAAGCATTTGTAATTAATTGATAATTATTTAAATTGATAATCGTTTTAATATCATTAGCAGTCGCAATATAATTTCCATCTCGTAATATCATACCATATATCTCAATATCATTAGTATATTTATTATAATATGTGCTTAAAACTGCAGGTTCTGTGTCTAAACTAGAACCATAAGTTTTCCGTGCGGTGGTTTGGGTAGGTGTAGCTAATAATGTAGGAATAGCACTATTAGGTGACCCTATTGTGCCTTGTACTTGAAAATCATTAACTTTTAATGAGTTAATTCTCGCCGTAGTAGCTACTAAATCTCTAACAAAACAAGTTGTAAAAAACTCGCCAGTTTGTTCGTTATAAAAGTTCTCAAATTTTCCGCCTTCAATAGTATATGTATTATTACCAAGAACAATATTTCTTGTAAATCGTAAATCATTACTTATAATAACATCAGACACATTTAATTCACCATTAATATTAACTTGAGCAAAACTGCCAGTAGCAGGATCGGGATGTTGTCCAATTTGAACTAAATCGGCAAATGTAGTGGGCTCATTTAAATAGTTATAATATTGTTTTCTAAAAGTAAGGGTATTATTTACAATCGTATAACTTGGATTAAAAGTTTTACTAACATTATCATATATAAGTAAACCCGAAGGCGTCCCCGCATTGCAATATAATTTATTAATATTAACAAAACTATTACCAATTAAAACATTTTTAACATCCGTATTAGCTAATAATTGTGTTTGCTCCGCTGGCGTTAGTTCTTCATATACTACATTACCATTAGCTAAAAGCCTTCTAAAATCAATCGTATCAAAATAAGCTTCTTTTGCTTTTAAATATTTTGGGACTTCTACGGGATTGCTGTAATATTTAAAATCTCTTAAATAGTTGTGAGATTGTCGCTGTGCTTCAGTCATAAAATCTCCTGTATCAATAAAACGCCAATTAAAAAGATTAAAATATAAAGTGCCAACTAAAGGAATATTACCAATTACTAAAATATTATTAGCAATATTTAAAGTTGTTTGGTCTATGCTCACCCATTCATAAGAAGCATTAGTAGTAGTAGTAAAAGGAGCATTAGGAAAACTTTGATTTGTTAATGTAATAGTTCCTGTATCTGGCATGGTATATTCAATATCATCAACATAATATTTAATATAATGATTAGGTAAATCCATATTTAAAACAAACCTATAATATCTGCTTGTATCAATAGGATCCGCAAATAAATTAGTAGGTGATATAATATTGTGTAATTGTTCGGTATAATAAAGAGTAGGTGTATATTTATAAGGGTATATTTTAACATTAAAAAGCCTAATGCCATCTTGAAGATTAAAATATAATTGCGAATTGCCTGTTAAAGGGGTTTTAGCTTCTAAACTAATGCTAACATATTTATAAGTTGTTGCCATTTGTTCGGGTGAAGTTGATGTGTATATAATTTGTTCATAATAACTATCATTCGTGCCTGTAATTAAATTAAAAGATGTAAAATTATGATATTCGGTATAATCTGTCTGGAGAAGATTAACATTATTTTTAAAATCAATTCGCCATTTTAAATTAAAACTATTTAGTACCTGTGCGTCTGGTGGATTTATAGCAATCCATGCTGCCGAAGGTTCATAATATTTTATATACCTAAACTTTAATATAATCTTCCCTACATTTTTTGAAGGGGCTACATTTAACGGGTCATCAGGTGCTAATGTGTTATACATTTCAATTACAGGTGAAACCCATGCCGTTGTACTTTCGGGGTTATTTTTTGGCGTGTGTAAAAACATATCCCATCCTTTAGTGTCATCTGTTAATGCTATATTTTTTAGTTCATCATCTGTGATATTCGGTACACCCAATGCCATATTTCTAATTCCAAAAACAAAATATTCACTATTATTAGCATTAATTACTACACTATATGCCCTCGCTCCGTCAAAATTATTTCCTACTATTGTCGCTGATGGTAATAATAATAAAAAACGCTGTTTAAGATGATTATAAGTCGTATCTATTTCATAAACAGGGTTTGTAATTCTAATATTATGACTAAAATTTAATTTTCTGCTTGCTACAAAAAACCGCATTTTATAATTATCTAAATCATATTCATCAGGTGCTAATTCAACCCCCGATTGTAAAATATCATATTCTGCTATGCTTTGAACATTTAAAGGTCTAAAATGACTTATAAACTCAAATTTTTTATTTAATTTATAATCTTGTAAAGGGTTAGTTAATTTAAAATACAAATTACCAGCATACATTTTTTCATCATTTAATCTTATACCTAAACTTTTTACGAGCTCAATATTAGGAGTTTCAACTAATCTTTGTAAAACAGGAAAATACCCTAGAAAATCATTATTAAATAAAGCAGGATTAAAAGAAGTGTAAGCATCTTGAAAAGGAGTAGATTTTAAAGCTACGCTAATTAAATTATAATATTGTTGTGTGAAAGGTTCTTTATAACCTAATGATAAGCTATAATTAATATTAGTATCATAATTTAAACCAGTATTCATCATAAGATTATAAACCTTTTGTAAATCTTCGGCTGATACTAAACCTTCACCAGTTAATATATCTTGTACCTTTCCATCTGTATAAATATTAGCATTTTGTTCTGCCGTATCTACATAAGATTTTAAAGCTAAATTATTATAGTCTTTTATTTGTAAATTGCCTGTGTTGTTATATTCAAATTGTTCGGTATCTAATTTTAATTTAATTTCAATTTTGTCTAATACTTCGCCCGTTTCTTCGGTTGTTGAAGATTCTACAATTTCTAAACCATCGGTGAAGTCATCTTTATTCGGTATATTTTGCCTTCTTCTATTATTATTTTCAATTATATTTTTACTAATTAAAATATTATTAAGTTTTTGAGCTATTAAATTTCTTTCATTAATTAAACTTAATACTTCTATTTCTAGGTTACCAATTCCGCTTATACTACCGCCTAAATTAGCTTTAGGAATTGTTATAATATCGCCAACATTAAAACCATAATTAGAATATATTACATCTAAAATTACGGCTTTTAATTCTCCGTTTATATTTTTAATTTCAATTTTTAATTTAGAATTATAATTTATATTAATTTCGTAAATGCCTAAAGTTAAAAAATCATAATTAGTAGCCTCTTTAATTTGTAAGCCATTTAAATATATTAAATTATTTATTAAACTATCGGGATTATCTTTTATTTTTTCATAAGTTAATAATAATTTCTCTTCTTCATCTATTAAAGCTTTTTGAGTTAAACGGTCATAAATACCAAAAATAACGACCACCGCTAAGGAAAAACCACCCAAACCACCTAATATATTTGTAAAAATATTAGCTAATAAATTTGTTCTTGAAACGGCAACATTTGTGGCTAAATTTAAAGTGTTCCCTCCTTGATATCCTGCATTTCTAATAGCTTCTAAAAAATTTGTAGCATTTTCACCTAATTCATCTCTTAATTGGTCTAACGCACTATCCAGAGCATTATCAAATTCAAGTTGTGATATTTCACCAAATTGTGCATCTAATTCTAATCTCGTTAATCTTGCATCTTGTTCTATGTTTATACTTGTTGCTAATGCCGTTGCTGTTTCAACCAAAGGCATTCTAATAGTTAAACCTGTAACAGGAGCAAATAAAGAAGTATCAATTATACCGACATTTGTTGCTAATGTAATTAACTCATTTTTATTTGCGACACTATAATTTATTATATCAGTCCAACCAGCAGGAATTAAAGGAGCATTAGTTATATCATAATCATAATATAAATATAATTTTCCATTTTCAATTTTTATTTTATTATCATTTCCCGAAGTATTTAAATAAATAACACCATTTTCATTTTTATTATTAACATATAAATTAAATAATCCATTTTCAAATTTAAGAGTTATTAAATCGCTTATAGTGCTATTATATCCCGTATTTCCTTCATCTCCATTATTAATAACAATATTACCCCCGCTACTTCCTCCGACTCCACCTTCAAATGTTTGAGTGGCATCAATAAAATTATTTTCTGTGTTATTATACCAACTCATAAAATCTTATTCTAATAAAAGATTATAAATTTTTTTCTTATCTTTATATTAGAACCGAAATATATAAGATGTACGAAGGCATCCCATCAAGCTACCCAGCGACATTTTTTTATAATTTAAGCAAACTACAAGGAGCATTCTCTAAAAATCTTATCAAAATCACCGCCGATCGCACAACTGCGGCGCCTAACGAACTTACAAACATTCGCCTACCTATTGGGGCACTAATTAATATGCAATCTCTAGCTTTGTGGTTTAAAATTACAACCAGCGGAACAAATGTGACAATTCCCGCACGTTATTCATCATCATTTATTAAAAGAATGTCTATGACTATGAATAATGTCTCGGTACAAATTATTCAGGATTATAATTTAGTATATAATATTCTTGCCGATCATACTAATAAAAATTATACAAAAGGAATTGGTGGTGAGATGTTAGATAATTCTATAATTTGGAGTGAAGGTGCGGGGGCATCGGATCAAACCGCGATCACAGGTCAAAATGCTCTACTTGCTTCGGTAACAAATCAAACCTATCAAATGTGTATAAATAATTTTATTGGCTTTCTAGGCTCGGCATCAACTAAAATATTACCTCTTGATAAAGTCGGTGAAGTTGTCTTATCTATTGAATGGGCGCCCAACTATGAATGCCTATGCGGAACTGCGGAGGCGTCTGTTACTACTTATACCGCAAGTGATACATATGCGGTAAGTGATATATATGTTACTACCGAGGCATATTCATTTAGTGATAATACTTATTATGAATCTCTAAACAGAGAGCTTAAAATTGGATTTGATGATTTTACCATTACGCGTTTCGCACAAACTACAAAAGCTACTGGTATTAATTGTACAACATATTTATCAGCGGGATCGGTAGATTATCTAATTGGAACTGCGGTTTTACCTCAATCTGTGCCAAAACCTATGATTGCTTATGGTTCGCTTGGAAATGGAGCAAATGACACAGTCGTCGCTAATATGTTTAAGTTTCTTTCAGATCCTGAATCATACGCTAATAATAGTTCAGGAACTCCTGCAGATAATAAATATGGCGATGGCTTTTTTAATTCAATTGCTCTTCAACGTTGCCTTCAGCATGTTGAAAACTCACAATGGTCTATTAATAATAAACAGCTAAATTATGCGCCATTAAATAAATACGAGATATTTTATAATAATCTTTTAGCCCTTGGATATGAGAATGTTGACGCTTCTTCTAATGGTTTTCATGCGGGCATTGTTTCAATCCTACATTATTTTAAATATTATGGTGTTGCCATGCAATCGCTTGAACTAATTGACAAAGAACAATTTTATATATCAGGTCTTTCATCGGCGGGTTCGTCTGCTTCTGTTAATTGGGTATGTAATTTCAGCGGTGGTTCTTCAAATACTCTTTCAATTACCCCTATTATTATTGCTAAACTTTCAAAAGTATTAAGTGTAGGGTCAGGCAGAGCAATTTCAGTTCAATAAAAAATAATGTTATATATAATTAGATAATAAATGGCTTTTCTTGCTGCGGCAGCTCCTATTTTTCCTGAATTAATAATGAGTGCCGAAGAAGGATTAGGAGCTATGGTGTCAGGGTTTACTAGTGAGTTTTTAAAAGAAGGTAAAAAATCAGTTGCTAAAACAATTGGCGCTGATATTTATGATATAACAAATAAAAACCCATCAGGATTAACTAATTTAACATTAAATGAAGTTATTAAAAAAAAGAATTACAAAATTTCACACCCAAAAAAAGCAGGGAGAAAACATAAACGCATTTAGCTTATTTTTATACAAAATGTTCTTCAATAATTAAAGAAATATTCATTTTGATATTTTGTGAGTTTTTTTGCAATCCATGATTATCGCTAGAATTAACATACAAAATAATTTGGTTAATATTTTGCTTATCTATAACTAAATTATTAAGCCCATTATTAACCATCATTTTTGTGTCAATCATTACATTTCCTAGAGTAGGGATTGCGTTTTTATCGCTATTATAATAAAACTTATTATTATATTTTATATTGCCTAATTTAATGCTCCATATATGATCCGTATAATTACTGGCACTTGCCGAAGTCATACAAACCGAATCTAATCTAATAAAATTAATATCACCTTCCACTTTAATAACAGGGAGATTATTAAAAGTTAAAGTGTTGCGCTCGGCATTAATGACGCAATTTTCACTATCTAAATAAATAGTCTTATAATTTACACGGCTATTTAATTCATACATCTTCTAATAATTTATGAGATTTTTTTTTAAGAATTAAACATATACATAAAATATCGCCAATATTTACACCTCCTCCATTATCATTTTTAATAATAAGTTTAATATTATTTATAATTTGTGGCGGTAAAGTAAAAATACAATTTTTAGGCTTTAAGTTTAATTCATTAAAATTAATATCTAAAATAGATGGTATAAAATTATTATCATTATTATAATACAAAGTATTAATATATTTTAAATTATCAACTTTAACATTTAATTTATTAAGGGTATTATATGTCTCAACGCTTAATATTTCAATTTTTAAAGGAACACTAGCGGGGTCTTTATAAAAAGGTAATAAGTTTGTAGTTAATGTTATAACTTGCCCAGCAATAAAATTACCTCCTTTATTTATAATACCATCAGCAATCATATATGCACTAAACCCTGAAGGTTTAATAAGTTTTATTTTAACAATACCAGTTATACCCGTAGTGTGAAGAGATAAATCAATATTATAACTCTGACCCACATTATTAAAAATAGTTTCGTTAAAAGCATAATTGCCGTTTCCTTGAACTTGAAAAGATGAAATGCCAGTTTTTACACCTCCACCTTTATAAATATAATTATCTACATATAAATTATAATCTTCCTTTAATACAATAGGATTTTTAAGAAAATATGTATATTCTGTTTTATCATTATTAACGACATCAGCTTCATTTGTTTTAAAATATAAAGTATTCATTCTAATAAATATCAATATAAAAAAAGAGTACATAATTATAAAAAAAGTATAAAATTATAAAAATTATAAAAATGAATAAAAAATATAAATTATGTACTCTTTTAAACCTTACGAACTTTTAAAGTTTGAGAATGGGATTTGGGGACTACGAATACATTATCATTCTTACGCATTTTATTAATACCATCAACAATATCAGTATTTCGGTGATTTGGTAAAGTTTCATTTGGATAATATGAAGTGCTTCGGTGGTATATATGTTTATTTGTCTCGTGTTCGTCAAAATAAGAATATCCAGCACTTGTAGGGTTAAAGTTCATCAAATTATTTAAATTAACAGTTACATGCTCGTGGTGTATAACTTTATGTTTATCATATTGTGGGGGAATATCGCCATATTGGCGATTATAGCTTTTAGTCATTTTTTCATTATAAAATAAAGATGCATCATTATTTCTAAAAGGGATTTTATATTTATTCTGTGTAAGGCTATTTATAGTACCTGTAGGGTTTGGCTCTACGAATACATTTAAACCGAACATTTTCTTTTTCTAATAATAGTATATATTTTATTTTTAAAAAGAGTACATAATTTTATTTTTTAAAGGATTTTATAACTTTTACATTTTTACAACTTTTTATATAATTATGTACTCTTTTTTAATCCTTATGATAAAAT
>Ga0222712_10003623_pt1 | contig 16667 bp, 17 predicted proteins | sample C33_657DmetaG_FD_165043 | JGI IMG/M metagenome (GOLD analysis project Ga0222712, IMG submission 165043) | Estuarine water microbial communities from San Francisco Bay, California, United States - C33_657D | ecosystem: Environmental > Aquatic > Marine > Unclassified | place: USA: California...
GTTTGTTATTTGATATGATGGGTATGCCTGTGAATCATTATTATCCATTGAACATTCATGTAGGCATGAATTATTCTCAGGATATCATTGAACGTTTCTGTGAACAGTTCCAAAATCTGAACAGTGCCACTCAGCAAAGGTTGGTGGTGGAGAATGATGATAAAGCCAATTCCTTCTCTGTGAAGCAGTTGTATGATGACATTTATTCTCGTATCAATACTCCCATTACATTTGATTATTTTCATCACACATTTCACCCAGCTGGGTTGACTTCTCAACAAGCAGCTGAGTTGGCAGCATCTACCTGGGATACCACACCTTTGTTTCATTACAGTGAAAGCAAAAATTTAAACGAAAATGTGGAAGGTAATCCCCGAGCTCACTCCGACTATGCGTTCAAAAAGATTGATGATTATGGACTAAATATTGATGTTGATTTGGAAACCAAAGCCAAAGAATTGGCGTACTTCAAATACCTGGAGGTAATATGAAGAAACGTTGGTATCGTGACAAAAAGAAGGGCAAACTAGGTGGACTATGTGCAGGATTGAGTGATATGTGGGGAGTGGATGTGACATTAATTCGCTTTATATGGGTGGCCGCTATTTGGACCCCATTCCCAGCAGTAATAGGTTATTTTATAGCATGGTTCATCGTACCAGACAAGGAGGAACTCCATGCTACAACTACTACTGATACTACAGCTCCAAGCACCAACAGTAACAAAGAATTTCTTGCCGGGTAAAACTCCACGTGACACCACACGTAATTACGTTGTTATTCATAATGATGGAGGCAATTTAAATGCCATTAGTACACGATTGGTTCTCAGGACAAGAAGATTGGCATACCACTATTTCATACAACGTGACGGTTCCATACATCAATTTATGGATTTACGGTATATCGCAAAACATGCAGGTATTACTTCCTGGAATGGTATATCGAGTTGGAACAATTTTAGTATAGGTATAGCATTACAGGGCGTAAATTTCATGGAATACACCTGTAATCAATATAAGGGCTTGAAAAAATTATTAGATTATATTAACTTACGGTATCCTGATTCAAACAACTATCCCATACTGACACATGCAGAAATTGCATGGCCCAGAGGGAGAAAACATGACCCAGGACCAAACTTTGACTTGAGGAAAATAAACAATGAACTTGACTGCAACGCCTGAAGAAAAACTTAAGCTACTTGATGCATTAAAAGAAATTTCCGCCAGCATGTCCCGTGTTGAGGCAGAACGGGACCTTATTAAAAATCTAAAAGATGACATTTGCGATGCTTTGCAACTGAATCGAAAGGTGTTAAATAAGTTGGCACGCACCTACCATAAGGGAAATTTCAATGAAGAAGTGGAGTTACATAAGGATTTTGAGAAGCTTTACGAGACAGTAACTAAAAAGGTTCTATAACATGACGGTGAAGTTGGATTTCGATGATGTTCTAATAGTTCCACAATTTTCCGATATTACTTCACGGCAACAGGTGAAGGTGGAAACTATGGTGCAAGGGAAATGGGGCGCTAGAATTATTGGTGTTCCCATCATTGCCGCCAACATGGATGGTGTGGGAACTTTCAGTATGCATCATGCACTAAAGAAATTTAATGCATTCACTGCCATTACAAAACATCATACGTTAGCAGATTGGGTGAACCAACAGGATGTCAGCCACGCATTCATCACCATAGGCATGAATGATGATGAATTGGAAAAGGCATTTGACATTATCAAGGTCTGGAAAGACAGAATTGACATGTTTACGCCTAAAATTGTCATTGATGTGGCTAATGGGTACATGAATCCTTTCTATGATTTCATTTCTAAAGTAAGAAATCACCTCCCTGATGCCTTTATCATGGCAGGAACTGTGGTGACACCTGAAGCAGTTCAACGTTGCATCATGTCCGGTGCTGATTTGGCTCGGGTTGGCATCGGGACTGGCGCTGTTTGCACCACTCGGCGTGTGGCAGGTGTGGGTTATCCTCAATTTTCCGCTCTCATGGAGTGTGTTCCTGCCGCTGAAGAGGTGGGAGGTGGGGTGCAAAGTGATGGAGGATGTGTTTTTCCTGGAGATTTCTCAAAAGCTCTGGCTGTGGGAGCCAAAATGGTGATGGCCGGCAGTATTTTTGCCGGTCATGACGAATCGGAACAGGAAATTCGTGATGGAAAAGTGACTTTTTACGGGATGAGCAGTCATGCAGCCCAACAGCGACACAATCAAGTGAAGAAATATCGTGCTTCTGAAGGTCGAGTGGTACAAATCCCGTACAAGGGCTTGGTGGAACACACCATTTCTGACATTTTGGGAGGAATTCGTTCCACTTGCGCCTATATTGGTGCCCTAAATATCTCAGAAATGCCTGACAAGGCACAATTCATACAAGTAAACAATCAATTGAATCACTCTTTAGAGAAATACACGGTGGTAGTATGACCATATCATTCAGTTTAGATGTTGAAGAAAAGTTTATACCTCCTTTTTTAGCATATTTTTCACGGCCTGTTGGGGTAGTAATAATCTCAGCTAATAAATGTGCTTCTAGACTTTTAGATGATGTGCTAGAAACAAAAAAAGGTTATAATAAGCTGTATATTCAAGATGATGCTCATAATGAATTTATAAATCATTCTAGAATGAAAAAAAAATTTTTCATTTATAGAGATCCGTTGGATCGTTTTTTAGGATGGTATAATGCTTTTGTTTATACACCGTATAAAACTGTCACTGCGTATCAATCTTATACAGGGTTATTAGAGGCTGCGCATGATAAGCTTTCATTCGCGCGGAGAGATTTAGTTGAAAACATACATCATTTTCTTTTATCTTATTCTGAATCTGAATTGATAGAATTATTAAAATGGGATACACATACTGTACCTCTACACACCTATTTTGAATATACAAACTTTTCTCCTGATGATTATCAAATATTAGACTTGTATCAGGTGTCTGACTATATTCATGATAAGACAGGTGACAGTTACATGAACTACCCAACAAAAAACATTATAATTAGTAGAAAAAATTTACAGATTCTAGAACATATACATAAGATAATTTCGTCTATATATCAAAAAGACTATGATATATTAGGTGTTAGAGTACAAAAATATAGATGAAAAAAATAACTATACGTCCTGAAAGAGTTGTACAGTGGATGAATGTGTTGCGTTCCTATCAACATGATATTCCATTACAATATAGATTGCTTGAAAATTTTTGGGAAAGCCAAATAAAAAGTAAAGTTTGGTTAATTGAAACTATTTTCAATTTTTATCAAAACAAAAAGTTTTTTACTGTTTACATATTTGGAGGATGGTATGGAATCTTAGCGCAGCTTATTTCAGACAATTTTTCAAATGTAACAATTTACACAATAGACCAAGATCCACAATGTGCTATTATAGGAAAACAACTTTGCGGAAATGAAGATAATATACACTTCTTAACAGAGAAGATGGAAAATTTTTCTCAATATCCAAATAATGATAATATTCTTGTTATTAACACATCAGTAGAACATCTAACACAAAATGTTTATGATATTTGGTATAATAATATACCGAAAGGTGTGCAAGTTATTTTACAAGGAAATGATTTTTTCAAATGTACGGAACATGTAAGATGTTCCAAATCTATTGATGAGTTTATAGATGTTAGTAAGATGACTAAAATAGAGATGGCTGGATCTCTAGATTGTAAACAATTTAATCGTTTTATGATAATAGGAATGAGATAATTTTTATTACTAACTAAATTTTAGGATTATAATGTAAAATGGCAGTTGAATATCATGATAATGCGACCTTGATGCGCGTTAAGTTAAATAAAGTAAGTTCTTCCTTTTGTTTAGCAAAATGGCTACAAGTTAGTCTGCATCTTCCCCAAGGAAAAACACAGAGTTGCTATCATCCCCCAACTCATAACATACCTGTAGAATTATTGAAAAATAATCCAGGTGTTCTTCACAATACTCCACAAAAAATTGAAGAACGCAGAATGATGATGACAGGTAAGCGCCCTGCGGGATGTTCTTACTGTTGGAAAATGGAAGATGCACCTGGGGGAGATGAGTTAGGACATATGAGTGACCGTCATTACAGAAGTAGTGAGTGGTGGGCAGCTCCCGTGTTTGACGAGATTGTACAAAAAGGAGCAGATTGGGATGTTTCACCGCGGTATGTCGAGGTGAATTTTAACCAAGCATGCAATTTCAAGTGCATGTATTGTAGTCCCCATTTAAGCACTACTTGGCATAACGAAATTAAAGAATACGGCCCATATAAACTAAAGAATTTTGAGCACAATGATTTAAATGCTTTAGAAAGCATGAATTTGATGCCTTTGGAGGTATCTCAAAAAGATAATCCTTATGTTCAAGCCTTCTGGGACTGGTGGCCTCAAATATACCATAATCTTCGTGTGTTTCGAATGACAGGCGGCGAGCCTCTAATGGATAATAATACCTACAAAGTATTGGATTATGTGAAAAATAATCCTCACGGGCAGTTGGAACTCTCAATCACATCTAATATGTGTCCGCCTCGTCAAGAATTATTTGATAAGTTCTTAACCACGGTCAAAGACATGGAAGTAATTCGTGTGTTTGAGGATTCACACAACTTAAATCCAGAAACCAATAATCATTGGTACATACAATCTGCCTTCAAACACTTCATGTTGTTTGTGAGCTGTGATGGATATGGTAAGCAGGCAGAATATATGCGAAATGGTATGGAGTTTCCAAGGTTATTGAACAATGTTCGTTCATTTCTTAAAGAAACACGGCATACCAGTGTAAGTTTCATTAATACGTTCAACATATTAAGTATACCGAGTTTACAAGACTTTTTACAAATGATTTTAGATTTACGTGAAGAATTTGGCGGAAAGCATCAAGAAGATTATGTGGTTGAAATTGCACCAACCCATGGTGTAACCCATCCTCCGTTCGTAAAAAAGAAGTTCCAAAGAATTTGGTTTGATATTCCTGTTCTTCGCTACCCCAACTGGTTCATGATTCAAAACGCCGGACCCGAAGGGATTGAGAAAATTAAAAACATCATTAAATTCATGGAAGACAATGTTCAGGGTGAAGATTATTCCGAGACGTTCACCGGATTTAAACCTTATGAAATTTTAAAGTTGAAACGTAATCTTGCCTTGATGGAAGAAGGTATAGATATACAACAGTTACAAGAAAATAAAGAAAATTTCTATCGTTTCATCATGGAGCATGATAGAAGAAGAAATGTAAATTTTCTAGAGACCTTCCCAGAGTATGAACAATTCTTTTTAGAATGTAAACGCGAGGCATATAATAGATGACAAGACGTTCAGATGAAAATTTTTTAGAATTTAAAAAAAGAATGATTGATAGTGTAAGTCCAAGTTTTTGTGCCGCCAAGTGGTATAATGCTACTATTTGGTTAGGTCATGGACAAACTACAAGCTGTCACCATCCTCCGGGTCATAACATTGATGTCACTGAGCTTGAAGATAATCCTTCGGCAATTCACAACACATCACATAAAAAATTGATGCGTAAGTATATGCAAGAAGGTACTCGGCCAGCTGAATGTGAATATTGCTGGAAGGTGGAGGATATTGGTAGAAACAATGTATCTGACCGTGTATACAAAACAGAAATTTATAAGGATGAGGATATTCTTCTTGCTAGTACGATGGATTGGCAAGAAGATGTCACGCTTCGCACACTTGAAATTTCATTTGAACGTACTTGTAACTTTGCCTGTTCTTACTGTAACCCCGCCTTCTCAACAACATGGGTAAAGGATATTAAAACATTAGGACCCTATAGAAACATTGTGAGTGATGGTCGCGGACATTTCATTGATGTGGCACCTTGGGCGCAAGGATATCGTCACGAAGATGAAAATCCATATGTCCGTGCCTTCTGGCGTTGGTGGGAATCTGACCTAGCGGATAATCTAGAAGAAATTCGTATTACGGGCGGAGAACCTTTAATGGCTCCTTCTGTTTGGAAATTATTTGAATGGTTCAAGCAAAATCCTGAGCGCGGTAGAAATATGCGTTTTGCCATGAATTCAAACTTAGTCCCAAAGAAGCAGGAAACGTTGGATAAATTGATTGAGGCAAGTCATCATGTGCCTCGCTTTCAAATCTATACATCTAACGAATCCGTAGGGGCTCACTCAGAATATATCCGCGATGGTATGAAATATGAAGAATGGAAAACGAATCTTCATCGTTTAATCTCTCAAGGAAACCTCGAAAGCCTTCACATGATGATGACCATCAACAGTCTATGTTTATCATCTATTACAGAGTTCATGGATGAAATGTTTGAATTTAAGAGATTATATGGGCGGCAATACATGAACATGTCATTGAACATTCTTCGATTCCCATCTTTTCAAAGTGCTGCTGTGTTACCAAAAGATATCAAAGAAAAATATCGTAACAAGTTACGCACTTGGTTGGATAATGTTCTTGCACGAGATGAACGTGATAAAAATAATTTAACCTTACTCAGTCCATGGGAACAAGCGCATGTTGAACGGTTAATTGATTATCTTGATAGTGTTGACACCCCACATAAAAATACTGCGGAAAAAGATAAGTTATATAATGATTTCAAGAATTTCTATTTACAGTATGATGTTCGTCGTGGCAAAAACTTCCGTGAAACATTTCCAGAGGAGTTTGTGAATTTCATTGACAGTATTGATGTACCTGTTCCGTCAGAAGAAGAAATTAAAAACAATAGATATCGTAAAGAGTTAAATGTCATTCATGATATGGCAGGAGACCCTGCCACTACAGCATTATATGATGATGATACACCACACGGGTGGGATACCGTGAATGATGAGTTAGGAAAAAATGCGTAAAATATTACCTGTTTGGAATCATGGTCAATTAGATCCTGAGAGTCCCAACAAAGTGTTTTGTATGGCACCGTGGACACATACCTATATCTCCCCACAAGGAGAACGTAGGTTGTGTTGTGCTAGTCGTGAGGAGCATAGTTTTCAAAAACAATATATTGATGCATCAAATGATGAACGCTATGGAGAAGTGAAGAAATCAAAAACGTCTGCCGATGATTTCAATCCCGTATCATTAAAAGAACATTGGAACAGTGAATACATGAAAGATATTCGTCGTAAGTTAATGGCAGGCGAACGTATTCCGCAATGTGATGTATGTAATGATGATATTCTTAGCATTAGTAGTTATCGTAAATGGTTTACTGGCGCACTATTTCAACATAAAATCAAAGAAGCGTTTGCAAAAACTGATGACACAGGGTATACTACAATGGAGCCCATTTCATTTGATTACCGCTATTCGAACATTTGTAATTTCAAATGCAGAATGTGTGGTGAGCAATTAAGTTCATCATGGGAGGCAGAAAAGAAGAAACATAATTTCTGGACACCCGAACATCAACCCTTCATGATACCTGAAGTGAAGGAGAAGATGCAAAAGTTTCAAATTGATGTGGTTGAACCTGAATTTCGTGACGCCATTTCTCGCGGCATTGTTGAGGAATGTTATTGGGTGGGAGGTGAACCGTTGATGTATGAGGTACATTGGTGGGCATTGGAGGAAATGATTAAAAATGGTAGTGCGAAAAATTGTTACCTGCGTTATAATAGTAATTTAAGCCGTGTGGAATACTACGGAAAAAATCTCTACGATTATCTGCCAAAATTTAAAGATTGGTTAATGTGTGCCAGTATTGACGGCACCGGACAAATTGTAGAATATATTCGAAAAGGTATCAAGTGGGATACTTGGTTAAATAATTTCAAACAAGGATTGCAAATACCTGGCGGCCAAGAGAGAATGTTGTTCGATTTAACAATCACGGGTCCTGGTATGTTTGCACTGAAAGATTTGTTTGACCTTTCGCTGGAACTTAACGTTCGTATTGAAACTAAGATGATGTTTGCCTTTCATCCTGATATTGTTCTTAGTCCGTTTGCTTGGCCTCGACATATTCTTGACAGAAAAATTGAGGAGTTGTTAGCATACATGACACCTAGGGCAACAGGAAAAAGTTATACTCTTATCAATACATTAAAAGAAATGAAAAATCGACCAACATTCCAGGAACAATTTCCTGATGCTGAGGAAAAGTTTTTCAATGGGAGAAATTGGCATCGTCAATTAGATAGAGTTCGCGGTGAACTATATACTATCGAAGATATCTACAAACAGGATACTGAATTATATGACTGGTGGAATCGACAACAAGTACGGTAAAATTTGTTCGCTACCTTGGAAACATTTAGCAACTCATCCGCATGGGGGGTGTACCCTTTGCTGTATTTCAGACCATCGAGATGGGGCGAGCCGCGCAAGAAATTTCACGGAAGATAGTGTTGATTGGTTATCCTTGAATACCCATAGTATTACCGATATTATGAATAGTGATTATTTTCGCCAGATTCGTCTTGAAATGTTACAAGGGATAGAACCTAGTGCGTGTAAGCGGTGTTATGATGATGAACGTATGGGATTGCGAAGTAAACGCATTGAAGAAAATGAAAGATATTTTTCTGATAGTATTAGGGAAACAACTAATGTTGATGGTTCTATACCACTAGACTTTGAATTCATTGAACTTCGATTGGGAAATGTATGCAATTTACGTTGCAGAACATGTAACCCCGCTAGTAGTACCAAATGGATTCGTGACCATAAACACCTAGAAGAAAAATTATCGTTTGTTACTAAGTATGGTAATGTTGAACGTGGCACATGGTATGAGAGCGATACTTTCTGGAATGACCTACTTGAAAATTCAAAGAACATCAAAAGAATTTACATCAACGGCGGCGAACCCACTCTTATAAAAAAACATTTTTCATATTTGGAAAAACTGATTGAGACAGGACTGAACAAAAACATAGAGCTTTGGTATAATCTCAATCTTACCAATGTTGATGATGAACTTTTAGAATATTGGAAACAATTCAAGAAATGTACAATAAGTGCAAGTATTGATGACTTGGGTGAGCGAAATGAATATGTTCGAACTTTTAGTGACTGGAATACCACATTAAACAATTTTAGAAAATTGAAATCCTTACCTTGGGTTGAATTAAGTGTTGTACAAACTGTTAGTCTATACAACATAGAAAACATATATAATTTCTATGAGTTTTTCGTACATCAAGAAAATATACCTGTTCATATTAACTGGGTGTATGACCCCATGTTTCAACAAGCATGGCATTTAGAAGATGATAAGAAACAAGAAATAATTAACCGTTGCAAAACTTTAATGCATCCATGGGATTATGAAAATGTAAAGCAACATCTTTCTAAACCCAGAAATCCAAAAATGTTAGAGCAATTTAAAACGTTCAACATTGAATTAGATAAAAATGATTGATAAAAATAACCTTAAAAAGACTAAAAGATTTTGTTTAGTTCCGTGGATGCACATGCACACATGGCCTAACGGGAATGTGTATATGTGTTGTACATCTGACCCAGAAAATCCGTTAGGGGTGTTGTCAAACGATAATTCTTTGAAAGAAATTTGGAATTCTGAAAGAATGAAGAAAAATAGAATGCTCATGCTAAAAGATGAGTACGTGCCTGAATGTTCTCGTTGTTATGAAATTGAAGAATACGGTGGAAACAGCCTTCGAATTGATATTAACCGAGATTTTTTTCATCATATTGATAAGATAGATGAAACGCAGAAAGATGGTACGGTTGAAAAAATGAATCTACCATATGTTGACTTTAGATTTAGCAATTTTTGTAATTTACGTTGTAGAACATGCGGACCCGAACTTAGTAGCAAATGGTCTTTAGAACACAACATCTTATTAAATAAAGAACCAGGTAGTGTTGTGATTACTAAACCTGACATATCTCCTGAAATTTTTTGGGACCAAATAGAAGAAATTCTACCTACAATAGAACGTGCATATTTTGCAGGTGGCGAACCATTATTGATGGATGAGCATTATAAATTTTTAACATTAATGATTGAGAACAATAGAACTGATATTAAGTTGATTTACAATACCAATCTATCTACTGCTTCATATAAAGGCAAACACATTACTGAATATTGGAATCATTTTAAAGATGTTTTAATTTTAGCATCTTTGGATTCTTGGGGGGGTCGCGCCGAGTATATTAGAAAAGGTATAAATTGGGAAAAAGCCGAAAAAAATATCAGAGAAATTAAAACTCTTGCGCCTCATGTAAATTTCAATATAGGATTGACGTTAAGCGTATTTAATTTTGCTACATTGATTGAATATAATGATTATATGATTGAAAAAGGATTCATAAACCAGGATGGTATGAATATTAATATTGTTACTGATCCATTATGGTATAAGCCTAGTGTTACACCTTTGGAGTTTAGATTAAAAATTGCAGAAAAGTATACTGAACGTATAGACTATCTAAAGAAAAATAACCTCTGTGGTTCTACAATGATACATAGGTGGGAGCTAGCAAAGAATTATATTACACAGCCCTTTGATGAAGAACAACACAAACGATTCTTAGTTTTGACCAAAAGATTAGACCAGATTAGAAATGAATCTTTTGCTGATACGTTCCCCGAACTTAGTTTTATGACACATGAGTAAAACTTTTTGTATTTTGCCTTTCATACATTTAGAGGCTCGTTCGGATAGTTTTGTAGCTCCCTGTTGTATGAGTCAAGAATTTTATAAAAAGGATAATGATGAATTTTTTTCTTTAAGTAGAGACACCTTATCTGACGTATGGAATTCTTCGTCAATCAAAAAATTAAGAAATTCTTTGTTATCAGGAGAAAAACCTTCGGCCTGCAATGCTTGTTGGACCGAAGAGTCTTTTGGTAAAGAAAGTAAAAGAATTCGTGAAAATAACAGATGGGGAATAGACTCAACCCCAGCCTTGAAATTTCTAGATTTGAAATTGGGAAATACCTGCAACTTAAAATGTAGAATTTGTAGTCCAGGTAGTTCAAGTAACTGGGTTAAAGAACACAAAGACTTATATGGGTCTGATGTGGTTACAGATATTGCTAAAAAGGTTAACGCCGAAAGAACACAGGTCATGCAATGGCCCGAACATAATGAAAATTTTTGGAACGATATAAACACTATACTTCCCAAAGTAGAATTATTTGAAATTTACGGGGGAGAGCCTTTTTTAATTGCAAGACACTTTGAAGTTCTACAGAAAAGCATAGATTTAGGGTATAGTAAAAATCAAGGAATTCATTACAACACTAATGGCACAATTTTTCCAGAGCATGCAATACACAATATTTGGCCTCATTTTAAAGAAGTTGATATAATGTTAAGTATTGATGGCATAGGCGAACAATTTGAATATCAAAGGTATCCGGCAAAATGGGAAAAAGTTTTAGAAAACATACATAAATTTCAGAAAGATTTTTCAGGTAGAACACAGATATGTTTAACCGTTAGTTCGATAAACGTATTTTATTTACCTGAATATATAAGATTTTTTAAGCAGTTAAATATACCTGTTTGGTTGAATCTTTTATATACCCCTGATGTGTATTCAATAGTTAACCTTTCCGAAAAAACAAAAAAATCTATAACAGAAAAAATCATATCTGAGATAGACTTAAACAAGGACCTCTCGTCTGTTTTAAATTTTATGAACGGCAGTCATGAAAAAAATTTAGAACCCCAATTTATTGAGAGGATTAAAACACATGATAAATATAGAAATCAAGATTTTTTTCATACGTTTCACGAGTTTTCACGGATTTTAAAATGAAAAATTACTTGTCACTAGGTCTAACATATAAGTTTGAGAATAAAAATGACTAAAGAATTAAAAGTATTTCCTATCAGAACATCAACTTCCTGCCAATTTAAATGGACATGGAGCACATTGTTTTTATCACAGGGCTCTTCATCAAGCTGTCATAGATGTCATGGGTGGGATGTGTCTGATGATATTCAAAATTTTCATAATCATCCTGGCAAAATAAAAGACAGAGAAAAGATGTTGGCTGGGGAATGGCCGGGTAATGGGTGCGAATATTGCAAAACTATTGAAGATGCAGGGGGGTCTAGTGAAAGAACTTCTTTTATTAATGATTTACCACTTGTCCCTAAAGAATTATTTGAAGTGCCTGACGCTACACATGTTACACCTAGAATTCTGGAAGTGTATTTTACAAACGTTTGTAATCAAAAGTGTGCGTATTGTTCGCCCTTTTTTAGTTCATTAATACAAAACGAAATTGAAAAATATGGACCAATTGAAGCTGAATATGATTTAATGGGATTCAAAGGTAGGGAAGGATACGAACATCGCAAAGAAGAATTTTGGAAATGGATGGACAAACATTCAACTGACTTGTATCACTTTCAAATTCTCGGCGGCGAACCTATGTATCAACCTGAATTTGAAGAATGTTTGAAATTTTTTGAATCAAGGACGCACCCCAACACCAATTGGAAAATTTTTAGCAATTTGAAACATGACCCAGTTCAGTTCAAGAAAAAAATTGACCGTGTTACAAAACTAATTGATGAACAAAAACTAGAATCATTTGAAATTGTATGTAGCATGGATTGTTGGGGGCCGGAAGCCGAGTTTGCTAGGTTTGGTATGGATTTAAAAGAATGGGAAACTAATTTTGAAACATTAATGAAATCTCCTCACGTGCGTGTTTCCATTCATTCCACTATAACTCCACTTACTTTGCCTACCATGGCAGAATTTTATAAATTCCTAAATGAGTGGAAAAAAGTTAAATACATCAATTACGGTTGGAATATTGTTGTGACTCCTACATTCATGGACCCATGTATTATTGGTCATCATGCGACCAAATATTTTGATGATTTGTTAGAAGAAATTCCTGACAATGACCCGCAAAGAAAAAATTATCTTGATGGATTCAAACAAAAGGTAGTAAAACATGACATTGACCCAATACGTCTTAGAAAACTTTGGGACTATTTGGATAAAATTGATGAGCGTCGAGGAACAAATTGGAAGTCTATTTATCCTTGGTTATATGAACTTTGTTATGAGCATGCCAAAGATATTAAATTAAACCATATCAGTAATATAACACTTATTACTCAGGGTAAAAAATGAGTGGGAGAAATTTATCCACAATTTGTCCTTTACCATTTAAAGCAATATCCGTAGGCATGACAGGAGATATGGGCCCATGCACGGAATGCAAACTTACGGATTACACGAAAATTGAAGATTATTGGAACAGTAAAGAATTGCAACAGTTACGTTCTGATATGATAAACGGTATAAGAAATTCTGCTTGTAATGAATGTTATCGCCGTGAAGATGCAGGTGCATGGAATACCAGACAATCGTTGCTGTCTTTAGTAGATGAAATTGACCCAATATCTCCTGTAATTAAAAATATTTCGCTTCGATTTAGTAACATGTGTAATTACAAATGCATTGATTGTAATTGGGGAACAAGTTCTTCTATTTTTCAAGAGGATATAAAAAGAGGAATACGTTTTGATAGTTCGGCAATTATTAATGCGGGAGGGTCAGAAGATGAACTTCTCAACCAAGCAAAATTACATGTTCACAAAATGGATTGTGTGACTTTTAGCGGAGGAGAACCAACAGTTCAATGGCAACACTGGGAACTATTAAAATACATGGTTGATAACAACATCAAACCAAATTTAAAATATTTCACCAATCTTAGTAAATTAAATTATAAAAATTTAAATGCCCTAGAACTTTGGAAAAATTTTAAAACCCTATCTATAAGTGTAGGTGTAGATGGATTACATCAACGTTGTGAATATTTTAGAAAAAACATGGATTTTGAAAAAACGTTAGAAAATATTCGTTTAGTAAAACAAAGTATTCCTCAAGCTGAAATATTTGTTGTAATAACTTTAACTTGGTTAAATGCAATCAGTGCTGTTGATTTGTTTGAGTGGTTTTTATTGAAGGAGCCTAACATAAATATCACTTTAAATCAGGTAATTCATCCCCATTTAGATATGCGTTTAGCACCTTATGAAAAAAAGATACAGATAAGTCAAGCTTTTGATAAAATGTACGAAATAGCTACCCATCATAATTATTTTGGCAAAGATGCGATTAAAGGCTACAAGAACTATCTTTGGAGTATGGATGAAAGTGAGAAATTTCCTTCCGCAATATTATGGCTAAAAGATTTGGATAGATGGAGAAATGAAAATTTTATTGAGATTTTTCCAGAGCACCAGGACTTATCCAAATATTACTACTTATGATAATTTAGGGAATTTCCTCTAATAGTCACTTGGACTTGACAAAATCTGCAAGATGTGTTAGATTCCATGATATCTCAAGGAGGATATCATGGATTCCATTTTTCGTGACCTAGCAAACACAACTAGTAGAATTGAAAAAGAAACCATTCTACGCCAACACCTCACAGACCTGACCCTCAGGCGCGTGTTGTTCTTGGCGTTGGATCCTTTCACGCAATTCTATATCCGAAAGATTCCCAATTACATTCCAGGTCCCACATCAACCAACAGAAGCACCATGATGTTGGAGGGTGCTTTGGACAACCTGGAACAAATTAGCAAGCGTGTGGTCACAGGTAATGCTGCCATCAATCATCTAAAAATGATTTTGGAAAGTGTTACTGCTGACGATGCCAAGGTGATTGAACGCATCATTGAAAAGGATCTTCGATGTGGTGTATCCGAAGCCACCGTGAACAAGATTTGGCCTGGGTTGATTCCCACCTATCCTGTGATGTTGGCATCTGGCTTTGATGAAAAGGTGATGGCCAAGATGTCCTATCCCGCCTATGTACAATTGAAACTGGATGGGATGCGCTTCAATGCCATTGTTAATAATGGTAAGGTGGAGTTTCGTTCTCGTAATGGCAAACATATTGATTTACTTGGCAACCTGGAACAAGAATTTCTATTCATGGCAGGTTCTGAATCCTGTGTGTTTGATGGAGAACTCGTGGTTCGTGATAGCCAAGGCATCATGAATCGCCAGAAGGGTAATGGCATCCTGAACAAGGCTGTGAAGGGCACCATCTCTGCTATGGAAGCTTCCATGGTACACGCCACCATCTGGGACATCATTCCTTTCTCAGCATTTCAGCAAGGTGTGTATAAGACTTCCTATCAAGAACGTTTTGGTAAACTACAGAAATTGGTGTTGCCTGGTCGCATATCCTTGATTGAAAATCGTGTGGTGAACACTGAAGATGAAGCTCATGAGTTGTTTCAGGAATATTTCAACAAGGGTGAGGAAGGCATCATCCTGAAGGACATCACACAGGGATGGGAAGATAAGCGAGTGAAGCACCAAGTGAAGTTCAAGGGAGAATTGGAATGTGATTTGCTGTGCATGGATTGGCAGGAAGGAACTGGTAAGAATGTCGGTAAGTTGGGTGCCTTGGTGTTGACATCTGCTGATGGTGTTATTAAAGTGAACGTGGGTTCTGGTTTCACGGATGAACAGCGAGATAAATATACCAAGAAGAACACAGTAGGCAAGGTGGTAGCAGTGAAGTATAATGCCAGAATTCAAGATAAGAAAACTGGCCAGACCAGCTTGTTTCTTCCTGTATTTCTTGAACTTCGTGAAGATAAGACGGATGCTGATGTTTCAACTGATATCAAGTAGGGGGACTGTATGGAAAAACATGAAGAATATTATGAAGAAGTAGACAATAGAATCCGTTTCTTTGTGATAGAAATGCATGAGGAACTGGACAACATTGAACGTCTGGTGCAAGGGAATGAATCCGCGGTATTGTTGCTACAATGGGTGCGTGACGCAGTACAACGAGTCGCAGAAAACTACGAAAGATAAATAAAAATATGCCAACATATGAATACCAATGTGAATTGTGTGAGGAGTATTTCACGAAGTATCTAAGTATACCTAACATGAATCAACCTACGGAGGAACCCTGTCCTAAGTGTGGTGAGATGAAGGTGCAAAAAGTCATGTTTACAGCACCTACCATCGGAGATGCCGTGCGATTACGAATTCGTCGGCCCGACAATGGATTCAGAGAGGTATTACAAAAGATTCATGAAAAAACCCCCGGTTCCACAATTAAAAACAATAGTAGTTTCATCTAAGGACTCTCCGTCCGTATTATACCCCGGTGAGGCTTCGGCCTCGTCGGGGGTTTTTACCTTTAACCCAGCGAGTGCACAATGTCCAGAAAAAAGCGCCTTAAGTTGGTTACTTCCCAAACTTACATTGTTCAAGAGGAACAAGAATCTAAACATAAAATCCGACTGGCAGATTTAAAAGAAATTTATCCCCTCACAAATAATCAAGAGAATTTTTTCAATTACTATTATAAAGGACATAAGGCCATTTTGTGTCATGGCGTTGCAGGAACAGGGAAAACATACATTGCCATGTATAATGCTTTCAAGGAGATATTAGAAAATTCTAGTTATAATAAAGTTGTAATTGTTCGTTCAGCAGTCCCTTCCCGTGACATTGGTTTTCTTCCGGGAAATGAAAAGGAGAAAGTGGAAATCTACTCACAACCCTATCAAGAAATTTGTGCTGATTTGTTCCCACGATTTGGGGAACGTGCTTATAACAAACTGAAAGAACAAAGCCTTATCCATTTCATGGTCACTTCTTATGTTCGTGGATTGACCTTGGACAACTG
>Ga0222712_10003624_pt1 | contig 16663 bp, 15 predicted proteins | sample C33_657DmetaG_FD_165043 | JGI IMG/M metagenome (GOLD analysis project Ga0222712, IMG submission 165043) | Estuarine water microbial communities from San Francisco Bay, California, United States - C33_657D | ecosystem: Environmental > Aquatic > Marine > Unclassified | place: USA: California...
TCGGCCTACTGGTCCGCGTGGTGGTCCAGCCAAAGCGCTCTGCAATCCACGGCGTGAGCGAGGCCGTGACGGCGCCGCCGGCCTGCCCGCCCATGTTCATCAGGCCGGACACCGTGCCTGCGGACTTGCCGGCAATGTCTGCTGTCACGGCCCAAAACGCGCTTTGGGCCAGATAAATCGCCCCCGCCCCGCCGGCCAATACGATGCTCGCCACCCGCGCACTTTCCACCTGCGTTGCCACGCCCAGAAACACAGCGGCGAGCATCAGCCCGAAGACCGCTACCCCGCAACGCCCTGCACGCTTGCTGTAATCCCTCGTAATCCTGTCCGCCACCCAACCACCCAATGGGGCGCCACACACCATCGCTATGAACGGCAACATCGAGTAAACAGCGCTGGACTTGAGATCAAGTCCGCGGACCCGACTCAGGTAAATGAAAAACCAGGTGAAGAAGATATAGGTAACGTAGCAGTATGAGAAATAGCTGGCCGTGACGGCCCACACATTGCGGCTACTGAGGATCGCACTCCATGGCAGAGGGCGTCCGTGTGCCTTGTTTGCCACCGGCATACCGGCTTCGATTTTCTCCACCTCGGCCACGCTCGCGAGCGGGTGGACACGCGGGGTGTCCCTTACCAGAAAAAACCAGACCACGCCGACGGCTAGGCCAAGCAGCGCACTCACATAAAACGACACGTGCCAGCCCCAGCGTGACAGGATGTAGACGATGAGCGGCGGCGTGATACCGGCACCCGCGCCCACACCGGCAAAGATCAGGCCGTTCGCCAGTCCGCGTTCCGATGACGGAATCCAGGCCGATACGAGCTTGTTCGACGACGGAAAAAGCACGGCCTCGCCCAGACCGAGTAAAAAGCGGGTTCCGATCAGGCACGCCACCGAATCCGGCAGCCCGGCAGGCACCAGCGCCGTGAGCGTTGTGAACAGACCCCACCAGACCACCCCCAGCGAAATCACTCGCCGCGGCCCAAAACGGTCCGCCAACCAGCCGCCCGGCACTTGAAAAAGGGCGTATCCGATAAGGAACGCACTGAACACCCAGCCGAGTTGGACATCCGTGAGCCCGTGGTCCCTCTGGAGGGCTTGGCCTGCGATGGAGACATTGACGCGGTCAAGATAAGCGACGGCGCTGACCATGAGCATCCAGCCGACAAGCAGCCAGCGCAGCCGGCCGTTGACCCATTTTGCAAGCCAGTGAGGGGATTGGGGGGCATTCATTTTGGGGGAGAGTTTTTAACGTTTCATGCGGCCTGCAGAGTTTCCGCTCATAAGCGATTCGATTTCCTCGCGCGAAGTGAAATTGAAATCACCTTCGATGGAGTGAGCGAGGCAACCAGCGGCAGTGGCGAAGGCAATTGCAGCGGGCGGTGCGGCGAGTTCAGGAGTCGTCTGCGCATACAGCAAGCCGGCCGTAAATGCGTCGCCAGTACCCACCCGGTCTACGATGTTGGTGATCTGATGCATCCGGCCTTTCTCCGGAGCGTAGAAGACCTCATCGGTGGCTTTGTCGAAAAGCATGCCGCCAAGGTTGTTATGCGTCGCGGATACACATTCACGCAAGGTCATCGCGACCCGGGAAACACGAGGGAATTGCCGCGTGATTTGACGCGCCACTTCCTCAAGCGACTCGGAGCCGTTGACACCGAGCACAGCTTCGGCGTCTTCGCGGCCCCCGATAAATACGTCTGCGAACGGCAACAGTTCACGCATCGTGCGTGTCGCCAGTTCGCGCGGTGGCAAAGATGCCTCCCAGCGCCAGAGCTTGCTGCGGTAGTTCATGTCGATGGCCACCTTGACACCTCGCAGCGAGGCTTCACGCAGGGCGGTTGCGGTCACCTGGGCGGTATTTTTAGAGATCGCCGGCGTGATGCCCGAGGTCACAAACCAGTCCGCGCCATCGAAGATCGAGCCCCAATCGTAGGCCGTCGCCGGCGTGATTGCGATCGATGAGCCCTCCCGATCATAAATCACATTTCCAGGACGCTGATTCGCGCCGTTTTCGAGAAAATAAATACCGAGACGTCCCCGCTCTGTCCGCAGGATGTGGCGGGTGTCCACCCCTATTGAACGCAGGTTCGCCACGCAAGCATCACCTATTGCGTTGTCCGGCAGCGCGGTGACAAAGGCCGCATCACAGCCAAGATGGGCGATCGAACCGGCGATGGACGCCTCGGCCCCCCCAAATGTGATGTCCAGCGTGCCGGGCATGGCTTGTTGAAAACGTTTAAAGCCCGGGGGCGCCAACCGGCCCATGATTTCGCCAAAGGTGACAAAGCGGCTCATAAATCATCCCCCCGCACACGGTTGACGATGTCTGACAACTCGCGCGCGTTGTTTGTGACAGCGCTCCAATCCCTGCGCTGGATCAGTTCACGCGGAGCCAGCCAAGAGCCGCCAAGGGCCATCACCAAAGGCTCTCTCAAATAGGCTTCTGCGTTGGCCGCACTTACGCCTCCGAGCGGAATGAATTGGAGGCCGAGATGCGCAAACGGCGCAGCTATACTCCGCAGATATTGAAGCCCCCCGCAGGGTTCGCTCGGAAAAAGCTTCAAGAACCGGCATCCCTGCTCGATGGCGAGTTCAATGTCCGTTGGCGTGCAGACTCCCGGCGCGAATGGGAGTCCGACGCGCTTGGCTTCCGCGACCACGCGGGGATTCATGCCCGGCGCCACCGCAAACGCGGCCCCAGCCGCTTTCACCTCGCCCACCTGTCCGGGTGTAAGCACGGTGCCCGCGCCGACGAGGATCTCCGGCACGTCAGCCCGGATACGCCAGATCGACTCCATTGCAGCATCGGTGCGGAGCGTGAGTTCGATGGCGTCCACGCCACCGTCGATCAGCGCACGAGCAAGAGGCACGGCATCGGAGGCGTCATCGATCACCAGCACGGCGAGCACGCGGGTGCGTGCGAGACGGGCTTGAATTTCTGCGAAGGTTCCTGCGGGATTTGCCATTCGGGGGGGATTGGGGATTAGGGGGATTGGGGCCGGGGGGCTGTTTTTCCCCACCAACTAAACACGCTTGAGTTTTACGCGGCAACACGGCCACCATGTTATGATAACAATCTTGCTCATGCCGGCCTCACCCCCCCCCAGCCTCGAGACCATTGCCGCCGCGGCTGGAGTCTCCGCAATGACCGTTTCCCGCGTGTTGAGGGACGCCCCAAATGTCTCTTCCGAAACACGCGACCGAGTCCTCGCTGCGGCGCACTCTCTCAACTACAAGCCTGACCCCCACCTGTCCCGCATGATGCATCTCGTCCGGGCACGCAAAGTCTCCCGCAAACGGGCCGTCATTGCGGTCATCCGGGAGGATGTTCCCCTCGATGCGATGCGCCATGCGGCCTACCAGTTCGTTTCCATCGACGACATTGCTAGGCGTGCGGAGCAGCACGGCTATCACGCGGAAGAGTTCTGGCTTGGGCGCGACAAACTCACCCCGGCGCGTCTTCAAAAAATCCTCTACGCACGAGGCATCGAGGCCGTCATTGTCTCCCCGCAGAGCACCGAGCTACCGTGCCGCAACCTAGATTACTCGCCTTTCGCCGCGGTCACGTTCGGCTTCGCCATGCGCGATCCGGCCCTCCACATGAGCGGTTCCAATTTGAATCTCGGCATCCAAATGGCCGCAGCGCAGCTTGCCAAAAGGGGGTACCAGCGCATTGGAGTCGCCATCACCCGGTGGATCGATCTCCGCTCCCAAAACGGATACAGCGGAGGCATGTTCTTTTATCACAGGGACCTGCCGCCAAAACGCCGCGTACCCACGCTTTTGATGGCGCATCATCAGATCGGCGAAAACTTTGACAGCTTTTCGGAATGGATCAAAAAACACAGGCCCGATGCGGTCATCTCGTTTGACACCCATGTTCCAGACTGGCTGAAACATCTAGGCCTGCGGGTTCCCGAAGACATGGGCCTTATCATGCACGATTGGACGGAGCGCATGAGGGGTTATGCGGGCATTCATCATCGCCGCGACCAGGTCGCGAGCGCCGCCGTAGATCTTATAGCCACCCTGCTCCTCCATAACGAGTTTGGGATTCCGGCTTCGCCTCGCCAAATTCTGATTCCGCCCGAGTGGGTGGAAGGACCGAGCGTGCGCTCCTCTGCATGAGCCTTTCCCTCCAAACATACTACAAAAGGAACGGCCTATCAGTTCCACCTAAATACTTCGACCGCTAGGTTGTTCTCGCCAGTGAGACGGAGTGAATCCAAAGCGGCGCTTAAAATGTTGCCCGAAACGCGAGACGTCGCGGTAGCCAACGCGACGCGCAATCCACATCACTGGGAGACGCGTTGTTCCAAGCAAATCCGCGGCCTTCTCAAGACGCACCTTTTGCAAGTATCCCTGGAAACTCACGCCATAGGTGATAAGAAATCGCTTTTCGCTCCGTTTCCGCAGCTCGCGCGCGCGGTATCGTCGCGGGGCGCGCTAAAGCAGCAGGAGGATTTCGTGGCCGTGGTGTGAGTGCCAGCTCATGCGTCCTGCGCTGAAGCGATGATTTGCCGCGATGTAGTCCACCATCGGCAGGCCCATTTCCTTACCGGACACAAGCAAGTCTTTGACGGGAAGTGGATTGCTGAACGTGATATTTTCGGTCGGGCGGCGCGGCATGACAGGATGTAGAAATAGTCTCGCTCAACTAATATGGATACAAATCCCCAAGACAAGCCGCATCGCGGCATTCAAGATGTAATACATGCACCGGTCCGTTCTCCCCCAGGTTCACTCCACCGCATACTTATCCTCGCCGCCCTGCTGTCCCCGGCCTCTTTGCCCCCGAAAGCACGTCGATAAACCCAAAAACGTGGGGCTGAAATGCGCCTAGTCCAATCGAGGGAAAATGCCAGAGGGATGCGCCTCATTTCCCTTCCAATTAAACCTCGGAACCAAGCCACCTCGTGACGGTCGTTAATATCCCCCCCATGAAACCCACCCTCCCCTCAAACATGAAACCCACTCTCCCACTCCTCGCCGCGCTGCTGCTGGCGCCGCTGGCCCCATTGCACGCTGCGGATGACGCCAAACCAATTCCGCTCAAAAAGTCACCGATCACCAACTGCTGGGGCGACGTGAAACCGGTGAAGATTCCCGTGGAGCACGTCACCGTATTTCGTGGCCGCGAAGGCGAGGGCTATTCTCATGTACAACATCTAACTTCGCATAACGGGAAACTGTATGCCACGTGGGCGCTCGGCTTGCGCGACGAGGAGGCTCCTGGCCAGCGGATGGTCATGTCTGTCTCTGAGGATCACGGGCGTACCTGGTCGGCTCCGACGACGATTGGGCCGTCCCGACATGGCAAGACGTTCCAGACGAACGTCTCGTCCTGCGGCCTGCGTATCCTGCCCGACGGACGCTTTGTGGCCTATTCCGCGGAGTGGGAGTGGGAGGCTGAGACCTACAATACCGATGGTTCCCGCAGGGAATTCCCTGTTTCCGATCCTGTTTTTAAAGGCAAGAGGCCGCCGATGTGGGAAGTGCTGGAATCACGCACCGAGGCACGCGTCTCGACCGACAGCGGGCGCAGTTGGGGTGAGCCGGTAGTCGTGGCCCCGAACCAGGCTGGCTACCACGATCCCATCCAGACACGCAGCGGACGGCTCATCCTGCCAGGCAACTACGGCGTCTGCCATTACACCGATGATCCCTCTGGGCTCACGGGCTGGAAACGCGCCTCGATTCCCGGCCTCCCCAGCAACCATTCGGACTCCTACTTCCATATGTATCAGGCACGAGCGTTCCTAGGCATCGCGGAGCTATTTAGTGAAGCGTGCGTTTATCAGACAGACGACGACGTCCTCCACATGATGATGCGGCATGAAAACGGGGGCATGCTGGGCGTCACGGAGAGCCGTGACAATGGGCTTACCTGGTCTGCGCCGATGCTCACCACTTTCGCCGATAGCGCTTGCCGGGCTCATTTTGGCAAGCTGCCCGACGGACGCTTCTTCGCGGTGAGCTGTCCCCCGGGGAAACGTGGACAGAAGCGCACTCCGCTCGTGTTGGCCATCAGCCAGGACGGCGTGACCTTTGACCGGCACTTCATCCTTGGTGACGAACCTACCGAGCCTACACGGATCCCCGGTTACGCCAAAGGCGGCCGTTATGGCTATCCCTACCTACACGTCATGGGGGACGAGGTCTTCGCCATTTACTCCGTAAACAAGGACGACGTAGCCGTCGGCCGCTTCAAACTCGCCGATATCGCCCCATAACAAAACCGAGGAAACCCCCATGAAAAACGCCCCCACCTCAAGCACGAAACCCAGCGCATCAGTAGTCGCCATGAACGAAACCAAACACCACACGAACCAATCACTACAACCGGGTTCACCGGACTTCGTGAGCCGCCGGCACTTTCTTCAATCCGCATCTATTTTCGGCATGTTGGCCGGAGGGACCGCGAATGCGGTGGCGGCGGATGACACGGCCAAGGACAAACCCCGGACGCCAATGAACCACCCGCTCGGCCAGGACTATGTGGTGGTCACCCAGGTGCCGGACAAGAATCACTTCATCCACGACCCGGCCCTGACCATCCTGCCCAACGGGCACCTCATCGTGGCGGCGCCGGTCTGGGGGCGGAAAAAGAAAACCCGCGCCGTCGTCGTCTCGCGCAGCAAGGATGGTGGGAAGACGTGGACCAAGGTCTGCGAGAAGCCGTGGTCGGAAGCCACGCTCTACGTCCATGAAGGGCGCCTCTACATGTTCACACAGATCCAAAGCTTTCAGGGCGTCTGGGTCAGCGCCAGCGATGACGAAGGCACGAGTTGGACCGAACCAGTCGCGGTGATCAAGGCAGATCCCGCGCGCAAACATTGGAATATTCAGCTTGGCATGGTGGTGAAGGACGGGTGGCTCTACTGGGGCAATGGCCGCGACTTTCACGACATGGGAGTGGTGGCCTGCGAGCTAAAGAAAGGGCTTCTCAATCCGGAGGCGTGGATCGCGTCCGAGGCGGTGGTGATGCCTATCCCGCAGGAGATCATGTCGGGCACCTTTAGCGATGGTTCGGACATGCGCTGCCTCGAAGGCAATGTGGTCCACGTGGGTGGCAGGCTGCTCATCATCGCCCGCGCGGTGATCAACCGCTACGGCACGGCGAACATGGCCGCCGTGTTCGATGTAACGCGGGAGGGCCGCACGCTCGCGCTCACCTTTAGGCAGCTCTACCCCGTGCCTGGCGGTCAATGCAAATTCCACATCGTTTGGGATGAACGCTCGCGGCTGTTCTGGATGGCCTCAAACTACCCCACGAACTCGCTGGGCCTGTATCACGATACTGAGATCAAGGTGCCTGCGGGCAACGCCGCCTGGCAATCCGTGCGCGAAGATCGTCGGCTGCTGATGTTGTCCTACAGCCTCGATGCGTTGAACTGGTTGCCCGCCTGCTGTATCGCGAAAACTGAGAAGATGACCCAGTCCTTCATGTATCCTTCGATGGTGATCGACGGCGACGACATCGCTCTTCTCTCGCGCACGGGCCGCGATTCGGGCGACTACCACGACGCCGACCTCGCGACGTTCCACCGCGTGCGCAACTTCCGGTCCCTGGCGATGGACATCCACCCGAAACTGTAACGAACGCGAGGCCCCCACCCATGAAACACATACTCCCCCCCCTCACCGCTCTGCTGCTCGCGCCGCTGGGCGCATTGCACGCCGCGGAAACACAACCCGTCTCCACCTCCGCGCCGAGCGCCGCCGACTTTAGCTACGCACCGCCGAGCCTCGGCACGGGTAAACTTCCTCCACCGCTGCCTGAAACCACGCGCTATATCACGGTGCATCGCGGTGGGCCGAACAACGGGGTCAGGCCGTACCCTGCCGGAGGTCTGACTAGCATCGCCTCCTTTCACCGCATTTAGTTACACCTTAATCTAGAGTAAGGACTTACCCGATCATCTGTCCGTCCTGCTGCTCGCGTCCAGATAGACCTCGCGAGGGCTGAAGCAGTCCGACCTGCGACTAGGCTGACAAAGGGCGCACGCTCGGCCCGTCCACCCACTCGGGTGAGATGAGGACCTGGCGAGGCAAGGCGGGCAAGCCGAACTCGTGATGCAGGAGCTGCGTCGCGACTAGGTCGACCGCGGCCGAGGCGACCTGGTCACGGCGATGGTCGATGCCGGCGTAATCGCTCATCCGGGGCGTCCAATCATGGATCACGAGGCCGATGTCCTCCGGCACCCGCAGCCCAAGCTGCTTCAGCCAAGCCGGCACGTGGCTGTCGAAGGAGATCAGGGCGTCCGGGCGGTGCTTCTTGATCCAGCGCGCGAAAACGGCGAAGTTCTCGCCGACCTCAGCATGCGGCATCAGGAGCGTCGGCACGCGGCGCCTGGGCGGCAGGTCATGATGGAAGAAGTACATGCCGCCGCTGTAGCCGTTCTGGGAGCGGAGGTCGATCCAACGAGTCACGGCAACGCCGATACGCTGATACCCCCGCTCGGCAAGCCGGCCCGCGGCCATCTGGATGCCCAGGTTCATGTTCGTCCCGCTGATGTGCAGAGCGGGTTCGCGCATGGCGAAGCCGAACGATACAGAGGCGAACGGGGCGAAATCGATCGCGCGCGACGGGAGTTCGCTGCTCTGAGGCGAGACGATGACGCCTTCGATCCCTCGCGCGCGCAGGATACCCTGAAGACGCGCCGGCGTCAGCTTGTCGCGGCCGAGCCAGAATTCCTCGGCCTGATACCCGTGCTGCCGGGCCCGACGGCGGATATCCTCAATCGAGACGAACTGATAGGCGGAATTACGCAGAGGGTCGCGCGGGACATCCTCGCGGATGACGGCGATCACGGCGCGCTGGCGGGCGGCCTTGCGTCCGCGCACGAGATGCATCATGCGGGCGAGATGGGGATCCGGCCGGTAATCGAGGGCCCTCGCCGCGACGAGCACGCGCTCGCGCGTCCCGGAAGCGACATGGCGGGCGTTCCTGAGCACCCGCGACACGGTCATCGTGGACACCCCGGCGGCGGCGGCGATGGCATCAAGGCTGGGCGACGGGGCGGGTGTCATGGCAAAACCTGTTACCATAACATTCCAAGCGGATTGCAGGCCCAATTCAAGGGCCTAATCTTTGAGAAGAATGCGAACCCCCGACCGTGACCTCATCCAGGCCGCCCCGCACCCCATTGACGCCGTCCAGACGCGCCTACACCGCAGCGGCGTGCTCGCCGTGCTCGTGATCGAAGACACCGACACGGCCGTACCGCTGGCGCGGGCGCTGAGCGAAGGAGGCGTGGATGCCATCGAACTGACCTTGCGCACGGACGCGGCGATGGAAGCCCTGCGACGCATCCGCGCCGAAATGCCCGAGATGCTCGTGGGCGCGGGCACGGTGCTCACGCCTGAGCAGGCGAACGCCGTCCAGGCGGCCGGCGCCGCGTTCGGCGTGGCCCCCGGAATGAACCCGCGCGTGGTCGCCGAGGCCCGTCGCATCGGCCTGCCCTTCGCCCCCGGGGTCTGCACGCCCACGGACATCGAACTCGCCGTGGAACAAGGCTGCCGTCTGCTGAAGTTTTTCCCCAGCGAACCGAGCGGAGGCCTCCCTTACCTGCGTACCATCGCCGCACCCTTCCTGCACCTCGGCGTCCGGTTCATCCCGCTCGGCGGCGTGAGCGCCTCGAATGCGGAGACCTATCTGCGGGAGCCTTCGGTCCTGGCCCTCGGCGGCTCGTGGCTGGCCCCGGCCGAGCTTATCCGAAGCAAGAACTGGAAGGCCATCACGGCCCACGCGCGTGACGCTTCGGCCATCGTGCGGAACGTACGAGGAACCGCCGTATGAGCCGGGTCGTCACTTTCGGAGAAATCATGGCTCGGCTCGCCACGCCCGGCCACCGGCGGTTCGGCCAAGCCATGCCCGGCTCGCTCGACGTGACCTTCGCGGGCGCCGAGGCTTCCGTCGCCGGCTCCATCGCTTATCTCGGCGGCGAGGCGGCGTTCGTCACGGCGCTGCCGGACCATGCGCTCGCCGACGCGTGCGTGGCTGAGCTCCGTTCCCTCGGAGTGGACACCCGTCACATCCTCCGCACGCCGCTGGGTCGCCTGGGATTATACTTCCTTGAGACCGGGGCCAACCAACGTCCCGGCAATGTGATCTACGATCGCGCGGGCTCTTCGGTCGCGCTCACTCCGGCCGACGCCTACGACTGGCAAGCGATCCTTGAGGGAGCCGAATGGTTCGTCGTATCGGGCATCACTCCGGCGATCTCGCGTCACGCCGCCGAGGCGACCGCGACTGCCTTGCGCGAAGCCTCACGGCGGGGGGTGAAGGTAGCCATCGACATGAACTACCGGAGCAAGCTCTGGCAGTGGGCCCCGCCTCTGCCGGCAAGGGAACTCGCGAGCCGGACGATGCGCGAGCTATTGCCGTTCGCCGACCTGTTCGCCGGAGGCGGCGAAGACGCGGAAGCCATCCTCGGTGGGTCAGCTAACGCCTCGCCCGAGGAACTGGCTCGCCAGCTCGCCCAAGAGTTCCCCCGCCTCTCACATGTCGCGATGACCCTGCGCGAAGGCGTGTCCGCCACGCACAACAACTTCGGCGGCCTGCTTTTCGACAAGGCCACGGATGAGGTCTGCCACGCCCCCGAGAAGGGCAAGTCCTACGCGATCACCCACATCGTCGATCGCCTCGGAGCGGGTGACGCCTTCACCGCCGGGCTAATCTTTGCGTTGACCACCCCCGGTCTCGCCGCACCACGCAACGCCCTCGCCTTCGCGACCGCCGCCGGTTGCCTCGCGCACTCCATCGAAGGCGACGTCAATTTCAGCACACGAGCGGAAATCTCGGCGTTGGCCTCCGGTGAATCGGCCGGCCGCGTGAAGCGCTGAACCACCCCTCCCCCAGGCATGAATCCCGTCCACCCTGACCATTGGCTAGCGAAAGCCACCCGCGGCCGGCTGCGCTGGGTGCTCATCAGCTGGATGTTCATGATCAGCGCCGTCGCATACCTCGACCGCGTGAACATCTCCGTCGCCGCCCAAGCCATCCAGAAGGATCATGGATTGACGGACGTTCAGCTCGGCTGGGTCTTCAGTGCCTTCTTGTTCGGGTATGCGCTGTTCCAGGTGCCGGGCGGGTGGCTGGCCGATCGCTTCGGGCCCCATCGGGTGATGACCGTGGGCGTGATCTGGTGGGGCGCATTCACCACGCTGACCGCCTTGGTCCCGGCCGGCATGGCATCTTCGCTCGCCTTGCTGATCGGCACACGATTCATCCTCGGACTGGGGGAAGGAGTCCTCTTCCCTTCGTCGAATAAACTCGTGTCGGCGTGGATTCCCTCAGCGGAGCGCGGTCTGGCGAACGGAATCATCTTCGCCGGCGTCGGCGCGGGCGCCGCCGTCACGCCGCCGCTCATCATCTTCATCCTGGAGCGCTGGGGATGGCACTGCTCTTTCTACATCAGCGCCGGCATCGGCCTCGCCGTCGGGCTCGGCTGGTTCCTCCTGATCAGGGACGACCCGCGAGCGCATCCGCTCGCCAGCCCCGCGGAGGTCGCGGAAATCGAAGCCGGACTACCGCCGGCGAACAAGGAACAAGAACGCCCGCTGAGCTGGGGCGCGATCCTCCGTAGCCGCAACGTCTGGGCCATCACCGCGAGCTATTTCTCCTATTGTTACGTCACCTATATCTTCTTCACCTGGTTCTTCATCTACCTGAGCCGCGTGCGCGGTCTCGACCTGAAATCCAGCGCGTTCTACGGCATGCTGCCGTTCATCGCGATGGTGTGCGGTGCTCCGCTGGGCGGATGGCTCGCGGATCGGATCGCGCGGAATCATAGCCAGCGTGCCGGACGCTGCGGATTGGCGGTCTTCGGGCTGATGCTCGCCGCCGTCTTCCTCGCCCTCGCGACGCAGGTGGAAAGCGCACGGTTGGCGAGCATCGTCCTGGCCGGCGGCGCAGGGGCCGTCTACCTGACCCAAAGCGCGTTCTGGTCCGTGACGGCGGACATCGCCGGTAAGTCCGCCGGCACGGTGTCCGGCCTGATGAACATGGGCGGACAAATCGGCGGCGCGACCACGGCGCTGCTGACCCCTTGGATCGCAGAACGATTCGGTTGGACCGCTTCATTTCTTTTCGCCGCCGCGGTCTGCTTGGCCGGTTCGTTCGCCTGGCTGCTGGTCAACCCAGATAAGCCCATCTCCCCAACCGAGACACCTTCCCGATGAAAGCCCTATTCTCTATGCGTAATCGTACCCTCCCCCTCCTGCTGGCGATGCTCGTCATGCCGCTGGCTTTACTGCACGCCGCCGAACCGGTCATCGTAGACCTCAACCAACGCACCTGGCAAGGTATCCCCGGACTCGAACGTACCGCTAAGGGACGCGTGTTTGTCTGCTGGTTCACCGGCGGCCCGAAGGAACCCTCACCCGACAACACGGTGGTGCTTACGTACAGCGATGATGCCGGTAAGACCTTCACGCCGCCCGAAGCGATGGGTCTACCAACGAACGACGGGACGCGCTGCTTTGATCCCACCCTCTGGATCGACCCGAAGGGCCGGCTTTGGTATATCTTCAATCGCGGCAACAAGGACCTCCCCAAGCATGACGTCTGGGCCCGAATTTGTGACGCCCCCGACGCCGCCAAGCCTCAGTGGGGTCCGGAATTCCGTGTCGGTTACGATGCGCCTTTCACGTTCCGCATGAATAAGGTGACGGTGCTTTCCACCGGCGAATGGCTGATGCCGGTGACGCTGGCAGAAAAACCCGTGCCGGCCTGGTGCACAGGCTATAACGAGAAACAGACCCCCACCCTTCATGGCGTCGGTATCTCCACCGACGAGGGACGGACCTGGAAGCTGCACGGAGCGGTCAAATCAAAGCCTTGGGCGCTGGAAAACATGATCACCGAACTCAAGGACGGACGGCTCTGGATGCTCATCCGGACCAACAGCGGCGTACTCTGGCAAAGCCATTCGACGGACAAAGGCCGGACCTGGACCGAAGGGAATCCGAGCAACATCAAGAGCCCGGGATCGCGTTTCTTCATCCGCCGCGTCTCCTCCGGCAATCTGCTCTTGGTGAATCACTATAAGTTCACCGGACGCAGCCACCTCACCGCCCAGCTTTCCACCGACGACGGCGTCAGCTGGAACGAAGGCCTCCTAATCGATGAACGTGGAGGCGTGTCCTACCCCGATGGCGTGCAGGACAAGGACGGCCTCATCTGGATCACGTATGACCGGGACCGTAACGGTGCCGGCGAAATCCTATTGGCCAAGTTCCGCGAAGAAGACGTGGTCGCCGGCAAGGATGTCTCCGGCGCCGTGACCCTGAAGCAGCTCGTGAATAAGGCGAATCCGCCTAAGCCTGACGGTAAGTAAAATCCGGGCTGACCGCCCGATCGTCGGATGCATCAAGGCAGCGGTAGCGGTAGCCCCGCGTCTAGCCCTAGTCTTCCTTGGTCCTGAAATGGTCCCGGCCCTCCAGCCCCCTACGCCATACTCGACACGCTATCCGCTGGAGTTAAATCAATCTTTACCCTTCATTTACCCCATGCCTCGGTTCCTCTTACTCGCCCTCCTGCCCTCCCTCACCCTCTCGGCGACCGATAGCATCCAGGATCGGGTCGCGACGGTGACCAATACCCCCGGCCTGGTCGCCTTCTGGGACTTCACCAAGCGCGAAGCCCCGGGCAAGCGCTTCACGGCCCACGTGCCGGCCGGTGCGACCAACGACTATGCCCTCGATGCCGGCAACTACGTCAAGGACCTCTGGAACGCCGGCCCTGACGCTAGTTATGCAGACTTCCCGATGCTGGGCGCCGGCCCCTTCGGCCAGGCGATTCGCATCAAGGCCGAGACCAACCCAGATTTCCGTCCGGTGCTGTTCGTGCCGCGCACCCGCCTGCAGGACTCGCCCCTCGACATCAAGGGCGCCGGCAAGGCCGTCACGGTCGTCGTCTGGGCCATCCGTGAGAGCGGCAATCACGCCCTCGCCGGTATCTGGCACGAAGGGACCGACCTCAAGGAGAAGACCACCGAGTCCATCGCCAAGGTCGAACGTGGCCAACGCCAGTATGCGCTCTTCGCCGGCCTGAACAAGGAAGGCGCCGCCTGCGGCCACGTCTCCGAGAACGGTGCGAGCTCCTTCACCAACAAATACGCCCTGCATACGTGCAACTCCGCCGAGCAGTCGCCGAAGGTCCCGGCCGACGCCACCGCCGACGTGCTGGCGCATTCCTGGCAGACGTTCGCGATGACCTTCGACAGCAAGACGCAACAGATCACCGGGTGGCTCGACGGCCAGAGCGGCGACCGCTGGCTCGATAACCCGCAGAAGGACCGGCTGCTCTCCTTCGCCGCCAACGCCTGGCTGCAGGGCCGCTTGGCTATGATTCCCGGCCAGCAGGAAGGCGAAGACCTGAAGTTCCCGGCCGACCAATATTACAACCCGCCGGAGGACAAGCCGCTCAAGGTCACCGTGCTCAGCGAGAAAGAAGCCAAGCGCGTCGAGCTCCGCGAGTACGCCTACACCAAGGTCAAGGTCACGCTCCTCGCCGGACAGGAGACCGAACGCGAACTGGTCTCCCTGCGCCTCAATCCTTGGTGGTATCCGCACGGCATTTACGAGCCCAAGAACGACGGCACCGGCGGCCCCTTCACGATCGGCCGCGTCATCCACAGCTCCCGTAGCGTCGGCTTTACAGGATGGATCGGCGGCGTCGCCGTCTTCGACCGGGCGCTGACGGCCGAGGAGCTGGCCAAGTTGCACAGCCTCGCAAGGTAGGGTTGAGCGCCCTCGCTCAACCGCGGCTGACCAAGTTGGTCAGCCCTACCCAGCATCGAAGGTAGGGGCGTGGCTACGCCGCGCCCTCCGTATGGGGTGCACGATGAATCGTGCCCCTACCCATTACAGCTAGCACTCGCCTCCGGTCATAGGGTCCTCCATACCTCGTGACCTCGAGTCATGCGCCTCCTCGCCCCCCTGCTGCTCCTCGCCTCCGCCCTATCGGCCCAGACGATCACCATCGCCCCGGCACCGGTCGATCGGGCCGCGCTGGTCGTTAACGCCAAGATTCCGCGCAACCAGGGAGTGGCGCTCTCCGTCAAGGACGAGGCCGGTCGCGAATACCCCCTGCAAGCGGAAGATGATGCCAGCAGCACCTGCGTCATCGGCTTCCTCGCGGCCAATACCGGACTGACGCTCAAAGTAACGCATCACGCCAGCGCCCAGCCGCATGCGGTGAAGGTCGGCCCGGGCGATGACGGGCTCACAATCATGATCGACGGCAAGCCTGCGCTGAACTTCCGGACCGATAAGGCCAAGAAGCCGCGGGCCGACATCAAGGATGAGATCCTGCGCGCCGGCTACCTCCATCCCGTACGTTCGCCCTCAGGCGCCATCGTCACGGGCGACTATCCCTCCAACCACGCCCATCACCATGGCATCTGGACTCCTTTCACGAAGGCGGTCTTCCAGGGGCGCGCCACCGACTTCTGGAACATGCAGTCGAAGAAGGGCGAAGAGCAATGGCACCAAGGAGGCCGTGTCTGGTCAGGCGAAGCATTCGGCGGCTTCGAAGCCGAGATGCACATGAACGACCTTTCCGGCCCCCAGCCCATCACCGCCCTCCTCGACCACTGGTCCGTGAAAGCCTACGCCATCAACGGTGCGCCCAAGCCGATGCATGTCTTCGACCTGACGACCACCCAGTCCTGCGCGACGAACGACCCGCTCGAACTGCCGGAGTACCATTACGGCAGCTTCGGTCTCCGCGGCCCTGACGAATGGAACGGCAAGGAAGGCGCCCGTTACCTGACCTCCGAAGGGCTCAGCGACCGCAAGAAAGCCGACGGCACCCGCGCCCGCTGGTGCTACCTCGGCGGCAAGACCGAAGCCGGACTCTCCGGCACCGCCGTCCTCGGCTTCCCCGACAACTTCCGCTTCCCGATGCCCGTGCGTCTGCATCCCGACATGCCCTACTTCTCGATCGTCCCGCAGAAGCTAGGGGCCTTCTCGATCCAGCCCGGCAAGCCCTATGTCACCCGCTACCGCTTCGTCGTCACCGACGGCGAACCGGACGCGAAACTGTTCGATGCCTGCTGGAATTCGTTGGCCTATCCGGCGGTGGTGAGTGTGGCGAAATAGGTCATAGCGGTAAGCGGTTGGCGGTTGGCGGATAGGCACTGAACCACTCAAAGGGAAACCGGAGACCGGATGATAGGCTGGGGTATGACCACCCCCTAGGTCGGCACGCAGTGCCGACCCTACCCGATGCACCGCAGCATTCATTCCGGTTTCCGGTCTCCCCTTGAGCCCTGTCTCTCCCCGTGTCCCCGTGTCACCATGCCCACGTGCCCCCACGCGTGCATCGCACGCGTTCACCTTTGCACTTTTGCACCTTTGCACTTCATTACACCCATGCCCTCCCGCAAATCCCCCTGGATCGACGTCACCATCCCGTTCGCCAACGGCATGCACACTTGGCCGGGTAATCCGCCGACGGTGATCAAGCCGCACGCCTCGCTCGCCAAGGGCGATGTCTGCAACGTCTCGGTCTTCAACCTGAACACCCACGCGGGCACGCACATGGACTCGCCTTGGCACTTCCTGAAGGGCCTCGGCACGATGGACGACCTACCCTTCGACGCCGTGATCGGCCCCTGCCGCGTGGTCGACATCAAGGATCAGGAA
>Ga0222712_10003625_pt1 | contig 16660 bp, 17 predicted proteins | sample C33_657DmetaG_FD_165043 | JGI IMG/M metagenome (GOLD analysis project Ga0222712, IMG submission 165043) | Estuarine water microbial communities from San Francisco Bay, California, United States - C33_657D | ecosystem: Environmental > Aquatic > Marine > Unclassified | place: USA: California...
CCGATCTTGACCTTGATGGCGCCGACGAACTGCAGCTCGCCAACGCTGGTGCACGACTGCAAATTGACCCTGCCGAAGGTGGCTCAATCACCTCGTTTGACCTGCGCGCTCCACACCATGCGCTCCTCGCGGTCATGCGCCGACGCCCCGAGGCGTATCACGAGAAGCTTCGCGCGCATGCTGCAGCCGAGGCGGCGGGAACTTCGACGACCGCGACCAACGAGAGTGGCGGCGTCGCATCGATTCACGACATCGTCTCGGTGAAGGAGCCAGGCCTCGCCGCAAAACTGCAGTACGACGACTACGAGCGACGCTCCGCACTCCTGCTCCTCTACCCTGCCGGTACGAGCGGTCGCGCGATCGCGGACGGTGTCGCAAAAGCAATTGGCAGCCTTACAGCGACTCCGTGGACGCTGACGGCGCACGATGATCGCAGTGCAACACTCACGACGACGCGACAGATTGCGGGTACGACCATCGCGGCAACACGAACGATTCGCCTTGCGGGTGGTCGCATGGATCCGAACCTCACTGTGGAGACCACCTTGGCGCACACTGGCGGTCCCGCCCTCAACGTGGTTCTAGATGAAGAGTGGAACCTGATGCTGCTGGGCGGTGGTGGTAACCCTGCGGCACATTGGACGGCCGCCGGAGTTCGCACGTCGCACGACGCACCAGGCGAGGCTCCCGCTGGAGCCCCGCTCAGTTCAGGGAACGACTACCTCGGCATCGCCGTCACGACCAGTACCGCACCGCAGGCTGCCGCTGCTTGGGCGCCGATCGAAACGATCTCCAACTCAGAAGGCGGCTTCGAGCGCGTGTATCAGGGGAGCTCACTCCATCTCACGCGCGCGATTGAACTGTTCCCTGGCGCCACAGTCACGGTGCGCACAGAGCATGCCTGCGGCCTGAGCCGCGACATCACCGCAGAAGAGGGTCTCCCCTCCTAACCGAGTTACTCGGCGAGGCCGAGGAGACGCTCGAGAAGCGGGATCGGCGGCGTGCCGTGTGAGAGCACTGCCCGAAGATGCTTCGGTCGCGAGAAGCCTGGCGTCTCCACTCTGTTTCCCGGCAGGTCTGCGCCGTCAACATGTGCAACCGGTCCACCAGCGGCACGTCGCGCGCGATCTTCAACCTCCCAGCACCCCATGGAACCGACAAAGTAGGTCGGCAGCTGGGTTGAGGTGAGGCGAGCACGAAGATATTTCGCCTTCGCCTCCGCCTCCTCTTGCCAGCTCTGACCAACCATCAGATTGAGTGCCCACGCCTCATCCCGACCATCGGCGTGGATGCCGGCATCAAGGAGTGCGTTGGCAATGCAGCGGAGATAGAACTTCCAGTGCACCAGTTCAAGGGCGAGGTCACCGTCGCCGAACCCTTCGTCGAGCATCACCTGGGTCACATACACCGCCCACCCCTCGGCAAACACGCCAGAGCCAAAGGCGGCGCGGAGCGGACGTGGTGTCTGATTTGCGGCGGCGAGCTGCAGGTAATGACCCGGGATCGCTTCGTGGATGGCAAGGAGCGCCAACATACGGTTGTTGTCTTCGCGCATCTTTGACGCAATCTGCTCTGGGGTGGCGTCGTCAGGGGCAGGCGTGACGTAGAAGAAACTCTTCTCGCCACGATCGAGCGGGCCGGGCGCGTCGAGGAATGCGCCGCCGTAAGCACGGAGGAAGAGCGGCGTCCACATGATCTCGAGTGGCTCTTTCGGCAGATCAACGAGCCCCGTTTTTCGGATAAACGCTTCGCAGCGCGCCGTCTCCGCACGAGATCGGTCCAGCATCTCTTCGGGGGCGCAGTGGTCACCGCCAATGGCGTGCAGCACCTCGGCAACGAGCGCTGAGCGATCGCCGCTGAGCGCCGCCGGAGCGCGCTCCCCGAGCCACTCAGGTGCAATGCGCTGGGCAATGGAGATCATTCGCTCGCGCACTGCAGCAAACTCCTGCTCACCCTTAGCAGCAATCGCGGCTCGGTCATGTGAGCCGAAAAGGGTGTGACGAAGCGCACGGTCGTAGAGCGCTGCGCCGTAGCGTCCCTCACCGGAACTCGTTGGTAGAACGTCGCGCTGCAGTCGCTCAATGAAGCGCGTCGTCGCGGCGATGGCTGCATCGGCTGGACCGCGCAGGGCGTCGCCGTAGGTTGCTACTGCCAACTCGGCGAGCTCAGCAATGCCAGGTGCCTGCGCGATCGCTGTTTCGGCATGAAGGCGACTGACCGGTCGCGCGGGGAGTGTGATCGTGCCTGTTGGTGGAAGGTCTCCCCCGCGGCGTGGTGCCCCATCGTCGGCGGGCACCTGTAGTTCAGGGAGGCCGGTGAGATCGGTGATGGCAACGTCAAGAAGGGCGGGGACCTGCGCGAGACGGCTGGCCAGATCGCTGGCGCGACGCTCTGCCGTGCCAAACCCACGTGCGATGAGTGGGAAGAGTCCGCCACCAATGACCGAAACGGTGTGGAGGGCGTCCCACGCCTCAGGCTGCACCTCTCGCAGTTCAAATCGGATGGCGCGAATCGTTCCGAGCGCCAAATCGCGATCGCAGAGATCGTCGGTGCTCAGGCTCGCCGCAGGGATGGCAATCAATCGCGCCTCTTCGCGGTCGCACCATTCGAGGCGCGCCGAGCGGCCGGCGGGACCGTGCTCACCCCATGATCCGTCGTGGTCGTGGATCCCCATCCCCGTTGCGGCAACGGGGTGCAGTGCGGCGAAGCGGGCGAGGAGGCCGGCGGCGTCGAGGGCATCAATCATCGTCGGCAGGGTACCATCAGCACATGGGTGCACAAGACACAACCGACGCCTTCTTCGAGCTGCTGAACGCCGACGACCGTGCGGGCGCTCTCAAGCTCATGGATGAACGGGTCGAGATGCGCGTCCACGTCGCTGAGAGCGTCCAACTCCTAAAGGGCCACGAGCGCGTTGGTGGCTGGTTCCTCCGCGCCGACAAGGGGCTCCGCATGATCCCAGGCGAAGTCAAAGACACTGGCCATCAGGTGGAGTGCGACATTCTGGTCGTACGTCCGGGTTCGGCAAGCAGCAAGATCGACGCAACCTTCAAGGTTGAAGCTGGCAAGATCACCGCGATTAACTTCTCGCCACGCGACCGCTAGATCTTCGACCCGTTACGGGCTCGGCGAGGTCACCACGTCGGGGATTGTCTGTGGAATGATTAGCTCCTGACCCACGTAGATCGTGAGTGACGTTCGGTCAATGGTGGGATTTGCACTCAGGATGACATCGATACTGATCTGATAGATCCCCGCAATCTTCCCCAAGGTATCGCCCGACTTGACGCGATAGAGCACCGCCTCTGGTGTTGGTGTGGGTGTTGGCGATGGACTAACGTCGCTCGTCGGTGTGGCGCTTGGTGTTGGCGTTGCCGTCACGCCGGCGATGAATCCGTTGACCCCCTTCAGAATGGTTGGGAGCGCGAATAGCATCACCGCAGCGAGAACCAGGAGCGCAGCGGCGCCTCGCGTGCCGCCCGGAATCTTGGGGAGACGAAGTGCGGCGCGGGGTGCCTCATCATCCATGGAGCGACGCTTGTGCAGCGGCACCACGCGCACGCGCTCCTCCTCCGATGCGTTTAACTCCCATCCTGGGTCACTCGGTGTCGGTGCCGCCGACCAGATGCTCCCTTCGGGGAGCTCGTCGTACGCGCCATCGACCTCATCGATGCCGAGCGTTGCCGCCGCAAGATCAACGGGGGCACTCGCCGCAGGAGTGCCGTACGGGAGCGGCTGCGGCGCGGGGGCGTCAATGGTTTGCGCGGCCTCGCGCGAGGCCCAGGCAAGAAAGATCGGGCAGGCGGTAAATGTTGGAGTGAGACAGGTCTCGCTCTGCCGATGCAGGTCAATCGGCTCTGCAGGACGCGTTGCGAAGCAGGAGTGCGCCGCACTCGGCTTTGATGATCGTTTTGAAGAGTCAGCGCCCGTCGCTATGAAGGGGCAAACGTTGGCGCTCATGACGCCGATCCTACTCCCTCACGCCAGATCTTCTCCATGCGATCGGCGAGAGCTTCGCTCCATGCGCCTGCATAGGTCAACTCCTCGCGGCTCCCGGCCTCTGGGGTTGGGCGATCGGCGCAGGGCGAGGTGTCCTCGAGTGCGATCACCTCAACGCTCGGCAGGCCAAATTTGCGATTGTGGAATCGGAAGACGATCGGAACGATCGGCACCCCCGTGCGCATGGCAATCAGTGCAGCACCAGGCCGGAACTCCGCGAAGCGATCTGCGGGGCCGCCCGTTCCACCCTCGGGCATGACGCCATAGTGCGCGCCGGCGGCGAAGACGGCGCTCGCCGCATTCAAGTGCGTTTCGATACCGCTCGTGCCGCGCCACACCGGCAAGAGGCCGCCAAGTCGCCGGAGCAGTGCCGAGCGAATACGCCCCCGGCCCACAATGAAGGGGCCGAGGCCAAGCCACCAGATTCGTGGCGCTGCGGGGGCGGCGATGCCGAGCGCGAACGCTTCGTAGTAGCGACGGTGCGGAGCGCCGACGAGGATGCGTGGTCCCGAGGTCGCGATCCGTTCGAGCCCTACCGCGCGAACGCGCATCCCAAGCGCACCAAGGACTACACGCAAGGTAAAGCGCAGTGCTCGATAGGAGAGGCTCGCCTCCGCCCAAGGCTGACGCCCGAGCCACGCGACGCCCTCGCCGGCTGCAGGCGGAATTAGGGCATCTCGGCTGTACGAGCTGTAGGCGCGTACCTTTCGTTCGCTCATAGAGAAACCCTACACGCTCCCACCCCCCGCCATGCAGGGCTGCCGCACGCCGCACAGTCCGCTACCGTAGGGAGAGGCGGCCACCATGGCCGCGCAAGCGAAAGGGGAAACCATGGAGACCCTGGAACTCGTTCTCGTCTTTGCCCACCTCCTCGGCATGGCTGCGGTCGTTGGGGGATATTTCGCTGGGCTGACGGCCTCGCCAAAGCGACTCACCGCGGGGATCACCCACGGCACCCTGCTTCAGCTTCTGACGGGCGTATTGCTCATTGGACTCGCCGAAATGGGGACCGACCCGGTTAACCACACGAAGTTCGGCATCAAGATTGCGGTCACGGCCGTGATCCTGCTGCTTGCGTGGCCGCGTCGTAAGGACGTCTCCATTGCAGCGAACACGTATCACGCAATCGGCGTGCTGGCGCTACTCAATGTGGCCGTCGCCGTATTTGTAAAGTAGAGAGGAGAGGAACATGCGTAACCTATTCGCTGAGTTCACACCAGTCACCGTTCATGCGCACTGCGATGTACCGTGTGGCATCTACGATCCATCGGGGGCAGTCATTGCCGCCAAGACGGTCGCCCGCATGGTCGAACTGATCACGCAGGCAGAGATCGGCGGCCCTACCGATCACGCCGCCCGCAACAAACTCGTTCGCTGCATCGCCGTCAAAGAGGAGCACGCCGAGAAGGTGAAGCACGAGGTCCAGATCATCTGGTCCGACTACTTCAAACCTGAGCACTTGGCGAAGTTCCCCGACCTGCACGATCAGGTCTGGAAGCTGCTGAAGTTGGCCTCCAAGAACAAGCAGAACGTGGATGCGGCTGCGGCGGCAGAACTTGTCGCTGCTACCGAGGCATTTGCTGCCACGTTCGCCGCGTCAAAGGCGTAACGCGCCGCTGTGACCACACGACCCGGACGGATCTGGGTCGCCGATGTTGCTGAACGCTCAATGGAGCCGGCCCTCCTTCCGGGGGACCGGCTCCTTGTGCTTCCGGCGGGTCCCAGCGGGATGCCAGGGCTCCGAGGCACCCCACCGATTGGTAGCGTGGTGATCGTTGCTCGCGACGGGCGCCTCGACGTTAAGCGCGTCGCCACACCCCCTCTAGGCGTCTCAGGGCTCTGGCTCCTTGGCGATAACGCCGAACTCTCCCGCGACTCGCGACAGGACGGCGCCGCACCGCTTAGCGCACTTCGCGGCAGAGTCGTCTATCGAATTGGTCCGAGTGGCCGCAGGGGGCGAATCCCCCCTGTGCGCTAACGGAACGCGCTAGAGCTGCGCGTGCAGCTCGGCGAGTAGGTCAAGTGATGCCGTCTCCGTAGGATCCATGTGCTGCACCATGAGTCTGCTCGCACCCGTATCGCGGAAGGCGCGCATTTGAGCAAGCGCCTGATCGGGTGTTCCGACCAGCCATCGCGCGCGACGTGGTGCGAGGTACTCCTCAGGATCGCCTGCGGCACCAATGCGTGACATGAAGGTACTGATCTTCTCTAGATACTCTGCCTCGGTTCGACCAATCATTGCGCCCGTCATCGCGGAGCGCGCAAGACTCTCGGGCGCCCGCCCTGCGGTCGCACACGTTGCGTCGAGCTGTGCGAATTTCTCGCGAGCGGTCGCGGGGGTAGATGAGGTCAGGTTGAACTCGTCAGAGTATTTCGCCGCGATGCGCATGCCACGCGGCGAACCTTCACCACCAGTGATGATCCACGGAACTGGGGATGGCTTCGGACGGAAGAGGGCGTCGCTCACGCTGTAGTGCTTCCCGCTAAACGACCAGCCGTCGGGTCCAGCCCAGAGTCCGCGCACAATCTCGAGCTGCTCCTCAAGCATCTCTGCGCGCGTGGCCATTTCCGGGAACGGGAATCCGTAGCGACGATGCTCCGACTCATGCCAACCGGTGCCAAGGCCCGCATGTAGCCGTCGGCCAGCCATCTCTTGCACCGTGGTCACCACCTTGGCGAACTCGCCTGGCGCGCGGAAGGTGACGGGGCTGACCAGTGTGCCGAGGGTGATCGACTTGGTTTCACGCGCGATGCCTGCAAGAACACTCCACGCGTCGGTGGTCGCCTGATCAGCTGAGCCAGGGAAGGATTCGTAGTGGTCAGTGCGGAAGAAGCCGCTGATCCCTACCGCCTCGGCTCGGCGCGCAGCGGCAAGCTGCTGCTCGTACGACAGATTCATCTGCCCCTCAATGACCACGGCAATCTGCATAGGCGAACCCTACCGCTCTGCAGGCATCTGCGGAGCGGAGTAGGATAGTTGCAACGCGAAATACCGTCAGAGATCTGTCGGCGCGATTTGGAGGTTCACGCAATGCCCACTGCCAAGACTCGTCGCCCTGCTGCGACCAAGAAGCGCACCGTCGCGAAGGCGACCCCGGCCCCCGCAGGGGCCGACCTTTCGAAGCGCGCCAAGCAAGGGATCATTCTGGCGATCATGCTCGCCCTCTTCCTTGGGGCCCTCGATCAAACGATCGTCGGCACCGCCCTTCCGCAAATCATCACTGACCTTAGTGGTGCAAATCTGTACACCTGGGTCGTCACCATCTACCTCCTTGCCAGCACCGTCACGGTGCCGATCTACGGCAAGCTCTCCGACATGTACGGCCGAAAGCCGCTCCTCCTGACGGGCGTTGGGCTCTTCCTCATTGGGTCAGTGCTCGCTGGTCTCTCGCAGAACATCGAGCAGCTGATCATCTTCCGCGGCATTCAGGGCCTTGGCGCCGGTGCGCTCTTCCCGATTGCCCTGGCAACGATTGGTGACCTCTATTCACCCAAGGAGCGGGGCCGCTACCAGGGGCTCTTCGGTGCTGTCTTCGGACTCGCAAGCCTCATTGGCCCAGCGCTCGGCGGCTGGCTCACCGACACCTTCAGCTGGCACCTGATCTTCTACGTCAACCTGCCAATCGGCCTGATCAGCATCGCAATCATCTTGGTTGAGCTGCCAACGATCAAGGGGCGAGCGAACCAGAAGATTGACTTCTTGGGCACCCTCGTCTTCGCCGCAGGAATCATTCCGGTGCTGATCGGCCTCACCAACGTCCAGACCAGCGCGTTTGCGACGCCAGAGGTTGCAGGACTTATCTCGCTGGGGCTGGCACTCCTTGGCCTCTTCCTCTTTATTGAGGCGAAGGTTGACGAGCCGATCATCCCGCTTGAACTCTTCCGGAATCGAACGTTTGCGGCTGCAGCTGCGGCATCGTTCTTCGCCTCGGTCGGATTCTTCGCCGCAATCATCTTCTTGCCACGCTACTTCCAGACGGTGCTTGGTGAGACGGCAACGAACTCTGGTTACGCCACTCTTCCGCTGCTACTCGGTGTGATCATCAGCTCGGTAACCGCCGGCCTTTTGGTTGCCCGACGTGGCCGATACAAGGCGCTGATCCTTGGGGCAATCTTACTGATTGCTGCGGCATCGCTGCTGCTGACCAATATCAAGGCGGACACCGATCCGTGGCTTCTGCGCCTCTGGATGTTCCTCGCGGGCCTCGGCATTGGGCCAACGCTGTCGGTCTTCACGATCGTCGTGCAGAACGCCGTGCCATTCAAGTTCCTCGGCGCAGCAACGTCGAATCTCACCTTCTTCCGCCAAGTTGGCGGGTCGGTGGGCCTCGCGCTTGTTGGCTCCTACTTCGGTGGGCAGATCGCGGCGAACATTCCACTCGAGCTAGAGAAGGCGGCCCCAGCGGGAACCTTCACCCCGTTCTTTACCGCGATTGGCGGCGACATTGCGCAGCTCACCAATGTCGGTGGGCAGTTTGACCAGGCCCTCATCGGCCTGATTCCCGTGCAATACCTCGACGCCTTCTTCAACGCGATCAAGGCGGGTATCGCCAATGCAATCGGTTCAATCTTCTGGCTCTCCGTGGTAGCCAGCCTCGTGGCGTTCGTCGCCGCGACGTTGATTGAAGAGATCCCGCTCCGCGGCGGAACGAAGGGCGCTCCAGCCGAAATGTAAGTGGCTCCGGGCGTGCCCCCTGGGGGTGCGCCCGGAACGCACCCGCAGCCGCAGCTCCACCCCTATGATTGACGCATGAGCGCCTGGTTTACCGTTGCGGTCTCCCCGAAGGTTGGCAGTCTTGCCGCCGTTACCGCTGCGCTCGCATCGGCCGGTATCGCCGTTGAGGGGGTCATGGGGGCACCAGAGGCTGACGGATCGCTCCACGTGGGCGTTCCTGACGCGCAGTTGCCCGCAGCGATCTCGGCACTTACCGCACTCGGCCTCCATCCCATCACCGAAGAGTCCGACCCGACCGGCGAAGCGGGCGGGCCACTCGACGCGGGCATCATCGGCGCGATCTTGCGCGGACCTCGCTCCTAACTCCTAGGAGACCCATGACTGCACGCACCATTCGCATCGCCACGTGGAACGTCAACGGCCTCCGCGCCCGCGCTGAACGAGTTGCCGCCTGGCTCGAAGCCGCTCAGCCAGACATCGTGCTGCTCCAAGAGACGAAGTGCGACCCCTCCCAGATTCCAGAGGGGCTCTTCTCCACGCGATCGTACGAGGTAGCCGCCCTCGGCGCGGGCGGACGCAATGGGGTGCTGATCGCGTCGCGACTCGGCCTCAGCGAGGTTCAGGAGAGCATTGCTGACTACGCTCCGAAGAACCACGACGAGTCGCTCCCTGACTTGCTCAGTGAGCCACGTCTGATTAGCGCCGTTTGCGGCGGCATTCGTGTTGCTTCGGTCTATGCGCCGAATGGACGCGAGGTGGACGCCCCGCACTTCCACGCCAAGCTGCATTGGTATGGCGCCCTGCAGGCATGGTCCGCGGCTCGTATCGCCGAGCGTGCACCACTGGTTCTTGGTGGCGACTTCAACGTGGCCCCGACCGATGCCGACGTGTGGGATCCAGCCGCGCTGGTTGGCGCAACGCATGTCACCCCACGGGAACGCGATGCCTGGAACTCACTCATTGACCTAGGCCTCCTCGACGCGGCGCAGGCGGTGGCGGCCACCGGTGAGCGCGCACCGTTCACGTGGTGGGATTACCGCGGCGGCGCTTTTCATCGCGGCTGGGGGATGCGCATCGATCATCTGCTCGTTGACCCCCGCGCTGGCTCAATTGTGACCAGCAGCGTGGACCGCGATGGGCGGAAGGGCGAGTCGCCCTCTGATCACGCTGCGTTGCTGATTGACCTGGCACAACCGGCGTGAACACCGAACGCCTGCGTGCACGCACGCCGCACTCCGCAGCAGAATCGATGCCACGCGCCGCGGCAATCATTCGCGCAGGCGGGCTCGTCGCCTTCCCCACCGAAACCGTGTACGGCCTCGGCGCAAACGCCTTTGATGCGCCAGCGGTTGCTCGGATTTTTGAAGCGAAGGGGCGACCAACGTTTGACCCACTCATCGTGCACATCGCCGATCGCGCTGATCTGGCTCGCCTCTTCACCGATCATGCGCTCGCCGATCCGCGCATCGCAGTTCTTGCGGATGCCTTCTGGCCTGGGGCGCTGACGATTGTTGCGGCGGCACGGCCCGAGGTTCCAGGCCTCGTTCGCGCCGGCCTAGAGACCGTTGGCGTACGCCTGCCGCGCCACGAGACGGCGGTGTCACTGATTCGTGCAGCGGGAACCCCGATTGCGGCTCCGAGCGCCAACCGGTTCGGTCGCCTCTCCCCCACCACCGCTGATCATGTTCTGGAGCAGCTCGATGGACGCATTGATGCGGTGCTGCTCGGCGAGGGAACGGAGATCGGTGTTGAGTCGAGTGTGGTCGCGCTCGATGCTGTTGGCCCGGCGCGACTCCTGCGGCACGGTGGCATCCCTTTGGAAGATCTTGTACGGGTGCTCGCAGATCACGGCGGAATCGTGGCAGCGGCACCAACGGCGCGGCCGGGCGTGCCGTTGCAGGCACCTGGCATGACGGAGTCGCACTACGCGCCGATCGTGCCGCTCCAGCTGGTAACGACATCCTTTCCAGTTGACGTAACGGAGTGCGGGCTGCTCGCGCCAGATCGAGTCGCCCTCACGCATCTTGAGGCACTCGCCACAGCCGCGGGCGCCACGGTGCTCGCACGCGTTGCACTCTCAGAGACGCTGGATCCCGTCGTCGCCGCCGCCCATCTCTTTGAGCGGCTCCATGAACTAGAGGCCGTGCTGCTGAACGGAGCAGGGCGAGGCGCCAAAATCATCGCCGCCCCGTATCCTGAGGGCGGCCTCGGTTCAGCAATTGCGGACCGCCTTCGCCGCGCGGCAGCGACGCCGCAGTAAGGGGGATCGCATGACTACGCCGCGAAGCAACTGGCTCTCACAGGCGATCACCGCCGATGCGCTGAAGCGCTTCCCGCAATCCATTGCCGGCCAGGCAGTCTTCGCCACGGGCCTTGTAATGATGCTCGCCGCCGGGGTGGGTTTGCCGTCGTGGGAGATCCTGCATCAAGGCTTGAGCAAGCAGCTCGGCATTCAGATCGGCACCGCTGCACAGTTGAGCGGCATCTTCGTGCTACTGCTTTGGATCCCGCTTCGGCAGCGCCCGGGTCTTGGAACCCTCAGCAACATCGTAATCATTGGCTGGGTGATGAACGTGGAGCTTGCCCTCCTCGCCTACCTGGGTGTTCCGCCGGCAGCAGAGATCTCGGCACAGCCGCTCCTCGCTGGTGCACTCGCCATTGCAGGCACCGCTATTGTCGGGATCGGATCGGGTATCTACATCGGAAGCGGCAACGGCCCAGGGCCGCGTGACGGCCTAATGACCGGACTCCATCACCGCACTGGTCAGGCGATCTGGAAGATGCGCACCGCCATTGAGGTTGTGGTGGGCGTCTTAGGGATTCTCCTCGGCGGCACGTTTGGTTTCGGAACGATCTGGTTCGCCTTCACCATCGGCCCCCAGGTGCAGTTCTGGCTGGGCCGACTCGATCGCGGTGGCCGCGCGAAGCGCCAGGCTGCGTCAGCCGACCGACGGTAGGGTTGCGCCGCTAGCGCGGAAGAACAGCGTCGATCGCAATCGCGGCGAAGATAAGCGTGAGGTAGCTGATCGAGAATCGATAGAGGCGTGTTGCCCCGCGCAGCAGCCCCTCACCAAGCACCTCACTGCGCAAGCGCCACGCGCGCAGCAGGAAGATTCCTCCACCAATAACGGCGACCGCCAGGTAGACGAGGCCCATACCAGCTACGGCCCAGAGCATCAGGCTCATCACAACAAGCAGGATCGTATAGAGCCAGATCTGTCGAGCGGTTTCCGCTGGCCCCGCAGTCACGGGCAGCATTGGGACTCCTGCGGCGGCGTAGTCGGGTCCAATACGCAGTGCGAGTGCCCAAAAGTGCGGGGGTGTCCAATAGAAGACCAGCGCAAACAAGAGGATCGGTACTAGCGAGATGTCGCCGGTCACGGCAGCCCATCCGATCACCGGCGGAAGTGCCCCCGCTGCTCCACCAATCACGATGTTTTGAGGAGTAGAACGCTTAAGAATGAGCGTGTAGACCAACACGTAGAAGGCGATCGCGAGCAGTGAGATGAACGCCGCCATGATCGTTGTCGTGAGCGCCAGGAAGATGAAGCTCGCAACCCCGAGCGTGCTGGCGAAGAGGAGTGCCGAGCCAACACTGATACTGCCAGTAACAAGTGGACGGGCTGCAGTGCGCGCCATCTGCGCGTCAATGTCGGCATCAACAATGCAATTAAACACATTGGCACTTGCGGCGCTGAGCGTGCCACCAACCAGTGTGGCAGCGATCAGAGTGAGTGGCGGAAAGCCGTGCGCTGCAAGGAGCATTGCTGGAACCGTCGTGATGAGAAGGAGCTCAACGATTCGCGGCTTCGTCAACGCAATGTATGCGGAGAAGGTTTCTCGACGCGTCATCTTCGCGCGACTTGGTCCATTCGATGAGGAGCCTCCCGACGCACGCCCTTCAAGGAGGGCAATCGAGGCCGCGCCGACGGTGAGGATCCAGATCATGGTCGCGAGCGCGACGTGGAGCGTCTGAGTCCATGGAGCGAGCTTGGTGAAGATCTGCACCGCACCGATCACGCACTGCACGGCAAAAACGACGCCGGCGTAGGTGAGCAGTTGGCGCACGCGTACAGGGCTCCCCTTCTCTCGCCGGACGATCCAAAGCGCAGAGATGAGGATGAGCGCGACGATGGCGGTCGCGTATCGGTGAACGATCATCGGCGTTGAGAGCTCAGTGATCGGAGGGAAGAGCGTGCCCCCCATCAGCGGCCAGTCTGGGTAGAGCAGGCCGGTATCTGTGCCCGTCACGTTTGATCCGAAGAGTAAGAGTGCATAAACGGCGCCTGCGGCAACGATCGGCGCAACGACGCTTCCGCTCGCGCGGCGGATGCCAGCGAGCGTTTCGTTATAGCCACTACGGGCAAGCACCCAGACCTGGAGTCCAACGAATGCCATCGCGGTGGCGAGATGGGCGGTCACAGACTGCCCTGAGTTGGACTCAAGGACCGTCTGGCGTCCGAGCCACGCTTGGAAGAGAACTAGGGCGAGGAGCGCGATTGAAGCCCCTTGGAGCGATCGACGGCCCTTCAGGTTGCGCAGCGCAATGACCACTACAGCGAGGGCAATCAGGCCAATCACTGCTGCAATGGTGCGGTGAATCCACTCGAGCCAGGCCTTGTATGCAATGACATCACCCGAATCGGTGGTCGGTGGAATCAGCTGCCCGTAGCAGAGTGGCCAATCCGGGCAGCCCATTCCCGAGTCGGTTGCACGAACGATGACGCCAATCACCACCAAGCCGATGGTGGCACCGAGGAGAAGTCGCAGTGCGAAGCGGAAACTCTTCATAGGTAGATGGTACGCCGAGCCTTAGAAACGTGGGATAGAGTGAGGAGATGAAGAAGCATCAGCGGAGCATCGCTCTCATCGCCCTCTGCGCCGCACTTGTCGCCTGCGGTGGGCCGACCTCCTCCCCCTCCCCGTCCCCAAGCGCCAACGGGAGCACTCGCAACGGCTGCACCGATGCATGGCCCGCAGCGGGTCAGGCGAGTTCCACGGGACCGCTCCCCATCTTGGCAAATAGCGACCTTGCCCCCGGCGCAACGCGGCTCATTCTTGGACTCGTCGACAACGCTAGCTTCCCGATCGGCTCTCCATCCTGGTCTCTGAAGAGTGAAGTCTTCGACATCACTGCCGATGGCTGCACGCCGCTCGCGGCACCGTCACCACTCCCATTCACGTGGGCAATCACGAACGTACGGGGATTCTTCATTGGCGCCACCGAGATCCCGGTTGGTGCCCGTGAGATCGGCCTAGTGATTAGCGGCACCGATGCCGCTGGGGCCGCCGTACTGGTGCGCTTCACGGCGTTTGTTCAGACAACAGGCACCGCCCCGCGCCCCGGAGATGAGGCACCAACGGCTGCAACGCCGATCGCCGCCACTAACCCCCAGGGCGTCGCTGGCGTATCAACAGACCCAGAACCCCGAACCGACTTCTACACCACGTCGGCGTCCGAGCTCCTCGCCACAGGAACTCCATTCCTCATTGCCTTCGCGTCACCGGCGTTCTGCGTCTCGCAGGCGTGCGGGCCAACCCTCACCCTCCTCAAGAGTGCTGCCGACCAGCACCCTGGAGTTGTGATCGTGCATGTTGAGCCGTACCAGATGAGTTGGAACGGCACGCGCCTGATTCCTGTTCTTGCAGCGGGCGGTGGGCTTCAGGCCACGAGCATCGTGACGGCATGGCAGGTTCCCGTTGAGCCATGGATCTTTACCGTCGGACGTGACGGTCGCATCCTGCGTTCCATTGAAGGAGTTGTCAGCCCCGAAGAGCTTGACGCAGCGCTGGCGGAACTCGCTGCGAACTAACTAGCGTCCGCTACTCCCGGGGGCACCGATCGGGTCTCCCGCCGCACACAGCGGGCAGTCAACTGGCTCATACGTCGGCAGGTCAAGGGTGATCCCTGCAATCAGTGGGATCGGATCACGACCCTCCGCCTCAATTGCGGTGAGTCCTGGCGTGCGACTTGCAACAACCGCGGCCGCAATCGGATGGGCGCCCGCCGCATAGAGCGGCGGGAGAAGGGCCTGGAGTGACCCGCCTGTTGTGAGAATGTCATCAACCAAGAGGACACGGGCGCGTGGCGGGATCTGGAAGCCGCGACGGAATTCGCGCCGCGTCGCGCCATCAGCACCGCGCACCTCTTCCGCGAAGAGCCCGCGAACCCCCAGGAGTCGGCCTACCTCGTAGGCTAACAACACGCCACCCGTCGTTGGTCCAACGACGAGATCAATATCGCCACCAAGCTCCTTGACCACCTCGAGGCTCTGCACTGCGAGTGTGTGCGTGATCTCTGCGGCGGCAGATGGATGCTGCAGTAGCGACCACTTCTCAAGGTACTGGTCGCCGTGGCGTCCGCTCTTGAGCAAGAAGTGTCCGCGCTGCAGCGCGCCCGTCGCGAGCAGCAGACCCTCGATTCGCTGTGCAGTTGCTGCGCGATCATGCGGATCAACTGGCCCTGCGGGGTACCCCGCAGGGGGCGTTAGCAACTCGCGCAGCGGGCGAAGTGGTTCACTCATGGCGAGAGCCTAGCGCGCTCCCGCGTAGGGCGAGGACGCTCGTCTCGCCACGAGCGGCAACGGCACGTCGGAGCGAATCGCCCACCGCTCTCGGCAGACGGGGATCTGCCCAGAGTGCCGTCCCGAGACTTACCGCACTCGCGCCAGCGGCGAACGCATCGAGCGCATCGGCTGGCGAGCCGATTCCTCCACCGCCGATGATCGGCGCACCAGCACCGCTCGCCGCCTCAGCAATCGCAGCGAGTGCAGTGGGCCGAACGAGTGGCCCGGAGAGTTCGCCGAACCCCGCAGCCAGCGCGGGTCCGCGTCGCGCGCGGTCGGGGAGAAACCCGTTCGGCGATCCACTAACGGAGAGGAGATCAATCCCCGCGTCAACCGACTCGCTCGCCACCCGACGAAGTTCGCTCGCCGCCGGCGACACCTTTGCAATGAGCGGCCGGTCGGTCGCGCCACGAGCCGTATCGATCAGGCGCAGTGACTCATCGGCTGACGACTCCCAGCGGTTGCCATCCAGGACATCGCACGGGGCGGTGAGGTCAATCTCAAGCGCCGCGATTCCGAGCTCGTCGGCGCGGCGTTCCACTCGTGCAATCAGTTGCGCGAGCTCTTTCACCGAGGTTGCAACAAGCGATAGGGCAATCGCGCACGGCGCGGAGCGCCAACTTGCACCGTGCCGATCCATCACCTCGTCTGCACCTGGATTCTCACGATTGACCGCGTGCATGATGCCGCCGGGAACCTCCACCAGTCGTGGCATCAGGCCACCGAATCGTGGCCGCAGCGAGATGCCGCGCACTACAAAGAGGCCAACCTCCCGCAAATCAATCGCGCCACCAGCCTCGTTGCCAAAGCCAAGTGGTCCACTGGCGACAACGATCGGTCGTTCAAGTCGGAGCGGATGTTCGCTCCCCAGCGTGACGGCAAGGTCGACGGTAAGCGGATTGATGCGCTCATGCTGCGCCTCCGCACCTTGCCCAGTGCGGCTCGCACGCGGAGCAGCCACCTTGGTGCGTTTTCGTGGGGGCACTTATGCGCCACCGATCAATGCGGATCCTGTGGCGTCTACCGCTGGACCCTCGCGACAGAGACGCACCTGACCGGCGCGCGTTGCTACGGTACAACCGCCGCAAGCACCAATCCCGCAGCCGATCTCGTGTGCCAGTAACGCCTGCAGCCACGGCGCATGGTTCCCCGCAGGTGCAGAGCGAACACGCCTGGACGCACCGCTCGCCGTCGTGCGATCGGCGGTGCGGCGCCGAAGCGCGGCTGTGGTCGCGGCGGTCCGAATCTCAACCCCACCAGCAACAACCGCCTGATCTGCCCATGAGACGTATTCGGGGAGCAGATCAGCGACAACGCCACGGTGGCCGATGCTGCCATCGGACGTCGCGACGACGATCTCGACTACATCGGGGAGGAGGCTTGCGGGCGGAAGGTCCGCTGCCGTCTCCGCCTGTTGGAG
>Ga0222712_10003626_pt1 | contig 16657 bp, 12 predicted proteins | sample C33_657DmetaG_FD_165043 | JGI IMG/M metagenome (GOLD analysis project Ga0222712, IMG submission 165043) | Estuarine water microbial communities from San Francisco Bay, California, United States - C33_657D | ecosystem: Environmental > Aquatic > Marine > Unclassified | place: USA: California...
ACCACCATCGGTCGATATACGCGTCGACGGGGTGAGCTTTTTGAGTCACGACCAGGGGTCGTGTGTCCCCGACCGAACGACCGAACGAACGACCGAACGACCGACCGACCACCATCGGTCGATATACGCGTCGACGGGGTGAGCTTTTTGAGTCACGACCAGGGGTCGTCGTCAGTCGTCGACGCACCGACGAGACGTCGACGCGCGCGCGAGACGCGCGCGCGTCGTCATCCGGCGCGCGTCGCGCGCCGGTGATCGATAGATTGCGATTGATTCTGATTTCGATTCTGATTCATCCATTGATTCGTGAGAGCAATCCGGAGGAGGAGGAGTGCGGCGAACGCGCGCGCGGCGTCGACGCGCGCGAAAACATTCAAACGCGCGTCGCCTGTCGCCGGCGACGCGCGACCGCGCGTCGGTGATCGATAGATTGCGATTGATTCTGATTGATTCTGATTGATTCTGATTGATTCTGATTGTGATTCATCGATTGATTCGTGAGAGGCATCGATCACACATCGGTGATCGATCGCTTCTGATTGCTTCGGATTCAGATTCATTCGACGATTGATTCATGGATTCGCTTCCAGAAATGTCGCGCGCGTGGCGCGCGGCGGCTGCGCGTCACGCCCCCGCGAACGTCGACCGCGACGTCGCGCACGTCGCCGCGGTGTTGTCGAGCGATTTTAACGTATGTGCGCGCGGGTGCGCGCTGTCGCGCGCTCGCGCGAACGCGCGCGCGCTCGGGTCGTTCACGGTGCAGTGCGACGAGATGAGAGATATCTCGCGCGCGTTCGGGGAATTCGATGACGACGGGAAAGGGATTAAAGAGAAAAGGTGTTTGAAACTTTCGCTGACGGATGGGGTGACGAGGTACGTCGCGATCGAGTACGAACGGGTGAAGGCGTTGGATGACGAGCGCGCGAAGCGCGCCGGGGCGAAGATGCGCGTGACGAACGTCTGGGTCGCGAGCGATGGCGTGTTGTGGCTGCGCGACGGCGATGTGTGCGTTTTAGGCGGCGAAGTAAAAGAGTTGGAAGAGGCGAGGATGAGGGTGCGCGCGGTGTTCGAGCGCGCGAATCGCCCCGGGTTGGGGAAGAGTTTTGAAGACGCGATGGCGGCGGCTCGCGGGGCGAAACGCGATTCGGGCGGTCGTGAGTTGACGCGCGAGTGCGCGGTGGAGAGCCGCGAAAGAGTCGCGAATGATGACGTTGTGGAAATCGATAGCGATAGCGATCGACGGGATGGCGATGATGGGGCGGCGGCGGCGACGACGACGACGACGACGACGACGACGACGACGACGACGACGACGACCGGGAGAGAGCGAGCGATGAGCGGCGGAAATCACATCGTGCGCGATTCTTTGCCCTCGTCGAGCGCGGGCGCGGAGACGACGCCGGCGTGTGGATTAGAAGGTCGACTCGTCGCGGAGCGCTTGAACGAGACCGCGTCGCGAGGATTATGGACGTACGTGGCGGCGATGAAAGCGGCTCGCGGCGATGACGCTGACAACGCCGCGGTGATTCACGGCTGGTTCAACAAGGTGGGCGCTATCGAGCTACAGCGAGACGACAATCCGAAATGGCGCATGGCCGTGCAAGTGTGCGACTCGACTGGGTTTTTAAAGGCATTTCTCAAACCGGATGTCATCGAAGAATTGGTTGGCGCGAGCGTGGGGGAATACGCCGCGAGCTCTGAAGACGCTCAAAAAGTCATGTTCACCGCGTGCGCCGCTCGGCTCGGGAAGTACTGCGGACGCATCAAGCTCACGCAAACCGAGGGCAAGACGTTTAAAATCATGAAACTGGACCCGCAACCGACCAAGTTCGCGCAAATTGTGGTCAAGGCGCTCAAAGAACGCGTTGAGGCGGCGCGCAAGCGTTAGCGCGCCCAGAGTGCGGCGGTGGCGGCGGCGGCGGAGAACCCACAGCCGCACAGTTCATTCATCTTGTATTATACCGAAACGGTGCTTCGCGAATTTGAGCGTAGCGAGCAGACGAGGCGCGTCAGATTTGGTGCCTTTGTCGCGAGCTGCCGACTTATGGCTCTGACCTCGGGCCAAACGCATCACTTCGCGCCCCACGGGCGCGATGTCCGACGGCGGGTTCGCCGCCGTGTTTGCCGTCCTCGGCATCGGGGGATTGCGAATGATATCCATCATCCTGAGCGTTCTAGCTCAAACGATCGCGCTCGTGCTCCGATGCGTCGCCCAAGCTTTGTTCGCCCCCGTTTGCGGCGGAGCCGCAGCCTCGTCCGCCCCGGCGACGACAGAAGTCCCACCCGAGCTTGCGCGCGAGATTCCGATTCGCATACTGGAGTCAACGTCGTCGGTTGAGCGCGCGGTGGAAAAGTACGCGGATTACATAGCCTGGCGCACGCGTTTTCGCGTCGACGACGCATTGCGCTCGCCGCAGCCGTACTTTGACGTGATAGAGGCGCACTACCCGCGCGCGATGCACCGGGCGACGGATCGAGACGGTTTTGTCGTCATCATGGAAAAGCCCGGTCGCGTGCGCGAGCTGTTAGACGCCGTGCGCGCGCGCGCCAAGGCGTTAGGACGCGATGATGACGCCGCGGAGGTTGTGCTATCGCACCAGGCCTTCGTCTCCGAGTATTTGCACCAGGTCGTTGACACGCGAGAGCACCCGCTCGGAAAGAACGTGAAGATTGTGGATCTTAGTCGCGCGAGCGCGAGCGATTTCCTCGGGTTAGAGGTGTTTGGGTTTCTAAACGAGTACGCGAAAGCGCAGAAAATGGCTAGCATCGAACGCGTGCACCGCGTGTTTATCGTTAATACACCTGCGGGATTCGCGTTCGCGTTCAACGCGATCAAGCCACTGATTTCGGAGAAGACGTTGAAGCACATTGTTGTGTGCTCGTCGATTGAAGACGCGCGCCGGGAAATTGGAAAAGAAATCAAACTGTCCAAAGTGCCGGTGGCGTATGGCGGCACGTGCGATTGCAAAGGTCGCGGCGGTTGCTTTCGGGGCGACGCGAATGAAGAAACGTTCCGCGCCTTTGTTCGCGAACGCAACGCGCAAGTAGAATAGAGCCACGCGCATAGCGGCTATAGAAGTATTGATAAATTACACGCAAGATATCATCGCGACGAACGCGACGAACGGCACGGAGACGACGCCGACGGCTCTTCTTCGCCTCACCGCGTCGGCGTCGGCCATTTCAGCTTCCCTTTCCCCCTATACTCCTCCTCGTGCGCGTTGATCTCCTCCGGAGACATCCCTTCGTACACGTCCCCTCGCTCGCCCGCTTGCGCCTTGACCAACGCTTCGATTTCCTTCGGCGTCAACCCATCGAACGGGTCCTCGCCCTCGCCCCCTTCCTCGATGAAACTCCGCCCTTCCAGCGCTCGCGCCAGCGCGCGCTTATTCCCTTCTCTCGCTTTCGTGCGCTCCTCCTCGCCCTCGATATCTTCGTAGTGCCTCTTTGTCTTCGCCGCGACGACGAACGCCACGCCCAACCCAAACGCCAACCAATACGCCTTCTGCCACGGCTTCAACTCCCCGACCCATCGCTCCGAGCTCAACACCGCGCGTTCCCATGGGAACATCGAATTCGCGAGCGGATTCTCCCTCGCTTTACCGCTCGAAATCTCCCCTTTCCTGTCGCCGCTCGACGCGCTCGCGTTCCTTCGCGTCGCTCGCCCCGCGACGCGCGCTCGCCCTTCGCCCATCGTCCCTCTCGCGACGACCTCCGCGCGCGCGCGTTCCATCGCTTTCGTCGCCATTCCCATCGCCAAGCGCTTCATCGCGCTCGTCGAACTCGATCGCGATGTGCGCGCTTCGATGGAATTCGATTTCTGAGCTCAGAAATCGCAGCGGCGAATGACCGCTTCGTCACAGCGCCGCGCGAACGTACGGACTCGGGCCTTTCCTGAGCGTGAGTTGCGTTGAATCGCGCGCGAAACGAGACGCGACAGTGGACAGTCGACGTTCGACGGTGGGCCGAGCGCGCGCGTTCGATGGCGAGCGAACGAAAGAATCGCTCGTTTGAAGATTTAGAGCTCGCCCAAGCGTCTTCGCGAGCGACCGAGGCGAACGTGCAACGCGCGAAAGCCGAGGCGAAGAGACAAGGCGTGTTCGAATACGACGTGGATGAACGCGGAGTACCGATACCGAGCAGCGCGCGGAGGTTTTCGTTGCTCGCGTCGCACCGCGCGATCGGGCGCACGAGCACGAGCTTGGGGCTGTACTTGGACGCGGCGACCCAGCTCGGGGCGCTGGCGGTGATACTTGCGTTAGCCGCGGCGTATTCGTTGGTGACGAATTTGAAGGATGTTGCGTTTTCGTCGACGTATGCGGTGCGAGGAAGCGCCGGGGGGGTGGAGAGCACGTGCATGAGGCCGTATACCACGGACGGAGCGGTGCTGCGCTCGAGTCAAGGGTCGAGGTGCGCGATACCGACGCTGGAGAGTTTTTTTAATTGTCCGATGACGTGCGAGTACGATGGGGTGGGGTATAACTTCACGAATGCGTGTGGGACGCATTATCCGTGCACGCTGGAATCGGTGCTCACGCCGACGCAATACGCGGTGTGTTGTACGCCAAAACTGAGCAACACGGCGACGCAGACGCCGCGGGAGTTTCAAGGTGTGCAAACCGTGGTGACTATTTTATTCTTTTTGTTCGAGATTTGGTACACGAGGAATCAGCAGCAGACGGCGAAGAGCATCATGTCGACCACAGTGACGGCAGCGGATTATTCGGTGTACGTGGAAGGTTTCGGTAAAGGAAACATGTGGTCCCGCAAAGACGTGGCGGACTTCTTTGCGCACTACGGCGACGTCGTGTCGGTGTGCCACTTGACGAACACAGCCAGACTCGTGAAGTTGGAAAGTCAGATTTTTCGCGCAGTGAATATACGCAACGAGATCCAGGCGAGAATTTTCGAAGACATGACTGAGGGAGAATCGAAGTCAAGCGTTCGAAAGCTTCGCGAATTGATGTTTCGCTATCTCATGCTCGACGGATACAAGGCTGATGAAAACTCTTTGATCAAATTAGATGACCAAATCGCAGATTTCAAGCGAAAAGTGGCGAAACACGATGAAACAGGTGTGACAAACGTGCAGCTCGGCATGGCGGTGGTAACGTTTAATTACGAAGATCACGCTACAAATTGTTGCGAAGACCACGTGAACGATTACTTTGAGCAGTTTAAGCAAGTGGTCACGAGAAAGCGCGCGCCGGACTTCAACGGTAATAAAATACGGGTGAAGCGCGCGCCTGAGTCGAGTGATATTAATTGGCAAAACCTGCGCTCGAGACGGAGCAACGCGGAAATTGTGTTTTCGTTTGCCGGGACGTACATCACGCTCGGAGTCGCGCTGGTGGCTGGGGGTATCGTGCAGTACTTCTTTGAGGGCCTTCGTAATGAAGAGCTCGTGGCGATCGAGAAAGAAATAGCGCTGTCATCATCAGCGTCCTTGAGTTCACAGTTCAATCTGCAACTCATCACCGCTGCCTCGTCGCTCGTCATCGTCGCCATCAACGCCGCTCTCGATTCACTCACAGTTTTCCTCACCAGCCGCGAAATGTACGCAACGAAGACTGCGGCGAACAACGCGTTACTCGTCAAGCTCACCGTTGTGCAATTACTCAACTACGTCGTTGTGCCTGTTCTGACCAACCGATGCTCAAATGCTGCCGATGGACAATGCAACTGGTATACCCCAGGGGGGCTGATTGAACAAGCGTTCTATTTGCAACTGTTCAACATTCTCGCGTTGCCGACGAGAATCTTGAACGTGACGAATAGGTTCATAGTTATAGTACTCGCTCCGCTGGCGCGAACATACGATATTCTGTATCAGATGCTTGAACCTGAAGAATTTGATTTGGCGCGACAGTATTCTGAGCTGCTGAAAATTATTGGACTAGCCGCGATTTACGGACCCGCGCTTCCAGCGAGCTACTCTATCGCAGCGATTGGTGTGCTCATGTGCTACTGCTGCAACAAGTACAGAGGCCTTAGACTTTCTCAGGTGCCCCCAAAGCTTTATCACAACGCTCTCGGCGTGAGGATGGCGATTCGTATCATTTCATTGTTGCAAATCTTGTTTGGATGTTTGGTCTTCTACCGCTTCGACACGGCGATCACGGTCACGCTCTGGGTGAACTTGGCTATCTGGTTCGTGGCACTGCTGCCGATTCGAAGATTCATGGGTTTTTTCCTTCCACCTGAACTGGCGGCTAAATCGACCGGTGGAGTGTCATTTGTCAATAACGCCGGATTGCGCGACTCAAGTGGTCAGTTACGAAGCTTGACCATGCGTCGGTCGTCTAGCGTCAAAATGCCCGATTTGAATCAAGAGAACGTGGAAAACGCTCCAGAATCTCGCTCTGAATTAGTACGCAAAGCTTTCATGGCGAGAATGTACAAGTGTGAACTACACGAGCTGGAAAACGGGAGGCTGACACTGTATCATCCACCGGTCCCCACCCACGCGTCGCCGAAACAATTGGAAGCGCTCTTGAAACTATACGAGCCCTTCGAAGAGCTCGTCCCGGCGAATCCAGTGTATTTACCGGATCAAAAAGAGAGCACCGGTGGTATTTATACCCAGCCGCCCTCAAAGACGTCTGTTTTCGCGCGCAAGAAGCTGGACATAATCGATTCCTTCAACAAGCGACGTTAAGCATCGCTCGCCATCCATCGTCCGCTCAGGAGAACGGTAACGCAAGCGTCGATGTTGTGATATATGTATCAGATTTACTGTACTTATTTGAGGCATTTCAGTTCATAAATATTAAAATGGAAGTAGTCATGCCTTGTAATGACTAGAAGCAGTCTCGACCTACTGCACGATGATGATCAGCACGGTTCGGCGCAGCGAAGAGAGACGCGCTACTTACAAGATTTCTAAAATCTCTGTCCATCGCTCGCTTTCGTTCTCTGACAATGCTTCGATGCCTTCTCTGGCGCGCATTTTAGTCGTTTTCACCGCTGCGTGCTCGCTGGCACCTCTGTTCAAACCTAATGTCTCGAACGCCCGCAAGCAACCGTCTGGCGTACTAAATAATACGCCGACGCCATGAAGTTCCCAACCGTCGCCTTTCAATGGCATTTCCGGGGAGGGCCCAAGAGTCGCATTCGCGCGCGCTTCGCACAAGTCAAACAGATTTCTGTTTCCTGGAATATCACGCGCAAATACCAGCGTACCAAGCATCATCGCCTCTGCGATTGTTCCACTCTGTCCTTCAGAAACCGACGTGTTTAGCAACACCTTTGCGTCAGCGATGTAACGCAACACGAGCTCTCGCTCGACTCCAGGTAATAATACTCGGTCGCGATCGCCGTTTTCGTTGAATTCATGGCGCACCTTGGAAGCGTACGTCGCATCAATCTCGGGCCCACACACAGTCAATTGCGCACGTATACCGTGCAAGTTGTAAGCGCGCAGCGCCGTCGTGATGTAGCACACGTCTTTTACGGGACGAAGTCCTCCAGGAAGAAACATGATGGGTATGTCGTCGTCAGCACCAATCGCGTTGTGCAACTCGGATGTGCCGTGTTTTCTCTTCGCCAAGTGTTTCGAAACGATTGGAGTGGACACACCTTGTGGAACGAGCTGACATTTCGCCGTAATATCTTTTTCCACGAATTGTAAAGACCCCTTTGGAGCGGCGTCAATCATCGAAAGCGAAAACGATACCACCTTTGTCGCGATGTCCACGCGCTTGCGAAATATACTCTCCGCCTCGGTTGAAAACTTCGCATCAACGTTAACGTCTGTACCGCCTAATATAAGCACGAGCGGTGGGAGTAGGTCCTTGTACTGACCGACAACGTCGATTACGGCTCCGCATTTGAACGCGTGCAAGACTATGATTAAGTCGACGTTCATTGCGATGATTATGTTTGCCATATCTTGCGACGATCGCGGGAGCTCTCCGATCGAGCGCATGAAAGCGTCCATGCCATTTGCCTGGAGATGTGCCGCTATGCGCTCCATGGTCACGATGTTGCCGCATTTCGCAGCGGCGTGGCGATTCTGCGGCACGACGAGCAGCGCTCGTTTCCTCAACCCATCATCGCCACCTATGGCGACGCGGAATCCGCTAAACGTGTGGTGCATGTCGGGCCAAAAGGAATGTCGATAGCCCGCGCGAGCGATCGGGGCACTCGTTGCCCAGCACCCACCTTTAACGACTTTTCGATACCCAAACCACGGACAGCTATTTTCCCGGTACGGGAAGTCCATTTGGAATCCGGGAAACGGGAGAAACGACGTCGCGGTCCACTCCCATACGTTTCCGATCATGTGCCTGCACCCGTACGCGCTTTCGCCCTCTGCCATGGTATTGACGTCGACCGTACCGCCGCGATGGATATCTAAATTCACATTACGCACGGATGGCCCCGCCTCACCCCAAGGGTACGTGCGGCGCTTGTCGCCGATGACGTAGCCTAGAGTCGTCCGCGCCGCGACCTCCCACTCCACTTCCGTTGGCAAACGTGCGCCAATCCAGTTGCAGTACGCCTCTGCCTCATACCACGTCACGTGGCACACTGGCAGTTGCGGCCAGAGCGGTCTAGGCTCGTCATTAAACTGCGCGCTGTGCCACGCGGTGTGCGACGGCGCGTCGCCGCCGGCGAGCACCTCTGCAATCTGAAACGGTATCCACCCCAGCGGCCCTAAACGTAACCCTTCGTTGGAGGTCTTTCGTTTTGACAGCCATCGCCACCCTTCGTGGCTCCACAGCGTGCGATTGTCGTATCCCCCAGCCTCGATGAATGCTGCGAACTGCGCGTTTGTGCAACACGTTTTCGCGATGGCGAATTTCACCACCGAAACGTCGTGCGCCCATCGCTCGGCATCGAAAACCCACTTATCGTCTTTTTCGGCGCCGATTCTATACTTCCCAACATCTACAATTGCATAACCCGCTGTCGTGATCACTTCGCTGGAGCATTTCATCTCCAAATGCGCCTTCCCTTTCACGACGTACGTCCCTCCGAAACAATCAGCGGGGAACGACGTCGCCGCTGCCTCGCTTGAATCCTTCACCTTTCGCCCTGGTGGTGAATATTTTAGCGTATTCCTCGCCTGAACGTAATCTTCAACGTGCCAGTGTTCATGCAACACGCCGTAGAGGTGCAAATACGTCTCCACCGCGCCCATCAATCGATCGTCGTCTTCGCCGAGCAACCTTTCGCACCACGCAGCCGCGGCGTCGCGGTACCGCTCGCATTCCTTCCCAGTGGGATCTCTACCGATCACGGCTTCGGCGCGCCACCGATCGGCGTGATCCGCTCGAAAACTGTCAAAAAGCGCGTGGACGTCGCACGCAGCACCGATCTTCGCGCATTCGTCGTCAACCTCAGTCGTCAACGCTCGAGCGCTCATCCACTCGTAAAAGTGCCCCACGTGCCCGTCGGACCAATCGAACGGGTTTACGCCACCGATGCGACTCGCTCGCCGCTCGAAAGTCGATAAATCCCCAATCACGAGCTCGCGACGTCGAGCGATATCGGCGTAGAGCGCGCGCACGCTCCCAGCCGTGAGGCGGTGGTGCTTTTCGACGAGCGAGCCGTAGACGTCGAGCGCCGCGAGAGCGCCTTCATCGCGAATCCCACTCGCCCTCGACGACGCCGCGTGAGCGCGCTCGACGACGCCCGCATGGATTCCATGGAAATCCCGGTCACGCGATCGCATCTCTCTCGCGCGCGCGGTGACTTGTGACCTCGCTCGCTCGCGTTTCGCCCTCCTCCGCCTCGAGCGCTAGCGCTCTCTGATCGCAATCTTTCCATCGACATCGACGATGCGCCACGACGGCACGCCCCGCCTCGAGCGATTCATCGTATTCACGAAATCCACGCGGTCGAACACGGTTGGCTCGCGATCGAGCTCTGCGAGCGCCGCGCGCGCGCGCCGAGCGCACGACTCGGTCGGCGCTCGAGCTCGCGCGCTCGAACGCTCCACTTTCGGTCGCAATCGCTCGCACGCGCGCGCCAGTTTCGCCTGACGCTCGTCATTTTCGTTTTGAAGCGATCGAATGCGTTCGAGTCGCATTCTCGTTGCTTTTACATCTCTCGCCTGCGTTCGCGCGCGCGTTCGACGTCAGCGTTCCACCTCCTCCGTTCCCGATTCCTTCTATTCACCCAACGGTGACGGACGCTTCACCCGACGGACGAAATGACGCACCTGAAACGCTTTCAATCGTTCGCGCGCGTCGACGTCCCTATTTAGCGCTCGACGAGCGTTCGGTTCATCGAACGCGCTCTCCCGGCGCGTCGTCTCCGCGCGCGCGCGCGACTCATCCATTCTCGCTCGCGCCTCGCTCGCCCGCGCTCGGGCGTTCGAACGTTCCTCTTTCGCGCGCGATGCGAATTCGCGTTTCATTCGCATCTCCAAGCGCGCGCGCTCGACGTCGCGCATTTCGCGCCACGTGCGCACGGACTGTTTGACGTCGAGCGCGCGTCGACGCGCATTCGCGCGCGCGCGAGACTCCGCCGCCTGAGACTCCACATCGAGCGCGTTTCCTAACGCCACGCGAACGTCGCGCGCGAACGCATCGAACACGCGAGCGTGTGCGCGTTGAACACGAACGCGACGAACGCGCTCGACGTCGGTCGTCATGATGTGACGTCGATGATGATGATGATGATGATGATGATGATGATGATGATGATGGTGATGAAAACGATGATGTCGTCGAGGACGAGGATGATGATGATGATGCGAACAGTCGAAGCGAAATGAACGGTGATGAACGCGTTGACGAATGATGATGACGACGCCTGTGTTGACGAATGATGATGATGATGACATTGATGATGATGCGCCAAAAGTGACGATTCATATTCCATCCAACGGTCACGTCATCGAATCATCGCTCGTGCCGTCGCTCGAGACGTCGTCTTTGCCGCGTTCGATGTCGCGCTTTGCGTCGTCATCGTCGTCCTCCTCATCGTCGTCGTCGTCGATGGCGTCGTCGCGATTCGTCGTCGCGGTCGTCACGTGCGCGATCGCGTGGGTCGTCGTCGCGCGCGCGCGTCGCGGCGGCGTCGAGCGACGCGTCGACGTCGTCGCGCGTAACGTCTACGCTCGAGGCGCTCGCGTGGACGTTCGCGCGTGCGTGAGCGCGCGCGAGACGACGTGCGCGTGCGATGAACGCGCACAAAACGTGGTGACGCGAATGGATGTGAGATTAGGTGTGGATTCGTTCGCGGCGACGGCGACGAGCGACGGGCGGGACGCGCTCGCGTCGCGCTCCACGCTTCAGATGGACGTTTTGATCACCCCGGTGAGGTTCACGAGGGATTTAAAGCGACGTGAGGGGAAGTGCGACGATGAGCACGCGTTAAGGGCGAGCGTGGAGGTGATGACGTACGAGAAGGCGAGGAGAAAAGGCGCGGCGAAGCGGCGGTTGTTACGGGCGAGCGACGACGCGCGGACGAGCGCGAAGGGAGGTGAAGGCGAGGACGAGGAGGAGGACGAAGCATCGTCGTTGGTTGGGTATTGGAAACCAAACGTCACGCTGAGTGTGGTGGATGATTTCAACGCGTATCGCGTGGGGACGATTCCGGATGTTTTAGCGCGGCGGATGCGATTCGCGAACGAGGAGCGTTCGGCGTATTATCCCACGGTATATTTCAATGAGTTTTGGACGTTGAAGTCGCATCTAGTGCCGGTGAATGACACGAATGCGCACGCGCTCGAGGTGACGTTGAACTTCGCGCCGTTGAGCGCGTTGCAGTGGCAGATGCAAGAGAGCGCGACGCTGGCGTGGCGGCAGCACGTGGATTTCGGCGCGGCGGATGAGAACGACGCCGAACACCTGAAAAGGATCTTCTTGGAGGGCAACCCGGTGTTGCTGGTCATCACCGCGGTGGTGAGCGTGTTGCACACGGCGTTTGACATGTTGGCGTTCAAAAGCGACGTCGCGTTTTGGTCAAATGTCAAGTCGATGCAAGGCTTGAGCGCTCGCTCGGTGTCGTTCAACGCGGCGATGCAATTAATTATTTTTTTATATTTACTCGACAACGAGACGTCGTGGATGATTCTGTTCTCTTCGGGCACTGGGACGCTGATAGAATTTTGGAAAGTCACCAAGGCGATGGATGTCTCCGTCGAGCGCGGCGGCGGGCATTCGCTGCCGCGCTTGAGAATCAAGCACAAGGAATCGTCGTCGCTGAGCGACACCGCAAAGCACGACGCTGACGCCATGCGTGTTTTGTCGTACGCACTCTATCCTATGTGCGCGATCTACGCCGCGTACGACTTACACATCAATGAGCACAAGGGATGGTATTCGTTCATCATTAGCTCGCTCGTTGGTTCCATTTACGTATTCGGCTTCATCGCCATGACGCCCCAACTGTACATTAATTACAAGCTTAAAAGCGTTGCCGCGATGCCGTGGAAGCAAATGTCGTACAAGTTCCTGAACACCATCATCGATGATCTGTTTGCATTCGTCATCAAGATGCCCACCCTTCACAGGATTTCCGTGTTCCGAGATGACATCATCTTTTTGTTGTTCCTGTATCAGCGCCGAATTTATCGCGTCGACGCGTCTCGCGTGAATGAATTCGGCTGGTCCGGCGCCGTCGCAGACGCAGATGCGCTTGAACTCACGAACGCCGCTGATGAATTTCGCGATGATAGTCCATTAGAGTCCAAGAAAGACCGTTAGACGCGTCGTTGAAACGCAGTCCTTTGGCCGTCGAATCGAAAACGACATCCGTTCGCAACACTGATCTTTCCTCACATCGCCCCCCTCGGGGACCGATGCCCACTCCAGAAGAGACCGAGTTCGCCGAGAAAGCGCGGCGCTACCGTAAGGCCCGCGCCGATCGCAAGCTCCGGGACGAGCGTCGCAATTCTCGTCGCGCGAGGAGCCCGTCCTCGAGCGGCGCCTCCAGCCCGCGGTCGCCCAAGTCCTCGTTCAGCAAGTTCACTCAATTTTTCACCGGTAAACCTCGCGCCGAGGAGGAAGCTCTCCTTCGCTCGGGGACGTTTTTACCGAGCGGCTCGAACTCGGCGAGCGACGTTCGACGCGCTCGTCGCGAATCTGGCTCCGAGAGAGATGACTCTGAGGGTGTTACCGCGAGCGCCGGCGAGCGCAGCGACCGCGACGACGACGCCGTGCTGCTCGAAAACGACTGGAACACGCGAAAGGGAAAGAAACTAGACAGCGATAGCGAAGGACGACCGCGGCTCACGCCCGACGCGTTGCGTTCGCTGGATGACGCCGAGCGAGGGGCGTACGCGAAGAAGGCGGTGCAAGCGCCGACGGCGACGGCGCCGTCGGCGTCAGACATCCTCCGCGGGTTCATCCCAAAGTCCTGGCGCACGTGGGCCGCCACCGCATCGGTGTCCTACGCGTGCTTTACCGTGGGCGTGGCGATTGGGTTTCCATTCGCCACTCGAGCGGCGATGACGCGAAACACCGAGGACGCGGCGAGCGCGGAGACGGCGACGAGCGACGAGCTCGCGATGGCTCACATGGCCATGTTCCTCGGCGCCATCGCGGGTGCTTCCGTCGCTGGATGGGTGTGCGATAGGTTTGGGCGGCGACGGGCGATCATCGCGGCGACGATGCCAGCGATCGCGGGGTGGTGGGCGGTGTACGGCGACGGGGCGTTTTCATCAGGCGCGATAGTCGGACGATCCCTCGTGGGCGTCTCGCTGGGATTGATCACGACCGCGGCGCCACTTTTGCTCACGGAAGCGGCGCCGAAAGAGTCGCGCGGGGCGCACGCGGTGCTGCCGCAGGCGGCGATCGCAAAAGGGGTGGCGTTTACGTATTTCATACCTTTGGCGCCGATCGAAGTCGCGTGGAGACATTTAGCGCTTACGTGCGTTTTGTTCAACGTCATCGCGCTCGTGTTCAGTGCAATATTTGTCGTGGAGTCTCCGAGGTGGTACATAGCGCGATCGCAAGATATCGATGCGATTGAGGCGTTGACGACGCTGCGCGGCGCGTGGGCGGATCGCGAGTTGGTGGTGGAGATGTCGGCTATCATTTCGCGCGAAAATGCGAAAACATCCCCGCCTGGATCGTTCGCGGCGTTTTCGGTGTGGCATTTATTAACTAAGAGCGAGCTGCTTCGCGCGATCACGATGACTTGCTCGCTCGTGGCTATTCAGCAGTTTGGCGGCATTTCGCTCGCGATGCACAACGATGATGAAATTCCGGCTACGGGATCGGTGCCTCGCACTTCGAACACTCGACTCGCATACGTCATCACGCTCATGATTGGTATTTTATTGTGTTCTCGATTGATTGACTTCGCTGGGCGCAAGCCGTGCATGATGGCGTCGCTAGGAGGGATGTGCGTCGCCAACGTCGTGATGATCATTGTCGGCTTTTTTTCCGACGACCTCACGCAAACCATCCTCAGCGTCGCCGTAGTTGTGTTTGCATTTAGTTTTGGTATTGGCATGGCGGCTACGCCTCTGCTGATCAGCGCCGAGACGTTCCCGCAGCACGCACGCGCTGCCGCCGTCGGCGTCGTCTCCACGGTGACTTGGATGTACGTCTTCGTCGAGTCATTTGGCTATAAATTGGCCCTGAACTCGTTTGGCGCGCGCGCCGTCCACGCGTTCTTCGCGTGCGCATGCATTATTGGCTTAGCTTACGTCTCCAAAACCGTTCCGGAAACTGCAAACATGACGCTTGAAGAATCCGTCGCGTTAACCAACCCGGTGGACTCGCCGACGACGTTCACCAGAATAACTCTCGGCCGGTCTAAAAAAATCCATCGCTCGCGCTCGTCCAAAGTCGACGCCGCGCCGAACAGCGCGCATCAAGTTCATAGAATCTAGCTCTTCTCTAGCCCGTTCACGCGTAATACGAACATGTACTTTATATAGCATCAAAAAAAATTCTCCCTCCCTCGCTCGCGCGACGCCGTCGCGTCTCGCGAGGGCACCCGCGCGCTCGCCCCACACCTCCTCTCGCGACGTTCCCATACTCATGTCCGCCTTAGTCAAAGTCTCCTACTGCGGTGGGTGAGGATACCGAAGATATTACGTCGCCATCGAAAGGTACGAACGCGTCGCGCGCTCGAGTGATCGAACGATCGTTTTGGATCTGGAAGGATCGGGGCGCGCGCGCGCGCGCGACCGTATCGCCGAGGCCTGTGCGATGTCGACACTAACACCGACGCGCGCGCGCGTGGATGCAGAGCAATCATGGCGAAGTACCCGCAAGCGTCGTGCACGGGAACGCCGACGCCGCAGACGAGCGGGGCGCTTGAAGTGTTCGTCGGCGGAAAGCTCGTGCACTCGAAGCTCGGCGGCGACGGGTACGTGGACTCGCCGGATAAGATCGAACGCATACTCGAAGCCGTCGGTCTCGCGCTCGGGGTTGGCGCGAAATAAGCCACGAACGGGGACGTTCGAGGCGCGCGCCGATCGCGAGACCGAACGCATCGTTGAGAGACGGTGACGTTTGGTAAACGCGACGCGTCGGTTACGCGGCGCTCGACGCTCCGCGAGCGACAACAGTTTGTGACTTTCACCGCGACAATGCCCCAGCACGCGGTGAAACGATTGATATACTAGATGCGTTTATTCGAACGCGCGCGCATGCTCTGCGCGCGTTCGATGTCTTGAATTGCGAATACTCAATATTCGCAACTCGAGACGACGCGTCGTCGCGAATCGGAAGCGTCGATCGCCACGCGACCGACGTCTAAAATGATTATACTTATGAAGCTCATGTAAAAGAATAATCTATGCATGTGATGATACAATGTGCTAATCTATAAACTAATCCACGGCCAAGGGCACCGCGACGTCGATGCGGCGCCGAAACGCGAGCGCCGTCGCGTCCTCGTCGTCCTCCGCGTACAACGCCTTCACCAATTCCCCCTTAGCGCTGCGCGTGAACGTCTTTTCGTCCTCCCCCCGCGCATGCGGTAACTCCGCTGTGAGCAAGAACACGCCGTGCGTCGTAGAAATCGACTCGCCGTCGTATTCATACGCCCCATCCTCGCTCAACGCCGGCAACAGCGCCGGAATCAATTTCGGCGACATCTTCCCCACGTCGTGCAACACCACCAACGCCGCGCGCGTCGAACACCGTCGAAAAAACACGCTCAACTCGCGCTGAATCCATCCTCGTCCTTCATCCGTCGCCATAGCGTTCAACGCTCGAGCGCCGCAATCCACGACGACGACGCACTCCTCCTCGCTCGTCGCTCGCTCCACGTCCTCTCGCGCTCGCCTCACCGCAAGCGCGCTCGTTCCGGCGAGTAAAATCGCCGGCGGTTTCGTTGATATTCTCTCTCGCGCGACGTCGCGCGCGAAAAACTTCGTGGTCTCCGCGAAACGTCCATCCGCGACGCTCGCCAGCGCGCGCTCGAGCGCGTCGACGTCCACCGAGCGCGTCGCGCGCGCCTTCTCCGTTCGATTCCTCGTTGACGTCACAGCGACGAACGCGACGAATGCGACGATTGCGACGACCGCGATGAAGGCATAGACGAAAGCGAATGCGCGTTCGTTTCTCGCCGATGCGCGCTCGCGATGAACGCGCGATCGACGCGCGACGCTTCGTCGCTCGCGCGCGCGTCGGAGGCGCGCGGTCATCGCACAATACGAACTCGCGCGTGCACGCGAGTGACGACGACAGAGAGCGATGCGTGCGTTCGCGAGGCGAAACTATGACGACGACGGAGACGA
>Ga0222712_10003627_pt1 | contig 16657 bp, 22 predicted proteins | sample C33_657DmetaG_FD_165043 | JGI IMG/M metagenome (GOLD analysis project Ga0222712, IMG submission 165043) | Estuarine water microbial communities from San Francisco Bay, California, United States - C33_657D | ecosystem: Environmental > Aquatic > Marine > Unclassified | place: USA: California...
CTCTTGCTAGGAGCTCTCTTCCTTTTTTAGTTAAAATCGCATCTACTGTTACGATTGAGTTGTCTAAATATCCCATTTTTGTTTAAATTATATAATATAAATATCGGTTATTATAATATTCTAGGATTGTGTTCTGATAATTGTCCCTAGATTGTTTGTTGAATGCATTTTATCTTCGTCTATAGAGTAGATATCTTTATTTGATATCCTTACAAAACGATTACCTTCTTCTACATAAAGGAGATTAGTTGCAGTTGGGAAGGATTTATTACCTCCAAAAGATCTTACCTTACCCCCTGCTATTGTATTTGTTACTTGAGTAGAAAAATAAACTTGCTGTACTTGTCTATCTGATAGATTGATCCCTTTTATTTTAGTAAAGTTAGAACCGGATGGATGTAAGCTTGCTCTTATTCCTACCAATCCTAAAGCAGGGTCGTTACCTGGAACGCTTCCTGAAGTTAGTTTAGATCCTGCATATCTAGCATTTACTATACCTGATATTGAATAATTACTATCTTGTATTTCTGCCGGGGTTGCTTGATTAACTAAAATCTGATTTAGATTTGTTGGTTCAATAGGGTCTTCATTTCTATCTACCTGTTGTATATAGTTAGCTTTTCGTAATATAGTTGCATTACTTAATATAGGGTTATCAGGACTATTAGAAAATACTGTAGAGATATATGGATTAAATATAATCTCAGAGGGTACTTGCATATACTTAAAATAAGTAAATTGTGGATCTTGATTAGGAGATGGTACGAGTGATCCTGTATTCCCTAATTGAACGAAGTTATTAGTATAGCTTTGTGGATTTAATAATACTGGTGTTAATCTTATGAAAAAATAATTAGATCTCCTAACTCTTTCTAAGATTGTTGTAGTTATGTTATTAACGCCATTTACATCTCCAGCATTTGTATACTTAAAAGTAATATTTTCTGCTTGTAGAATAGTCTGCTGCAAATCTACATTTCTGTTTATAAATCTAAACGGAATTGTCATACCTGTAATTAACACAGGTTTTGATAAATCTGCAATTGAAAGACCACTTATAACACTACTGCTATAAAATACATTTATATTATCTGTAGCTTCAGCGGCTGGATCGATATCGATAAAATCTATCTCTGTCATTTTTATTGTATATTTTCACGTCCTCCACCATTATCCACTGGCGGTCCTTGCGTTGGTGCTGATCCGCCACCTCCGCCGCCTCCGCCTCCACCAGAACTTGGTGCTGGTGTTGCAGGACTAGGTGTTGTAGGTTCAGGGGTTACAGGAGCTGGAGTTGTAGGTTCAGGGGTTACTGGTTGTGGAGTTACTGGTTGTGGAGTTACTGGTTGTGGAGTTACTGGCTGAGGAGTAGTAGGTTCAGGTGTTACCGGTGATGGAGTAACTGGACTAGGAGTAACTGGACTAGGAGTAGTAGGTGCAGGAGTTACCGGTGCAGGAGTTACCGGTGCAGGAGTAGTTGGGGCTGGTGTTACAGGAGCGGCGGTTGGCGCCGCAGTAGGGCTAGGAGTTGGAGCTGCAGTAGGAGCTGCAGTAGGAGCAGGAGTAATCTGTAGGACTGTAAATGTAATAGTACAATCTCTTGGTATAGCATTAGAAGCATTTAAGAAAGTCAACGTAAATGCTAATTCTGGTTGAGATCCTTTCTTAATTGTATTTCTTCTATTTAATTCACCGTCTGATATTTTTATTCTACTACCGCTTAACTCACCATTAAATTTAGGCTCTTCATAATTATGTCTAAAAGTCATAGCTGATCCAGAAGGAACTACTATTCTTTCTGCATATGCTGTACTTCTTTCTACTAACTGAGTATAAGTTCCTCCGTGAGTTCCACCTAAAAAAGCAGTATCTATCGATCCAGAATAATCTTGGAAAATAGTACTAACACTTACCTGTCTTGCTTTATTTCTTTCTAGTTTATGTGGTTTAATTATTATACCGGTAATTGCTGTTGATCTACCTGGTATAAAATCTTTTACGATTCTAAATAAAGCATTATCGAAAAATCGAATCAATCTAATGTAGTCCATCAAATCGTATCGATCTAAATTACCTAATATTACTTTGCGATGTTTCTCTAGAGATGTATATTCTGATTTATAAGAATCTCTAGGATCTCCGATATAATCATCTATGTTGAAGTTAGAGAAACCTAATACAGCGCTTTGAGAAACTATATAATTATCTATGTTCTTAGAAGGTGCTAATCCTACTTCTATAAAGTTTAAATCATCTGAATATTCATATTCTCTCCTAACAATAGAAGTGTAACTAGATAATGTATCTCCTGCTACAATAGTACCATCATTATCAGTTCTTAGTTTAAGAGATGAACTATTATGTAATTGAGTAGGTCCATAAAAACCTGGTCCTATCTTTTGACCTCCAGCTATTCCTATTTCTAATATTTCAGAAGGTATACCAAATGAATTTATCAAAGCTCTCAAGCCTCTTTCTGTACCTTTTGACTTTGTAAGTAGAGGTAAATTATGGTATATCCTTTTGTAAATTTCTTTTTGATAATTATCAAACGGCATTGGCTGTAAGTATGCGTTTGTAGAACCAGAAGTGATTACTTTATATTCGTTTATCTGTTCACTTCCGGATACATAAGACTCGCCTATAAATGCTCCAAAGATAGATTCTAAGTTAAAATTACTATTATATAACTTAACTCCGAAATTCTCTAGAGTAGTTCTAACTAAATCCTTAGATATGCCAAAGTTAATTCTATTATCAGCATCATACTTATCGCTTACAGCTTTTTGATATATCCATATATTATCAAAATGTTGAGCAAGCATATTAATGAAAAGTAGAGCAGGATTGTTATCTTGATCTTCTCTCAGAAATATAGGTAAAGTATTAGTTAGTGCATTTAGGTTGTTTATATCAAAGTTAGATGCAATTTCTATTTGGTTATTAAACCAATTTGTAGCTTGATTTGTTGCACTTGCTAAGTTTTTATACGGTCTGGTTGTATTAGATTTTGGCCAACTATTAGAGCCGCTTTCAAAATATAAAAATCTATCGTAATGATCAAAATTATTTACTATACCTTCAATTAAATTCTCATAATAATCTCTACTTCCTGTTATACCAAATCTACTATAACCTGTGTTACTTATAGTTTGTAAAGAGTTTTCATATGAACTAATTAAATCTATTTTATATTTAAAATTATTCAATCTTTCTTCTGCTGAAGAGAAGTTTATAAAGTCTGAATAGTTACTATGATCTACGCTAATTTGAGCGCTACTTTCTTCAAATAGAGAATATAGTTCGTAATATGAACTTGTAACTGGGTAGCTAAATAATTCGTTATAGTTAAAAAAACCTGTAGGGTTATTATTATCTTCTGCTAGCTCTATATCAAAATTAGGTCCCTTTAAGTTCTTATATATTATTTCATCTGGTATAGTTTCAGTATCTATCTCAAAAGAAATAGAATCAGATACAAGCTCTACTATTCTGAAAGTATCTTTTATTTCAAACTCTTCAGGAAGAGATTCATACAGTTTAAGAGCTAGAGCTTTACCGCCTCTGTAGTCAATAGTGTCTACGTTTATACCAAGTAGTAATCTATTTTCTCCAAAATTTAATCTAAAGTCTTGGAAGTAAGATAGAGTTTCAAGTTTTCTTTTTAAGTCTGCTGTAAATCTTAATAAGTCTGTAATGGACAATTCATTAGATAAAGCAAGAACCTCAGTGCGGTCTGGTGAAATATCTTCAATAAAGAAATTTCCTTCAAATATAAAATTTGAATCACTATATAAGTTACTAATAAAATTATATAATATGTTTACTTGACCGTAATTATAACCTAATTGTTTAGCATCTAATTCTGGGGATACATTTATCTCAGATATCTTACCTGCTTGATATTGTGTGTAAGTTACGTTAGAATATTCCGGGAAGTAAGTAGGGACAGAAAATAAACGTTGATCATTAAGCCCATATACGTGCATTTCGATAGTATGCTTATCAGGCTTAAAGCTACTGTTTAAGTAGAAACTGTCTACTAGGCTCTTATCTTTCGGACTTAGATTCCTAGTATAGATTTCTAATTCGTCAGGAAATCCTTTGGATACTATATAATTAGTTTTTGACATTCTGATTTGCTACTTGTTCTTGTAATGCAATAATCTCGGTTTCGTTATCTATAATCTGTGTTCTCAAATTAGTAATTTCATCTAAAAGAGGTTGTATATCAGCTGTAGAATCATCTAATTTATATAATTCAGAACTTCTGTTTACTAAGTACTCGTGAGTACCAGCATCTCCATTAATTGGAATTTCGTAGAAAAGTTCTTCGTATAACGCAAAGAAATCTTCAATAGTTAATTGAACGTCTTCAGGTACAGGTTGTTTGAAAGTAGTAAATTCTCTTTTTACAACCTTATTAAGATGTTCTTTATTATATACCGTTTTTCGAATCGGTATTGGGTTATTAGCCATTGCGTACTATTTTAAAAACATTACCATTATCTACCACTGTTGTACTTCCGTCAAGAGTTGATTTAACTAATATACGATAATATCTCTCTGGTTGCAACCCTTCCATGTAGACATCAAAATAACTTCCGTTATTATCAGCACTTATTTTTGTAAAAGCTGTATTAAAATCTACTATCATCTCTTCTGTGTGTTCATCTCTCAATCCCCAATAAGAAGCAGCAGGTAGTTTATAGTTAGTTAAATAAACCGATCCTGTTGCAAAAGTTCTAGTAGGGTATTTAGGTCTTGCATGAATTCTAAATCTTTGCTTTCCGGCATCTACATATTCACCCTTATTATTTTTTATTATAATAGTTGCGTTACTAGTATTTAATTCTGTAAGGGTACTACTATAGACTGTGTCATTCCATCCAAATTCTAAGTACGGAGGGTATATTGTATTAGTGTTTCCACTGAAGTATTTTAAACGTATAGAGGAAGATGTATTAAATTCAAGATCATCTGTCAGTTTTAGTATAAACCCGTTATTAACAATTGTAGAGGCGTTATGAGCCTTTACTCCATTTGTTACGTTAATATGAATATCGTTATTTGAATTAAGTTCTTGTAGTTGAGTACTTTTAAGGTTTATTCCTGCTGAGCCTGTATACCAACTTCCTCCTCCTCCGGAATAGGTTGTATTATATGAACCGGTAACTCCTGCTGGCATGTTAACTGTATTAGTAGGTAAAGTCCATCTGTCTACTTGATTACCTAATCTATAAATCCAACTTGCTCCTGATTTATCAGTCGGTGAGTCTCCATACTTACCTATACCTTGATCCCATGATTCATAAGATGGATAAGCATTAATTGAATACTCTGTTGGTATTTCGTAAGCAGTTGCTAGGCTTAAATGAATACTTGCACTGTAGTTATTACTACCTATAATATTTGATACAACATTTGCAACATCTGTGCTATTAAATTTTAATAAAGCTCTTGATGTCTGGCCTACTTCAGATACAGGGTAGCCACCGATTTCGATAATCTCATCTAAACCTGCATTACCGCTTGTTGCTTCTGTGTAAATAAATGTATCCTTTTCAGGGAAGATTCTATATATTGCCATTTTATAATGTTGTTACTCGTCCTTGAATATCTATCTCAGGAAATTTAATTTCAAAAATACAAGGATCGTAAGAAGGGTAAAGTATATTACCTCTTGTTGCTCCCTTAATATCATATGCATATTCTGAGTAGTTACCGCCTACTTTGTTTTCAAAATAAATCTTTTCTACGCTTTGCACTCCTTTGATTCTATCTAGTAAAGTATATATACTTGATATATTGATAGGTTGGTTTATAGACCATTTACTGATATCAAAGTGTTCTATTAGAGCTGTATTACATGCTAATAATACATCTCTTGATACAAAATTAGGAAGTGTAATAATCTCATACTTCATTGCTACGTTTACTATAAATGCATCTTTTATATTTACTGCATCAGTAAGTAGCATATACTGTGAAAGATATGTTTTTAAGTTTTGTTTTAAGCTAGCTGTTGCAGGAATTACTTGTTTATCTGCATTATAAGCTAGAACGTAAAGGGATAAAGCTAAAGGATTAGAATCATAAGCTCCTCCTAATACGTTAGCGTTAGTAGCTTGGTCTTGAGTTACGTAAACTTTAGAAATCGAACCATATAAGGCAGGAAGTGATAAGCTTCTAATAGCATAATCTTGAAGTGTTACTGCTCTATTTTGTTCTGAATAAGCCCTTAAGCTATTTTGTCTCAATTCTTCTACCGTATCTCCGTCTCGTCCTCCTACTGCTGGTTCGGAATTATTGAAAGTTAATGTATTTGCTTTACTTTGATCAGCTGCTGTTACGGTTACTTGTTCTACAAGATTAATAGTATTTGCAGGGACGTTTGAGTCTACCCCTCCTCCTACTATATACTTAACGGTTAAAATTACATTAGAAGGCGCAACACCGTATGATTTAGAAAATAAAAAGTTAGATGGGTCGTAGGCGAAATCTAATCTACTTAAGCCTTGATTAGTTCCCATTCCTACATTAGTAGGATCTGGTAAGAATACTTCATCATCAGAAACACTAGTATTAACACCAGCACCAAATTGTATTTGTAAATTACCTTGAGAGGTTAATCTGGTTATAAATCGTCTAGGTACTTTTTTTAATTTTAGTATATTAGGTACTGTATTTTTATCTGTTGCAGTATTACTCTGGTCTTCGTATATCGTATCTTGTCCTAAAAAAGGCACTTCGTACCATGAATGCCCATCATTATCTGTAATTTCTAAAACTCCAACAATGTTATCATCTTCTATAGTTAATGTTAAAAATTTCTCTGCATTTCCTATATCGAAAGTAGCTGTTTTAAGTTCACCTGATATTGCATTTACTCTTTTGGTTAATTTATATTCTGCAGGATAACCATTCGCTATACTGTCAATTCTTACCCCTGTTGGGTTTAGTGAACTCGAAAAAGAAAAGTCAATTTTATCATTTATAATAAATTTTGGATCTCCGTAGGTAGTAGCACGTAAGCGTGTGTTGGGTGCTACTATTAATGCTTGATCCCAGTTAGGAGTGTAGTTAGGAGCTACTGCGTTAACTTTTTGGGATACATCAATCTGTACTTCTGATACACTAGTTGTTTTAGGACGATAGCCCATCATGTAGGCTAAGTTGTATAAGTTAGCTGGGTCTTTAGCGTGCTGTAAAAATGTTTCTTGAAGCTGTGTATCTTGGTAGAAAGAAAGTACATCTCCTACATAAGATGCCATTTCTATAAACATCATACCAGGAGATGTTGGAGAGAAGTCATTGTAGGTGTCAGGAAAATAGTTTTTAGCAAATTCTACGAGTTGTTCTCTAAACTTACTAAAGTCCTTGTTTATATATTTTATATCTCTTTCTTGGATCATTATTGTTGAATATTAATAATTACTTCATCTTCTATATTAGTATCTAGAATACTATACTTTAAATAGAATTCAATTGAGTTTTTATCTGGGTCTGCTATCAAAGATACATCTGTAATCACTACTTTAGGAAAGTAGAGTCTAAGTTCATCTTTTATTTTTATACCTAAAACATTTAATTTTTCTTCTGTTATTTGTTCAAATAGTTCTGAAGGTAGTCCGCTTCCAAAAGAAGGATTCATATACCTTTCACCTTTCCCTGTAAGAAAAAAATTAATTAAATTATTTCTAATTGCATCTTTTGTAATATAGTTAGAATTGAAAACAGCTACTCCGGTAAAAGGTAGATTTACACCTACAGCTTTTCTCGGCTGTCTATCTAACGGATTTATTTTCTTTACATCAAATGCCATTATAATCCTTTTCTTTGTCTATCTTTTTCGTTAGCCGCTTCTAGTAACGTTTTTGCTTTGTTAATAAAAGGTAATTGGCTTAGGTCTAATCCTGGTTGATTACCACCACTCAAATGCATCTGATGAGCTACAGTAGAAGCCATGTTTGGCATATGTACCCCTTCACCCATAATAGCAGCAGCGTCTGCTGATGTCATAGTTGCTTTTGTCATCTGTAACATATCCTCGATCGGGTTACCGCTTGGTACGAACTTTTTAGGCTGTGTTACACGTGCTTTGAAATCGGCAATTTGCTTAGTGTTTGTTTTTTGTTCAGTTTTTAATGTAGAAGGAGTACTAGCAATTTGAACAGCTTCGATTAATACTTCTTTAAGCTGTTCTTTAAATGCTTTTTCTACTTCTTCTCTTATAACTTGTCTAAGTTCTTCTAGTTTCATGTTTATAAATAGTTGGTGTATTAAAGTTTATTATTGTAGCTGGTCTAATCTAAACCTTATTTCTCTAACTAACACGTTTACATCACTAGCGAAAGAAGGTTGTCCTTTCATTACAATTATTCCTTCACGGTTTCTTGCTACTGCAAAACGTCTTTTGGCTATAGAAGGGGAAGTTGTATCATCTATAACTTCTATTAAAAATTCTAGACCATTTTTTGCTTTATATAATCCAGTTTGTGCTGGCTGTATTTGTATTTTATAATTATTTAAGTTAGTCTTTATATCATCTAGTAGACCTCTATTTACTAGGCTTGTGTTAGAAAGCCTATTCAAGAGATCTTCTAAAAGTTTTTGAGTATTAATCTCATATAATGACCAATCAAACCCAGTTAAAGGATTTAACCAAGTATCTAATCCATTTTTTGCTCGATTATTTACTATGTACTTATTTCCATCTGATCCTTCTACTATATCTCTTCTTTCATTTGTATGAATGTAGATTATACCTGGTTTATAGAGACCTCTAAAACAGTTTTTGCCATAGATATTACCATCATCTATTCCATCAGCATAATTGATTGGGTTAACTAAAGTTTCTTGTACTAGTCTTGGAACTAATCTAGAAATAATATAGTTACCATCTTCATCAAGTAATCCAAGTTTTCTTAATTCTTCTGGTGTTAAGCTATCTTTGAGTTCATTTTCTATACTACAGAATGCAATCGGACCATCTAGTAGAGATAGTTTAGAATTAATATCATTCATTAAATTATCGAAAAATGTAGTATCTACAAGAGCTTCAATCCCTTCTATCGTTTCTTTTGTTTGTTTAACTAACTCTCTCAATTTATTTATCAAATCTGAGTATTTGTTTGATATAGAGATAGGTAAACCAATACCGGGAGGTACTGCTTGAGGTATAGGTAGAACTAATAATACTTTTATAATCTTATCTAAAGTATTTATAGGAGGTTTTAATTTTCTAGGTAAAGCTTTATAAGTATCTATTATTTTTCTAGAACGTTCTGTAAGATCTGATAGTGTTTGTTTTGATTTAACTAACTTATCTAAAGTTTGCTGTTTAGGGCATGCATTAGCTTGAACAAAAGTAGTTATTGTAGATTGGATCTTCTGTTGCACCTTATCTTGTAATTGAGCTTGCAATCCTCCTATCTTACTACCTATGAAAGCAGTTACTTTAGATTCTGGTATAGTTATAAACGGCATACTATTCTGTAAATACTTTTTTAGATTTTAATTCTTTTAATCGAGCTCTCAATGGTTTTATTCTAGCGAATAATATTCCACCTTCTTTCTTTAGTTGTGCTACTGCAATTGCAGGTGTTGCTTGAAGACCTGAAGGTGTTACTAAGAAGTTAGCAAAGTTTTCTACTGCTTTTATAAAATCTTCTAATAGATCGACAGTATTTTTACCTAATAGAACAGGTTGGGCACTATACTCCACTGCCGTTCTTGCTTTTTCCCCTAAGTAAATCTTCTTAGCATCTAAGCAAATATACTCATCAGCATCTATATTAACAGATTTGCTGTTTATTCCTACTGAAACTGCTGCTGAAAGTAGTATAGATTCTTCTTTTGCATTTAAAAATATACGTCCACTATTAAGAATTACTTGTGGTTTAGCATAAGTGTTAGAAGTTTCTGGTACTTTATTGTAAGAAAGTCGTTTAGTATTAGCTTGTTTAAGAGGTATTTGATGGAAAGCTGAGAAGTATAGTGAACCGAAGTTCTTATTTACATCTTCTATTACTCCATCAAAGCCATTTGGTGCGGTAATTTGACCATTAGCTATTAATATTAAAGGTTGACCTACAGTCTTTGATGTGACAAGTGGGTTATTTACATGCTGTGCTCCGGTAAATCTGATAGACTGACCTTGTCGACCCTGTATAACTGTATCTCCTGGATAACAAATTAATGGGTTTATTCTTCCACTTTCTTTAAATCCTTTACCAAATAATACTTTTTGGAAGTTAGGGTTTAATGTATTAGGAGAAGCATTATGTTCAGGAGCATTCCATACGTTTATTATTCGAACCCATGCTTTTCTATTTCCTTTACCTGATTCACTTGTAGCAGCTGGGCTTGATTCTATAGCTATAATCTCTCCTAAGAGAGGAATATCTTTGTATCTAGCATTACCCTGGAAGGCGAAAGGTGGTTTAGTAGCTTCATCTGGGTCAATATCACCTGTACTACTAACTGTTACGTAGAAACATCCATTGATAGCAAGAGCACTACCCATTTCTTTATACTTAGGATGTCTGCTGTCTAATATAATATCAACTACACGGCCATAGAAAGTACCCGAATTACTTCCAGATCCTTTTCCACCGCCAGATGCTCCTGCGCCAGTTCCTGCTCTACTCGTCGCCATTGTCCGTTTCTTTTACTTCTTTATTTATCTCTTCAGCTTCTTGTAATAAGTCAGCTAATTCAGATAAGTCAAACTCTTCTCCTTTAGATTGTCCTGTTTCGATTCGCTGTATGATTGTAGCTAGTTTAATTAAGGCTTCATCATTTTTAACACCAATCTCCATATATTCTTTTATCATAGGTACTACTAAGGTAGCATCTCCTATACTTTCAATCAAAGGTTTCAATTCAGCTATTAAAGCAGTAACTTGTGAACGGGTGGATTTAGAATTAGTATGTATCTCTTGAAATAAATCAGCAAGAGAGGTTTCTCCAAAAATTTTTTTATCTAAACTCATACTTTTTTAATAATAAATAGGTTAGTCAAGAATATTGACAACTAACCCGTTTTCACTATATTCAAAATACTTATTATAGAATTCAGATTTTAATTTAGATATTACTCTAGTTAAGTGAGGAGTCTCACAATCAGTCATCTCTCTAATGTAAATATAAAGTGCTTTTTTCTTAAAGATTTCTAGATCATGTCTAGTCTTGAAAATAGTTAATACTGCATCTGCTATCTTAGCTTCTTGTTCTTTTGGGAAGAACTCATCTACATTATCATACATTTCTTGTATCCACATATCTAAAAATGCTGATAAAGACATCTTGAATTGTCCGTCAACTTCTAAATCCGGTTCATAAGATTCTTCTACATCTGAGAATGAACCTATCTGTTTTAGTTTTTTATAGTTTTTATTATTGTAGTTGATTAACCATCTCTTCACAATTGTACCGAAGTATGAATAAGCTTTTGCTCCATTAGAAGCATCAAACTTCATAATCTTATCTTCTAATAAAACAGAAACGATCTCATGTTTGAGATCTTCAATATGCTCTACATCTGTATAGTAGAATTTAAAAGTATGTATAATATTCTCTGCCAGTTTGTAAAACGGCATATAAATATGATCTGTAAATATCTTAGCTCGGTAGACGTGGTCTGTTGAGTTATTATAAGCAACTATATAATCTTCTGTCTCTTTTGTAAAATAGTTACTCTTAGCTTTAGTTCTTGCCATAATTTGTCGGGAGCATGTATCGGTTTAGCTCTTCTTGTACGTTTTGTAGTTGTTTAAAGAAATAACCGACCTCATCATCCGACTGAAATGTTCCATTTTCGTCTAGTTTCTGTAGGTGCATTTTTGCTTCAGCTATAGATGCTGAAATATTATTAAGGTATTTAACCTGGTCTTGAACTACATCTTCATATTTCTCTACTTTAGTAAGTAAGTTATATATTGCAAATAAAGATACTATTAAAAGTAATCCTAATAATCCTATAATCCAAATCATATTATAAATTTTTTATTAAATTAGATAATCCTTCTGAGGAGTTAACTGGGCGTCCTGTTGAAGCTTTAGTTTTTTGTACTTTAGATTCTGTACTACCTCCTTTATTCTTCCATAAATCATACTCTACCTTAGAAGCCATAAAGTCTGCTGAGTGTAGTATGTTTACAATATTAGTTCTCATGCGAGAGTCTGGATTATGACTAAAGAAGTAAGCTTCGTTAGCTTTATCAAACACTCCGTCATGTAATCTAATACCTAAATACTCGTTATGAGATAATTTAATACCAAACCTCTGCAAGATATAAAGAGAGCGGTCCGGAATTAACATGAAAGCAATTTCAGGATTAGGAGTATACATTTCATGTAACTTATCTTGCCTCCATTTATCTGTTTGCGGAACATAGCATTCTATATCTCCATCTCCTATCTTTCCTAAATCATGGAAGATAGCAGCCATCACCAACTCTTCATCGGTAAAATCAATAGAAGCTCCCATAGATTGCCATAATTCTTTCTGTTTGATGGCACATTGTATTACTCTATTGACATGATCAATATATCCACCCGGAAATGCATTATGATACCAAGACTTACCACTAGCAGGAGCCATTATCATATGCTCGGCTAAAGTCTCTACTAAAGCTAGTACACTATTCTTCCGATCACCAACTATATAATGGTTGATAATCTTAATATGCTTATCCCAATTAGTTTGAATTTGTTCCGCACTTAACATAACTTGTTTTATTTATAGGTTTCCCTTGTTTTATATTCATATACCTTATATTCTATCATATTTTATATATCTTATATCTAAATATTATATCTAATATCTTATATATTATCGAAGGTATATAAAAAAACGCAGAATAGCCACTTTTTCTAGAATTATTTTTCCGGATTAATTAAATTACTTTTCTTTGTACCTGGAAACTTAGCTTTCTTAACAACTTCATTTGAAGGTTCCGGTAATTGAGCCGTTACTGCGATAAGAAAATCTGCAACCTCTGAACCTGTATCGGTAATCGGAGTAATAACGTTAGGTCTTTTTGCTTTTCTGCTAAGTTCTTCCTCTTTAAGCAACCTATCTAACTCATCCCTCACCTTATCTCCTGCAGAAGCATTTGTATCCTTATCAACAAACATACCTTTGTACTCTGCTACTCCTAAAGCGTAGATAATTTCATTTAATTCCTTAACTGTTAGTTTCATATTCATGTTTTTAAATTACTATATACCTTAAGATACGGACTATTACGCAGAAAAACAACTTTAAGTTAGTGAATTGAAAAGATTTTTATTGAGAATGAAGGGGTTAGGGTGCCCGAATGCGGAATATCCCCAAAAGGCCGTAGGCCCCACGCGCTTCGCGCGCATTTTGACCCGAAATTTTTATATTTTAGTCTACTCGTAACTTTAATTCTTGTAACAAACTATCAACATTATAGTCATAAACAGGAGGAACCATTGTATTTCTCAATAAATCTTCAAAAGATTTTATAACAGCACACTTTTCATACTGTTCTTTCTCTTGATAGTAGTATAAGAGGTGGTCGAGGGCGTGAAATACTCCCATCTTATCATATTCTTCGGTAATGACATAGATGTTTTCAAACTTAGTTAGATCAATTTTAAGGAGATAATTATAGAGACGATGATAAAACTGTTCTTTTACAGTCTCTCTTACAGATTCATATTGCTCCTTATATCTCATCGTATACATTCCATCGATGATAGAGTAATTCTCCAACCCTCTCACCACCATACCCATTAAAACATACGGATTTTCAAACAAATGTTGTATGTTATGCTCTTCATATATCACCTCATCAGAGGCATTAAAGATATTGAATAATTTATTAGGGTCTAATCTTTGCATCTTTTTTTATAATATAGTTGCTTTATAAATAAATATTACGTATATTATATAGAAGTATAAGTAATTAAATGCTGAATGGCAACTTATATTGATAATCTAAATGAAATAACTAATTATGGTAGAAGTATTATTTTTATTCTTAGGTATAACTCTAGCCTTTGTATTTATGCAATACGAGCAAAAGAAGGACCTGGAAAAGAGGGTTAAGACTCTAGAAACAGATTACCTTAGTATATGCAGTCAATTAGAGCATATAGAAAGGTCTCTACAGAAGGAAGTAGAAGAACGTATTCATGCTCTAAAGGCAGATATGTGGAAGATTAAATCAGAATATTCATCATTACAAAAAATATTAAAAGACTAGTCGATTACTCTCGAGTGCCTGTTCTTCAAATCCGTGTTATATGATTTACGACGACCTATCCAATATGCATTTATACTTCAAAGGTAGGCCTGCTTTTTTAAAGATACAAGACTATCTCTCTGGTCTTACAAGCGATTCTGAAGACGGTACTCGGGAACTCGACTTTTGTACTGTAATTATCTCTTCTTATGTGACTGGTTACTCTTCTTTATGCGAGTCCCACATACTTCATGACGATCTCCACATGGTCTTAGAAGGTCAAGAGGTAGTAGAGTACTACAACCCTAAGTTAAATAAGGTAAAGTTTAACTATGATGAAGAAAAAGATGTTACTCTTTACTATAAAGAGTCAATGCCTACGCTTATTCTTCCTCTACTCAATAGAAAATTCTGCTATCTTCCGGCAGGAGAAGTACATTCACCTGGTCTATCACATAAAAACGGCCCTTCCTTTGTGAAGAAAGTGGTAGTCAAGATTAAGGCCAATGATTAATTAAATAAAAAAACAAAAACAAATGTTCACACTAGTATTATTAGCCTTAGTAGCAATCGTTACTACAATAGGCTGTTTTAAAATGTATACCCAATTAAGTAATATCCAAAGCGATATCTCAGACATAAAGAAAGACAATGAGCGACGAATTGAATACAACAAACAAAGAAACGAAAAACGAAAAGAATTTAGAACCAACAAAATCGACATCGATAAAACACTTGAAAGAGCCGATACTATGTCAAAAGTGTCTGAAGGTCGTAGGAGAGGATAGATTCTGTTACCATTGTTCATTAGATCCATGGTATACAAGATGACTAATTACCTTTATACAAAAAATTCTCCGAAAAAAATTCCGGAGAGTTTATTGAAAATATACCAAAAAGGTTATTTTGAAAACCGACTATAGGTAATAGTCTTTCTTGTCTTTAGGTTCTCCTATGGTTAATATGCCTAATATAAGATTATATAGCATATAAGAGACCATAGATAGGAGTGAGACAATTAGAATACCTTCTACAATAGCATGTAGAGGTTCTAAATAAAAGGAGAGGATAAAAATTGTTAGGATTAGAGCCGTTAAAAAGGCTGATATAAGTTTCTTTGACATATTGTTTATTATTTAGTTACTTTGCCGAAAAAGCAATTATACCTTTATTTTCATTAATGTAAAATTCGATCTTCTCTAATTCGATTGAGACATAAGTATCACCCATCTCAACTATACACTCATTGGTTAACCATAACTCTCCCATACCTACTATCTGAAAGAGATAAAAATTATGACCTTCGGTAGTATTAAGGTATTCTGTTTCTGGAGTAATACCTGCATTGTGAAAAAAGTCTACTACATCCATCCAATATTGAAAGAAGAGAGACGTGTCGTTTATTCTTAAATGATACATATTATTTTAATTTATCTTGTTACTTTAACTAAATTAGATCCCCAACCCTTTCTCTCTAAGCCAACTAAATAAGCGGCCGTTTCTGGGTTCTTTATTACCTCTATCTCACAATACTCTGTCTTACCTGATATAATAGTTCTTACATGCCACTTATCTTGAGAAGAACAATTAACACATACACGGGTAGAAGGTAGAGCTTTAAGACGTAAAGGATGTATGGTAGTACCACAATTATTACAATTCATAACTTATATATTTATATATTTATATATTACTATAGTTGAAAAATCATCAGAAATATATTCTCAGGTAGGGCCCTCCCGGCTTCTCTCACGCCGTCTTAGGGAACAATACCGGCATGGTTATAGCACCTTGAGGTAACCTTGACCTACTCTTGACCTCCACCCCCCCGAAGGGTGACCGGCCTACTCATCACAATAGGTCCGGTCGTTGGGTTATGGTCTTGATATTAGATTAGGCTTAATTGTATATCGGCAGTCTTATCTACTACCTTATAGGCGCCAGTTACCTTACGAGTAGGCTTATACTCAGTACCTACATTGTCGATCATCACACCATCTACTACAGCAAAGGCATGCTTAGCTACTGTAACGATATATGATCCTTTAGGATAAGACTCCATGAACGACTTAACAGTCTTCTGTCTATGGATTAACTCTCCATATAACTTATACATGTTAGTGATAGCTTGCTTAGGCATTACTTCGAAGGCTACCTCTTTGGTGCCGATCTTAGCAGTACCTACCTCAGATAGCTTAGACATATTCTCTATTAGATCTTTATTAGCTACTCCTTTACGATCCTCTCTCTTGAAGGTCTCTTTTACAAACGTATGAGCTGTGTCATAGGTAACGCCTATAGAGGCTGCTACTGCTTTGACTACACAGTCATTGTTTTCTTTGTTAGCTACTTTAGATGTCTTGATACCTGCGATAACGTCTTTTGAATAATTGAATTTCATAACCTTTATTTTTTTTTTAATGATTGAATATACCTTA